>Ga0209515_10000947_pt1 | contig 50132 bp, 53 predicted proteins | sample Subgroupgradi54m_FD_187454 | JGI IMG/M metagenome (GOLD analysis project Ga0209515, IMG submission 187454) | Subsurface groundwater microbial communities from S. Glens Falls, New York, USA - GMW60B uncontaminated upgradient, 5.4 m (SPAdes)... ... | reverse complement strand
CGCCCTCATCGTTTCTACCACATATCTTACACGCAAGCGGCAATTATACGATTATTATTTCCTGGCACTTATCGCGATATATTCTACGGCTATTTCCTACAAAGCACTCCCGCCATATCTAACTCCGCATCCGTATGACGCAAATATCGTCGCTCTTTTCCATCCTCTCTTTTTTCTGATTGTGCTCCTGTTTGTATACTATTCGCGCTATTTCCAGTCGAAGCGATACCTCTCATTTGCAGCGATCATTGGAGGGATTACATATCCGTTGTACTTACTTCATCAAACAATTGGCAATACGCTCATCCCCTATTTCAGCGCATACGGCACGCTCGCACTACGCGGAGCAATCATGATGGCATGCATGATTGTAGTTGCGTACTTTGTGTATCGCTTCGACGCGCGATTACGAAAATACTTGTATACCAAACTTAGTACGCGATCATAACATCAGAGTCGGCTGAAAAATTTCTTCATCCATGCTCGTAGCCCACTTTGCGATTCTATTGTAGGAGTTGAACTTGTAGATTTTGTAGTACTAGTAGATACATCGTGTTTTAAACTTCCTTGGATTTCACTTCTTACTATTTTCGCATAACTGCGAATTGGGGTGGTAGCAACTTTTTCCAAAAAAGTTGGCGTAGTAGTTGCCGGAATATACTTGGTTACTTCTGTTTGATTCGGATAGATAAGGCGAACGGAAGTAGTAGCAGTAATAGTGCTACTTGCAAAGCCTAATATGCTTCCTGCATATTTTACAGTTTGTTTTGCAGCTATGAAGGTGTTCTTCGGCAATTGATACAATGCAGAATCAATACCAAATTTCCACCCAGAGAGATCTACTTCGTAAGGACTTACATTTTTAAGTTCAATATACGTTCCATACGTATCATTCCCAACGTTTGCAATCGTAACTGTCGAATCAATCACACGTACTTTCATGCGTCCGGTAGCTGCCATACCGTCAGCTTCTGCTTCCACGATAAGCGTATACACACCCGGATACTGATAATGATATACAACACTGCGACCACTTCGTGTACCACCGTCTCCAAAAGACCATGTGAACAGACTATTTTCTGGGACTTTCTTGCCAAGAGAGGTAACTCGCACAGCAAATTCACTGTCTGCCCCTGCTACTACTGTTTTATCTTGTGGCATGATCACATTAAGCGCTGATTCAGAAACTGATGTAGGAGCAATCGACGGCGTGGTAATTGGTGGAGCTGTACTAGGTGGTACACCCACTGGTTTTACTGAAAGAACATTTGCACTTCCTGGGGTCGGGTCTCCACGTACCCATGCACCATTCATAAATGAAAGCGTCGTGCCGTCATCGCTTCCGCCAAGGGAAGGCGCATAGGTAAGCGAATCCTTAACGGAAAGCGCACCGTCTTTTAATGCGATGAGTTCGCCGTTATTTGAAAGTGAGAAAGAGGAATCAATTACTGTACCAGAAAACGCCGGATATTCATTTATAAACTTAGTAGGATTTTGGGCGATCACCGCATATTCTCCGGGAGACAGGACAGTGATTGATTTCGGAAAGGCAAGTCCATGATTAGTGCCACCTTCTGAGAATTTCCAATTTTTCAAATCAACACTATCGCTTCCCTCATTTAAAACTTCTACCCATTCCCGATCTGTATCGGATCCTTCTGGATCAAACATGATTTCAGAAATGATGAGTGCGTGCACACGAGTGTGTGCTAAAAGAACTATAAAAAATATGAAAAGTAATTTACTTCTCTTCGTCATAGATAAGATTTTTAAGCAAATCTTCGCTTACTTCTCTTGTGTTTGGTGTTTTTTCTTGAATTTTTTCCTCACTAGACTTCTGACTTTCCACTTTGGACTGATCAACTTCTTCCTTCTTTTCATTCATCGCTTTAGCAAGAGCATCCTTAAGTGAAGTAGAGGGTTTTTCATCAAAGAGTACCTTCTTATCTTCTTGCTGTGAAGCTTGTTCTGACTGCTCTATACGCTTTTCCGTTCTTGGAGAACGAGGTTGTTCCTGTCGAGAAGTCACATCACTTGTTCTTCGAGGATCCTGTGAACGTCGTTTATCCTCTCTTCGATCATCTCGTCTCGGCTCAGTTCGAGAATATTCTTTTGGTGTTTCTTTTTTAACAGGTGTTTCAACTTTTGTTACTTCTTGTACAGTAGGCGTCTCTTTGCGAAGCACTTCCGGCTTTTTAATAGGCTCATAGAACCGCGTAATGATTTCTTCTACCGTTACTTTTGGACAGCCATATTTCTTTCTTGAATAATCAATCACATTTTGAGCGTACGATCGTGCAGGTCGAGGAATATTTGGAAGTGTCTTTGCAGAAAATGGCTTGGACCCTACCCCATCTATCATAAGACGAAGATAAATCTGATACGCAGATAGGTTCACGATGTCGTCCATAATAAAATATGGGGCAAACTCTTTTTCGAAAATTTCAGCATCTGTAGCTCCTACACGAAACGTAATCATAGTCCCCACGTTCCCAAATACTGCCGCTTTCACTTCGTCAGTCATTTGTTCAATGTATTGATGCGCTACCGTTAGGGCAAGCTTGTACTTACGCGCTTCGGATAAAATACTTGCAAATGATTCATTGGCAAAGTTTTGGAATTCATCCACATAAAAATAAAATGGTGGCAGTTTCTCTGCTTCATAGGCCCCGACATCCGCACGCGACATCGCAGCAAGATAAATCTTGGTGATCAAAAGCGAACCGATTAAGTTTGCATTCCCCTCACCCACTTTACCTTTCGAAAGGTTTACAATCAAAATCTTTTTATTGTCCATCACATCGCGGATATCGAAGCTTGTTTGTACTTGCCCGATAATGTTTCTGATGAGCGGATTGGCGACGAACTGTCCTACTTTATTTTGAATCGCAGGCGCAGCTTCGGCTGCAAATCGTTCGGTATAGTTTGCATATTCAACTACCCAGAAATCCCGCACCGACGGATCAGTCACATTTGAGACGATAAATTTTCGATACTCTTTATCGGTAAGCATACGATTCACTCCGAGTAGGGTCTGTCCTTCATTTTCCAAAAGCGCAAGAATGATATTATTTAAAATATACTCCATACGTGCTGAGAATTGATCCTGGAATAATTTCTTAAACGCAGCCATAAGACCATTTGCCACCAAGTGACGTTTGTTTGGGTCTACTTTTTCAAGCACATTAAGTGCGATAGGATACTCTGCGTCAAACGGTGCGAAATAAATCACATCATGCACTCGGTGCTCCGGGACAAAATCCAAGAGCTTTTCTGCCATGGACCCGTGCGGATCAATGACACACAGACCTTCGCCATTATTGATATCCTGAATGATCATGTTCTCCAAAAGGGTGGACTTACCCATACCAGTCTTTCCTATTACATAGGTATGACGAGTACGATCATCTTCTTTGATGCCAAAGGTGAGTTCTTTATTGCGAAAGTCTACTTTGCCTAAATAGGTAACTTTTTGAGGATCTGCCATGGAGAATAGTTTACCCTGTTAAATCCATTTAGTACATTCGTTTTAGTAAACGAATGTACTAAATAGCGCGAAGCAATTTAATAGGGTAAATAGTTTCCGCCAGAAGGCGGATCCGCCTTCTGGCGGAAATGGTTAATAGTTACTAGTTGGGAAAATTCTAAGGGCCACACCTTCGGTGTGGCCCTTAGAATTTTTACTCTTTGCTACTATTTATTTGCGACTCTGTCGATTTTTTCCTGACCGATGATATGCCCTACTGCGATAGTTCTCCTGTCCTTGTCCAAAAAGACTGCATACATTTCTTCGGGATGGTGCTCCTTAATTCCTTCACCTACTTTTGTGCCCAGCGGGATGCGTGTGATTTTCGTCATTGCATCGTTCCCTGGAAGGAATTGCGTTGGCTCAATCGCACCAAGTATACTTTTATTTATTGTATCTATCTCCGCTGCATCTTTCCAAAAATAAATTTCCACATGATCGACAGAAGAAAAAAGACTCTCTTTAGGGCCCGGGTGACTTGCAGATTGGGCTGTTTGAGGCATCATCGATGTCTTATATTCTTTAATTGCAAGGAAGAGGTTGGAATAATCCCCCTCTTGTGTGCTTTTATTTTCAATACTGTACGTATATGATTCTGTATTTTTGTACTTTTCGCTTATGTTAAACAGTACGGGGTTCTTATTGGTTTCTATACTATTATCATTTTCACTCATATACAAAAATATTACTTTAATTAGTAAAATCCCACAGATAATTAGGATAAGCATGGTTCGCTTTTTCACTAAAATAAGTATAACAAGTCCAGGCGTTAGACCTTAGTCTGACTAATAAAGAGCTAAGAATAACTTTAAAGATTATTTATATAGAACCCGGTCGATGTTTTCTTTTCCTTCTATGTGAGCTACTTTAATTGTCCTTCTGTCCTTGTCCATAAATACAGCATAGAGTTCTTCAGGTTGATGCTTTTTGATTGCTTCCCCTACTTTTTCTCCCAGTGGGATCGAATAGGTATACTCCATAGCGTCACTTAGTCTTCTTGAGTTCGGCATAATAATCTCACCAATTTCTTTTCTGGTGATAGTATCGATTGCATCTGCATCCTTCCAAAAATAAATTTCAACTTGGTCAAGCGCTTCAAAAACTACTTTAGGTGTTTTAACTTCCGGCTCATCACTCATACCGCCAGTGAAAAAGCTGGCATCAAGATACAACTTACTGTAATCCCCTTCCTTATAGCTTTGATTGCTAATACCAAATTTGTACGACTCGGCGAGAGCATACTTTTCATCCTGATTGAACATTACCGGATTTTTATTCGTTTCTATATTCTTATTCTCTTCCATATGTAAAAAAATTAATCTGCTTATTAAAAGGAGGATAATACCGCCAATGAGAAAATATCGCTTTTTCACTATGGATGAAGTGTAGCACACCTCAAAATGCCGTTAGGAGTTATTCGTTAGGAATGCAAAACACTACAGAATGATACATATATACAATACTTGGCAATAATTAAAGTCAGAATAATGCCTCAGATACAAGGCGCGAGAAGTTTTTGTGACTAAGACGTACACGATAGTACGGCAGTACGGCGCAGGAGCAAAAACTTCTCGCAACAAAGTAGATGGGGTATTATTGGGACTTTAAGGCGCTTTCGGTGTAAGTGTTGGCTGAATCCCATAACATCCACGATTTCACTCCCAACACACCCCCTGCATCTATCTGTGCTCGTACCAACTCTTTTGTGTAGGTCGCGCCCATATTAAAATCCTGATACCAAGGTCTCAATTTGGCTCGCATGGTTGAAGTCGCTTGTCCCGTACTCGAAGCAGTCTCATCTGCAATGGCAAGCGCCGCTTTCATAGCAAACGTAATGATAGGTCCTGGATGGGCGGCCGGATTAGCATACCCTGCAGTATCTTTATAAAAATGTGACGGATACACCATCGGAGCTACATAATCAAATGTAGAAAGTGCATCGTGGAGATCTTGTCCCAATACTGGAATGTCTACTTTAGACACAAGCACAATACCGAAAAGATCCCCAGATAATGGAATATTATTTTTATGCAGTTCATCTGAAATATACGTATAAAATGCATGAACTACACTGCGCTTATCTTTCGCTTTTTCTCCAGAAACTGGAAACACCATATGTGACAGTACTCCGTCAGTTGGGAAGCGTATATAATCCAGGTTGATTTCGTCAAACCCTTTCGCATACGCATCTTTAGAAATCTTCGCAAGATACTCCCACATATGTTTTGATCCAGTGTCTACCCATGGCACACCTTTATGATCATGCCAGATGCCACCAGTAGTATTGTCATGCACAGCTTCTTCAGGATGTGCCTTTACATACGAAGGATCTTGAAACGCTGCTACTCGCGCAATGACATAAATATGTTTCTTATGAAGCTCATCCACAAATGCCACAATATCTTTTGAGCGACCTTCCCAAGTGATCACACCAGTATTATCTTTTACATCGATAACAATTGCATTAATTTCGGTTCTATCAATTAGGTCCACCATTTTCTTTCTAATCGATGGAGCACCAGCAGCCCAAGAAGACATATACACTGCTTTCACTTCCTTTGGAGTCTTGAGATGAGTAATTATTATTTCTGGAGTGGTAGTCGCAAGCGTAGTGGTGGCCTTCACTTCCTGAGGTGAAGCTACCGTAGCTGCTTTTGCCTTGCTTACCGTAGCTGTACCTTGTACTTTATTTACTACAGATGAAGCGAAATCCTTAGCATAGTACGTGCCCTGGCTTATATCTTGCAAATATTTCTGATACCCATTGTGTGAGAGATACAATAACGCAAAAGCAAGGAGGGTCATTAACGCTGCAAACCCTTTCATGCAAGTGAAGATGATATTTGATCTGGCGAATGCACTTCTTCATCACGCATCATTTCTTTTTCTCTTCTTTTACGTACATCAACTGTAGAAAGATACAATAGGGCGGCTAAAATAATAAATCCAACTTCTTTAAACGCAGTAGGGACATACATCCATGGCGAAATAAAAAGAATAAACGCAATAATTCTTTGTGTACGACGAGTTCCTGGCATATAAAACCAGTATACACGAAAAAGTGTTATGGGCTAGTGGATTCCGGAGATCATTACCACAAATTCCCCTCTCACGTGATCTGGGTGGACTTCAAAATAGTTTTTGACTTCCGAAGCGCTTCCTCGTATGTACTCTTCATGCATTTTAGTAAGCTCACGAGCAATCACCACAGTACGATTTTCGGGCAACACCTTCGCCAAAGACACTAATGTCTTCTCTATGCGATGTACAGACTCATAAAATACTGTGGTTTCTTCTCGATCTACTATTTCCTTAAAAATAGTCTCTCTTCCCTTTTTATGCGGCAAAAACCCAAGGAAAATAAAGGAATTTCCAGCAAGCCCAGCACCAGAAACTGCAGTAATAAGCGCGCTTGCTCCAGGGAGTGCGATCACCTGCGCGTCAGGTAAGTCGCGTCTCACGGTATCAATCAGAAGCACTCCCGGATCAGAAATGGCCGGAGTGCCGGCGTCTGAGACAAGTGCGATATTCTTCCCTTCTTCCAAGAGAGATATAATATATGGAATTTTCTCTTTCGGAGACTGTGAGTAATACACTGTGGTTTTAGTAGTGATATCGTATTCCTTAAAAAGTCTTTGGGTGACGGACGTATCTTCACACAATACCAAATCCACCTCTTTTAAAATGCGTAGTGCACGCATGGTCATGTCTTCAAGATTCCCAATCGGAGTTGGGACTATGTAGAGGGTTCCTATCATATTGTTGTATCCTAGCATAAAAATGCCGCGTAGCCTTTTGAGATACGCGGCGGAAACTTCTTAGACAGACTCAGTAGCCTGTTCAGCTCGTTTAACGAGCTGATGGCAAGCCTTGGGCAACTGGCCTCGTTGTTTCGTTCTGTCCTTCACAAAAGGTATGACCCCAGCAGAGTAGCCCGGAACAGCTTGCCCGTCTTGCCACCTAACGCGACAAGTAAATCCACTGGAGTACACGAGCCGAAAAATTGGGTTTCTAGAACCTTCCAGATATTTGGCGACTACCTCAACCATCTCTCCACTCTTGTGGTCAGGAATCTTTGCTCCTTTTCTGGTAGAAGCCCAACCTAGTGTCAAAGGTGTTATTCCCACGTGTAATTCTCCTTACAGCAGTTTTATTTGGAACAAAAATACCCTTGCGATCACAAAGACCAAGAAGGGCGACTTGCATATAATACCACAGAAAGTTGCTTCTGTACAATTCATTCTTTCAAAATACAAAGGAGCGCCTACGGCGCTCCTTTGTATTTATAATCGTCTATCCCCTTTACCACATGGTAAACACCCAGCCTAGCACTAGAAGCGTCACAAGCTGATACCCCGCACTAACAAGAAACTTCTTCATTGCGTATCCCTTCCTTGTATCCCACATTGCTCCAGCTGCCATTGGCATAGAAAATCCAAGCCATATCCAAAACGCAACCTGACATCCACTTACCTGTGGCCACGCTTTTACGAAATGATATAGCACATACGATGTGACAAGTCCGAGTAAAACTTGAATAATATACATCGGCATCATTTCCTTCTGCACCTTTGCCATTTCTTCCTTGCCCATATGTTCCACACCCATAATCTTCATCCACATCTTACCAAAAATCGGCCCATACCACATCATCCCTACTACGAATAAAAAGATAGCACCGCCCACCACCGCCCAATAATTTACTATTATGTCCATGTAGTAAGTGTAGAATTGTGGTAGGAAAAGGCAAGGGTTTCGCGCAAGAAAAAAATCTTAAAAACTAAATACCCATGCCAGAATATGGAAAATTAATACCAAATGGCTCAAGCAAATAATGCATCGAGTTCCAGTGCTGCCACATTACGAAATCAAAGACAAGTGTAGTCACAAATAAACAAACAAGAGTGAGACTTATTCTTTTTATTTGTGAGAATGATTTCTTTTCAAAAAATTTGTCTACATAAATTGCACCAACAAGAGTAAGAATCGGCGCGACACCGTATGAAAAATATGAATTCCAAAACCCAGCAGGTACGAAGACACCAATAAAGTCCGCAGGGAAATTATGAGGAATACCACCACCAAGAAAAATCAGTGCTAAATAAAGAGTGGTAAGAATAACAAGTAAAGAGAGGGCTGTATGACGAAAAAACATGGTGATTAAAGTATAACATTTTTGCGAACCAAGATTCTCCTACAAATCTTTTTTCGCCGTCGCTCAGCCAAACACGAAGAATCGAACAACCTCCATTCGCTAGCAATCATTTCGGTTTCGAAGACCGCTGAGGTTTCTATTAGTTGAGGAAATTGTAGTAAAAATTACCGAATTGAAAATGTGAGTGTCTTGATTTTCTCATTATGTTGAGAAATATCAAAGTTACCCATTCCTTTGTCTTGATTATTTTTAAAAAGCGTAACTGTAACAGTTGAAGTTCCAAAGGATGTCTCTAGCAAACGATTATATTCTTTATCGTACCCTTTTGTATAGCTACCACCTTGACTGTAGCTGGAGGAGCTCTTAAAAAGCTCAACATCATACCAATCGTGGCATATAGCTCCCAATATCACCCAGGCGCTACTTTTCTTTCTTTTCATCCAAAGTTACTGACGAGTTCAAAAGTATTGCAGTAATGAGCTTCTGTTTCCTCTTGAGGGAAAGACCATGATGCACAGATACTCGTACGTTAATGTGATGGAAGTGTCCTTCTAACGAATTAGAAGTCTTTGAGATACGAGAATCAGATTCATAGGTAAACAAGAAAGGAAAGAGGCTATAGAGAGATTTAAAAGCACGTAGTAACTCTCTGTGTACGAACCAAGGAGTTCCCGTTGTTACACTGATTGCTTTTTCATTAAGAAATTCCCAATACATTTCTTTGTATTTGATAACTCTAGTTCGTAGTTCATCTTTGTTTGTTGTATGGAGAGTGCTTGCTATAGCAAGGAGTACTTTACCTGCTTCAAGTATTGGAAACTTAGTCGTTCCTCGTATGATGATTCTCTCCATGTGTACAAGACACATCTGGAACTTAATATCTCTAAATACATTACGAATCAATGGTAATCCGTCTGCTGTAATACCTTTGATTGTGTACCCAAGTGAAGTGAGATAATCCTTACCCTCCTTGTATACTTCATACGTTTCTACCGTACAGAACTTCCACCATACGTCCTCCTTGTTTTCCTCATCTCGAAATACTACAAGACAAAAAGCGTTAGGTGTATCAGTCTCCCCAAAGTAGGTTCCATCTACGACAAGGTAGATCTCTCGTGGTTTGTGTATCTTCACTTCTAATACATACTCATCAAATATTGTTTGTAGAGCCCTGTGGCGAACATGATATGATTCGGATAGTTCCGTAAATGTCTGTTTATGGAACACGAAAGAACAAAAAATCTCTTCCTTTGGAAGAGATTTTTTGTTTGCTTGAAAATTTTGTAAACATTCCTTACATTTCCACTTTTGTATTCCTTGCTGATATCCTTTCTTAATTACTGAAACAGAGGCACAATGTGGACACTTTTTACTATTCATACGTTTGAACACCGTTTTAACTATGTGGTGTATGGGTAGTTTAGCAAGGTAGGTGATATTGGGAGCTATATAGCCCAATCGTTCGTTGGTACAAAAACAAGGAGGCTATCATCACCTCCAGCAACAGAACCTTCTGCAACAAAAAATGCTGCATAATCAGAGGAAATGAAACTACAAGAAGAGTTGAGGGACAAGGCTTGTACACACGAAACGGGATAATTTTCAAAAGATACAACTGTAGAAACAGAAGAGATTGTATTGAGCCGAAAAAAGCCTACCAGTAAATGATTCTCTGGAAAATTACCCGCCCCGTAACTTGGAGCAACAACTACTGCAACAGAGTTATTATGATACAGAAGTGTGGTTGACTGAATTGGGTAAAGTGAACTCTTTGAAGATAATACTTCAAATATCTTTTTCTCTTCTTCGGTTGCAAGTGCATAGGTAACCGGTTTAATGGCCTTCCTTTCTTTTGTTACTGTGGAAATCGATCGACAAGCTTGGAGAATGTGTTCAGAGAGTGTGACTTTAAAATAGACACAGACAATTACAAGAAGTAACAAAATAAAACCACACCATTTCAACCAAATATTCCCTTGATTTGAGTTTGTGTCCACTGTCATAGTCTATCATTTATAAACAACCGATCATGACCGGTTATTTATTGTAGTGCGCGGTCCTGGATTCGAACCAGGGACCGCTCGAGTATCAGTCGAGTGCTCTACCAACTGAGCTAACCGCGCGCGTATTTTACACATAAAAATCACTTCTGTGTTTTGAAATACTACCATAAAATCAAGCATTAGAAAAGCCGGCGGCGCGTGAGCGCACACCGGCTTTGTTGGTCTCGAGGCCGAAGCCTTAGAACAAATTGAGAAAGAACTCCGCGATCTCCTGGTGAAAGACGACAATCGCAACCAGGACACTGAAAGCAGCCAACTTCAAATCAAGCAAGGAAGCTGGATGCTCTTCTGTCGACTCTTTCACCATCATCGCCTCTGCTGGCGGTGGGGTGTAGTTCTGGCGGAACTCTTGCTGCATGGTGAGCGGCATATTGATCTCCTTGATCAAGGTTGGCGGCGGCGAGGCAGGAGGCTGTTCACAACCTCCCAAAAGATTATTGCGATCATTTTCCGCGTGCCGCAGCAACGGAAATAGGACTCGCCGGGACGATTTTTCTTCATTGTTATCTCCTCCTCAGATCAAACGGACAGCAGAGTGGCCAAGGGATTGATGATGTCGATGAAGATCACCCACAACATCAACCCGTTGAGAGCGAACCAGGGAAGGTTTCGCATCTCAGCGCAGTTGATAACGGGAGCATCTTGTGTGTCAGTGTGCATACGCCCTCCTAGGCGGTTGGTTGTTTCAGTATTAATAATAGCACATTCTTATATAAAAGTCAATAGGCGAAACCCTTGCAAAATAAGGATAAAATGGTAGTGTGATGAGGTAAGTTCAACAACGCCGGAGAATAATCGTGGCGAAACCTAAAGAAGGACGAAAGGAGCGTGCACGAACTCTGTACGTAGAAGCCAGTGATGCACAAGGCATAACACACGAGATGATTGCCATGGCTCTGTACGGCTTTCACGGCGACCACGCTGAGAAAATTACGTCTAAGGTTTGCGGGGATGGTAAGCCTCGCAATCTCTGGAGCGTAACCTGGAAGGTAGTGCTCAGGCTCAAAAAAATGAAAAAAGATTTGCCTTTCGAGTTCCAGGTATTTGTACAGAACTACGCTGACGGACCAATCGTCGTGCACGACCCGGAACCCACTCACGCATATGCGTGAGTGCAGTGCCCGGAAGAATGTTTTCTTTGAAAATATTCTTCCGGGCACTTTTTTATACACAAAACAAAAATCCCCTTCCGGGGTTCCATTCTTTTTTCATTACAGACACATTGTGCAAACTTAAACTTAAGTAACTTTCTTTTGCCACCACTCTTTGCGCTTATGGCGACTTTTGTTACGTTTCGCTGTAACGCGGATAATGTTAGGGATCATTATCAAGTCCCTATCTAAAAACTTAAATATTCGACAAGATTCGTACACCGTACTTAAACGTATGCAGAACGATTTCACATTGAATTAATCCACGACCAGCTTCCGCTAGCCGTGCCTTGTTACGACTTACTCCCTGTCACCGAATCTACCTTAGTCCTGGACAAGCCAAGCCTTTGGGTATCCCCGGCTCCCTTGAGTTGACGGGCAGTGAGTACAAGACCTGAGAACGTATTCACCGCGGTTTAGCTGACCCGCGATTACTAGCAATTCCGGCTTCATGTGGTCGAGTTGCAGACCACAATCTGAACTGGCGGGCGGTTTGAAGGATTGGCTCAGGGTTACCCCGTCGCGACCCGTTGTCCGCCCGATTGTATTATGTGTGTAGCCCAGGATGTCAAAGGGACATGCTGACCTGGCGTCATCCTCTCCTTCCTCCCAGTAATGTATTCACAAGATTAAAAAAGATACAACACAGAATGTAGCCTGCAGACAATGTACGTATTGCTACGCACGATATCTACAAACTACATTCTGCATTCTATATTCTAGAATCTTCTGCGCACATTACTGGGCAGTCTCTTGTGACACTTGTAACACAAGATAAGGGTTGCGTTCGTTACCCCACTGAAGGGAACAGTTCAAACCACGAACTGACGACGGCCATGCATCACCTGTCCACGAGCCTTGCGGGGGCCAGAGTTTCCTTAGGCTTTCTCGTGAGTTTCAAATCCTGGTGAGGTTCTTCGTTTACCATCGAATTAAACCACATAATCCACTGCTTGTGCAGGTCCCCGTCTATTCCTTTGAGTTTTAATCTTGCGATCGTACTTCCCAGGCGGTTCTCTTACCGCGTTAGCTAAGCCACGTTGAGGGTCGATACTCAACATAGCGAGAGAACATCGTTTAGGGCGTGGACTACTGGGGTATCTAATCCCATTCGCTACCCACGCTTTCGTATTTCAGTGTCAGTAATGTTCCAGTAAGCTGCCTTCGCTTTTGGTGTTCCCCATAATATCAACGGATTTCACCCCTACACTATGAGTTCCGCTTACCCCTAACATACTCTAGCCATGCCGTTTCAAATGCTGTCTCCAGGTTGAGCCCAGAGGTTAGACACCTGACTAACATAACCACCTACATACCCTTTACGCCCAATAATTCCGGATAACGCTTGGGCCACTCGTATTACCGCTGCTGCTGGCACGAGTTTGGCAGGCCCTTATTCATGAGGTACCGTCAATAAACTTCTTCCCTCATAAAAGATCTTTACAAACCGAAGCTCTTCTTCGATCACGCGGTGTCGCTCCGTCAGACTTGCGTCCATTGCGGAAGATTCTCGACTGCAGCCACCCGTAGGTGTATGGGCCGTGTCTCAGTCCCATCGGTGGAGGTCAGGCTCTCACCTCTCCTAAGCGTCATAGCCTTGGTAGGCTTTTACCCTACCAACTAGCTGATACTGTTTAAGCCGCTCCCGAAGCGATAAATCTTTACTCTTGCGAGACTATCGCGTATTACTCCACCTTTCGGTGGGCTATTCGCGACTTCGGGGTACGTTCCTAAATATTACTACCTCGTCTGCCACTAGTCTGTCAGACTTCCATACTTCCTTCGTATTGCTACTCATTCCGTACTTCCGTCTGATTAGACCCGTTCGACTTGCATGCCTTATCCACACCGCCAGCGTTCATCCTGAGCTAGGATCAAACTCTTTTTGAAAAGAGAGTGGCAAAAGAAAAAACTTAAATCAATTCAAACATTTGTTTGCACAAATGAGAGAACATGCACAATGTATATGTAATGTTTGAAGCGTCACCCCAGCTCCAGTTTTATTCTCTAGAAAATTCTAGAGAAAAACTGGGGCTGGGTAGCTTCGTATGGAAATGACAAACGACTTCTATAACCACTCACGTTTGCATAGTGAGAAGTAGGGTCTATTCTATACGAAGAGAAAGGCAAAGTCAAGTAATCAATCCACTTACTTTACCCTTTCCCCATAACCCTTTTCGAGAAGGGGCGAAATGTGTATACTTCCAGGTATTATGCATGAAAATCCCATCCCGATAATCGCTATCGATGGGACCACTGCCTCAGGAAAAGGAACGATCGCCTACCGCCTTGCGCAGCACTTTGGATATCATTATCTTTGCTCTGGAGCGCTCTATAGACTCACCGCATATGTGGCATTACAAAAAAATATCAATCTTGATGATATTCCTGCACTTGTAACTATCGCCACGAATCTCACTCCGATCTTCGAGGGTAAACAAGTACTTATTGATGGAACAGATGTGTGGCCTATTATTTCTACGCAAGAGTATGGTAATCCGGCAAGTATCGTGAGTCGCCATCCTGAAGTGAGAGCCGCACTGTTTGAAGCACAGCGCGCGATGATCAAATCCCCCGGACTGGTAGCTGAGGGGCGCGATATGTGCACGAACGTGTTTACCGATGCGAAAGTAAAAATATACTTAGACGCAAGTGTAGAAGCACGAGCAGAAAGACGATATAAAGATGAGAAAGAAAAAAATACTGGTAAAACTTTGGAAGGACTTGTTGAAGAATTGAAAGAGCGGGACTACAGAGATATGAACAAAGATGTAGGCAGATTATATCCGGCAGAAGATGGTGTGATTATCGATACTACTCCAATGACAATAGAAGGAGTACTGGATGACTGTGTGAAAATATGTGAGAAGAGTGGAATCAGGAAAGCAGAATAAAGATAACGCGCCGGAAGGCGCGTCTTTCATTTCGATTCGTTCAGTCTTTCGGTAAGAGGTGACCATAGACAGACGTCACAACTTCGCCGAGAAAGTCTTTGGTCAGACGTTGCAATGCTTCGTGGTCCATCACTCCAACCGAGAAAGGATACTTCGTAGGAAGGTGAGCATTGACACGCTCCTGTTCAAAACGAGGGTCCAGGAGAATGGCTCGAACGATGTCTGCTTCGGCGTTGGTCGGATTGTCTTCCTTCGTGAAGGCTTGAAGCCTCGTAAAGGCGTCCGAAATGCTTTCGTTGCTTGTGAAGATCGTACTCATTCGGAACTCCATGGTTTCGTTTACAACGGGTTGTTGCAAATCTTCCCTTCAAATACTACACCCCTCTTGCTTCGGCTGCAAACCTCGTACTTCGACACATCAGGCTCGTGGAACTATACTGAAGCCATGTCAAAGATAGTCCTCATATCGTGTGTCAGTATGAAGCTTCCTAAAGAGGCAAAGGCACAAGATTTATACATAAGTCCTCTTTTCAAAATGAATCTTGACTATGCGCGCATGCAGCATCCTGATGCTATCTATATCCTTTCGGCAAAGTATGGACTATTGGATTTGGAGAAAATAATAGAACCATATGAACAGACACTTAACACGATGAAAATAAGAGAAGTGAAAGACTGGGCACTCGATGTGATAGATCAGATGCAGGGCAAAATTAATTTCCAAAATGATGAGATCATATTTCTAGCGGGAGAACGATATAGAAAATTCCTCATGCCATTATGTAGAAATGCTACAGCTCCTCTTAAGGGATTAGGCATCGGACGCCAATTGCAATGGCTTAAGAAAAATATCACTACAAATATCACTACATAGTATGGCCACTATTTGCCACCATTTACATATGTGGGCTGGCACATTACCAACCTTTTCTTTTCCATATGACGAAAAAAATATCCCTGAAAATGGAATATATATACTTTTTGAAAAAGGAGAAACAGGACATGATGGAAATAGAATTGTTCGTATTGGTACGCATACTGGCATAAATCAACTCCGTTCTCGACTTCGTCAGCATTTTTTAGCTTCAAATAAAGATCGAAGCATCTTCCGTAAAAATATTGGGAGATGCTTTCTCAACAAAATGCATGACCCCTATCTTTCTCTGTGGGAACTAGACATGACAACTAAGCTTGCACGTAACCTTCATGGAATATCAATCAATGTTGAGAAGCAAAAGCATATTGAGGAGCAGATTTCAGAGTATATGAGAAAGAATTTTTTCTTCGCGGTAATAGAGGTTAGCGACAAAGAGAAGAGGCTAGCTTTTGAATCAAAAATGATTTCAACTGTCTCACTTTGTAAGGAGTGCAGACCGTCTAAAAACTGGCTTGGGCTTTTTTCACCAAAAGAAAAAATTCGCGAAAGCGGACTTTGGCTTGTGAATGAATTATACAAAGAACCGCTTTCAGAAACAGACATTACAAAGCTTATAGAAAAGAAATAAACGCGGGCCTCGCAGGTCCGCGTTTACGTTCATCACTTTGATAAGCCATTTCGATACGGAACCAGTGGAACGACAACTTTTTCGTACGTTGTTTTTCTTTCCAATGATTCCGAATACACCTCACCTATCCCGGAGCGAATGTGGCTTACCCATCGCCCTAAACGAGCAAAGCCGCGCATGATGGAAGCTTTCCCCACCGTCACCTCCTGTTCGTCGCTCCCCTCAGTGCGAAGAGACACGAACGAATACGTCGCCTCTATGGGTTGGCATCCATACATTGGGATATACACGAACATGGTACGGATAATCGTCTCTCCAACGGGTGGCGCGCGGCAGACATGTCCTCCACATTGATTGGGTACACGTGGAGGCACGAGATGCTCTTTCAAGATATTACTCTTGCATTCGAGAGCGTAGATAGTCGTACCCACTGAAGATTCGATGATTTCGCCATCCTGATTGAAAAGCATGCCCGCAAACACGGGGCGCCCGTTTTCCATGCGGTCAACGACGACAACCTCCCTCTTTGGAGGCGTCCGACTGCCATCATCTCTGGCGTTGTATTCCACCACACTTTCCCATACAGACCCCACATCAGGAACGTGAACATCTTGAGCAAGTGCCATACCAAAAGTGAAAGCACAGCACACAAACAGAATCCTAAAAAAGAGCTTCATTTTTGTCTCCAATGAGTTATTCCCACTGTAAGTATGCTCTAGATTTTAGTGCCTCGTCAACGTCAAATAGTATTTGGTTAAATGATCAATTGGGTATAGTATTTGCGATAGAGAGTCTTAGTTTGTAAAAATAGTCTGAAAGGGCCACTATGCAGAGCGATAGCCTTTCCTTGTACAAGGAAACAATCGGCTGCAGTATTGAGGTACTTGCAGCCAAAATTCATCAACTATCTACACTCGCGGCAAACAAGCCTAGTGTGGTGTTCCGTATAAAAAATATGGAAACACTAAGAAAAAAGATGACACTGAAAGGATCATCTGAAATTTCTTCCATCGATGACATTTATGGCATTCGAGTGCTTGTTGATTCGACCGAAGAAATCTATGGAACACTTCAAAGGTTGATGCTGGCCTTTCCGGGCTACATTGACCACGACTATGTGACTACTCCAAAAATAAACCCTAACCGTCCGGGGAAGGCGCTGAGACTGGTTCAGTATATAGCAAAGGAAAAAGGACTCACATTTGAGGTCCAAATCACTACTCATGCATGGAATGAAATCAATGAGAAGCTGCACGAGGAATACCATCAAAAGAAATACACCTGAGAGGCTCAAGCACTGTTTTGAGTCTCTTTATTTATATGCGCTAATCAAAAGATTGTAGTCTTTAACTATCAAACAATCTCCTAACCTCTTGTTTAATAGCTTTTCGATTTCAACATAGTACCAACGATAGTCCTCGGCACTTGCTTTAAACAAAGTATTAACTTTTTCAGGATTAACTTTCAGCGCTTCAAAGTAAGCCTTCATGTTTGTCATCTTATCTGCTGCTACAATAAAGAGTGCTTTTTCAGAAATAGTTTCTATTTTTTTAAGATAGCTTCCTTTCCTTTCTCGCCAAGATACTTCGTTATTTATTTTGTCTTCCTCCAAATAGCTTACTTCTCTAACCAGAGCAGCGACACCGTCTCCAAACTTTTCCTTTAATGTATTCTCCTTTACACTACAGTCTTCCATAACATCATGAAGTAGGGCAGCCGCTATTATCTCTTCATCTTTTGTATACTCAGAAGCTAAAGCAGCAACTAAAACAGGGTGAACAAGATACGGAACATGGCCGCCTTTTCTGTACTGACCATCATGAGATTGACCGCTAAAGTAAAGAGCTTCTTTGATAAGGTTAGAGAGAAATATCATTATTTAAATTTTATACATAGCGCGCATTTCTTTAATATACTCTTTTACGACCGGCAAACATTCATCCCAATATTCTTGCGCCTTTGAAGTATCAAAATCAATACCTCCAAAAACAGATTTATTCTCCATGGAGTTTGAGCTTACCCCGTATTGCTCCAAAGTATCGATCACTTCTTGTTTCGTCTTTTTAATAGCTGGGGCGTGATAAGAAATACCATATTCTGCGACAAAATTATTCATTAAATTAAAGAAGTCGTCCCTCTGCTCAATGTATCTGTCTTCCTTTGCCTGATAACCAGAATAACCGCACGCCATATCTTTAATCCCATGTTTAAGGCAATAGATGATTGCTCCTGCGTGAAAAGCTAATGCTAGAGCTATTGGGTACACTACGTGCACTTTATTTGTTTTCTCAATAGCAAGTTTTCTTATTAAATAAAGACTCCCTTCGACAGCCCGCTTTTCATCTATAAAACCAGGAAATGCCTTAAGTAATTCTTTATGTCGGATATCGGGTGCAGAATCCCCCAAAAAACCAGTTAGTTCAGGCATCCCCGCTTGATATGTATACAAAGTTACCAAATAGCCAGATTTAGCCATTTCTACAGCGACCGATGACGAATCTCTACCCCCTGAAAACGTGACGAGCACTCTTTTTTGGTGGTCCATGTGATTTTAATTATCTATATGAACGTATTATGACCTTAGGGTTGGAAAAAGCAAGTTCTCTATTTCTGAAGTCGCTTTGCAGTAAATGCAAGCAAAAATGTGAACCCAAGCACAACAACTGCCATAAACGGGTAAGTTATAAATCCGTACTGAATAAATGTTGGCGTTGCACAATCTACCGCAAACGGTGCAGTTGAACATGGTTTAAGGAGGTCATACCCAAGCTGGAGGTAATGATGGTAGAGCGCAATTGCAAACCCAAACACAGAGAGTCCCATAATGTAATCAAATACTTTTGTATCATTTTTACACCATGCGAAACCGAACAAAAACATTAGCGGGTAGATAAAAGCTCTTTGGAACCAGCAAAGGTCACATGCTGGAATATGCAAGTAGTAGGAGTAGTAAAGAGAAGTAAGCGTTGCAAAGAGTGTCACTAGAAATCCAAGAGGAAGAGCATATCGTGTAAATGCTTCATACACTCGCCTCTTCCCTTTCATAAAGCCGAACTTCATGAGTACAAGATCAATAACCCAAATCACGAGAAGCACAAATCCAATAAGAGTTCCTAATGCTAAATAATGATTAAGAGATGCGATGAGAGCTGTGTTGTCGTTCATATATGTACAGTATAACAAAGGGATAGTTAAGAGACGAGAGCTTAGAGTTAGGAGTAGATACTAAAGAGCAGCACCTGCGGCGGCGCTCTTTAGTATGAAGTATTTTAAACTCTAAACTCTTTTCTCTAGACTCTCAACTATTTTGATTTGTTCCACACCGTAAGCAAAGGAGACGCCACGAAGATTGATGAATATGTTCCAACAATCATTCCTGTGATAAGGGTGAGCGAGAAGAACTTCGTTGTAGATGGTCCGAAGAAGTAAAGCGCAGCAAGTGCTAGCACTACCGTTACAGAAGTATTGATTGAACGAGTAAACGTCTGACGCAAACTTGTTCCAACCACATCTGCGAAATTCTTCTGATTACCAATTTTCAGATTCTCACGAATTCTATCAAACACTACAATCTTATCAGAAATAGAGATACCGATAATGGTAAGAAGCGCAATCACAAAGAGTGTATCGATTTCTGCACCATAGCGGTACGAAAGAAACACATAGAGTCCTGTCGGCACGATAATGTCATGAATGAGTGTCACCATTGCGATCACACCGTACTTCCATGAAGAAACAGGAAGTGACACTTCACGAAACGCAAACGCGATGAACATAAGAATCGCCAAGATCACTACTGCGATAGCAATCAGTGCTTTCTTGGTCATTTCCGCACCGAGAGTTGGGCCGACGGTCGTAAGAGAGGTTGCTTTGAATGGAAACTTCCCATCAACACTGGCAAGTCTGGAGATTACAGGAAATATTTTTTCATACTGTTCTGTTGAGATAAATTTATACGTTGAAGTGCCGGTTTGGTACAACTTTATCTTTGCATCTTCAAACTTTTTCATATCAAGCGTTGGGACAGCTTTATCATATGCAATCTCAGCGACAGTTCCTCCTGTGAAATCAATTCCTTTCTTGATACCGTAGACGTGCATGAATGCAAGCGACGCAACCACAAGCACGATAGAGAGCCCTATGAACCAAAATTTATTTTTTACGATAAACATAGAAATAGTAATTAGTTATTGGTAATTAGTCATTAGTAAATACTTTATACAACTACTTACTAAATCCAGAACTGAATAAAAATTTGGCTAAACGTCCATTTGATCGCGGAGTAATCGCGCGGATAAACGCGCGTGTGATCAATTGCGCAGAGATAAGTGACACAACCGCTCCAAGGAAGAACGTAAACGCAAAGCCTTTCACGACTGATGTTCCGAACCAGAAGAGAATGACAGACACGATGATCGCTGCGATATGAGAATCACGAATCGATGTCCATGCGCGAGCAAATCCTACTTCTACTGCATCCGTCATACTTTTTCCATTTCTTATTTCTTCTTTCATACGTTCAAACACGAGCACATTAGCATCCACCGCAAGCCCAACTGAGATGATAAATCCAGCGATACCCGCTGAAGTGAGTGTGACCGGGATTAATTTAAAGAGTGCGAGCATCATGATCGAATACGCCACAAGCGCAAGTGACGCAGAGATGCCTGGTACGCGATACCAGAGGATCATGAAGAGTGCCACAAGTGCAAATCCAATGAGCGATGATTTCACACCAGCGTGCACTGCAGAGTCTCCAAGCGCTGGCCCCACTACTGATGTACCAGAAAGTGAGATTGGCACTGGTAGCGCTCCGGAATTTAATCGTCCGACAAGTGTACGAGCTTCTTCAACTGAGAAACTTCCAGAGATTACAGCTTTTCCTCCAGTAATTTCTTGTTGTACTACAGGAGCAGAAATAGGCGCTCCATCTAAGAAGATTGCAACCTGTTCTCCAATATGCGCTTTAGTGATAGCAGCAAAGAGGGTTGAACCTTTGTCATCAAACTGAAGTTCTACGAGTGGCTTGTTTGATGTGGGATCAAAGACAAGTGCTGCACGCTTCAAATATCGGCCTGAGAGTTCTGTTTCTACGAAATCTCCAACTGTTGGACCGGTTGTTGCAGTGCCTGCGCCTTTTTTAAGTACTCGAAAATCAAGCACGGGTGTCTCACCGATCATTTTCGCTGCTTGATCGATATCAGTCACTCCTGGAAGTTCTATCAAGAGACGATATTCTTTCGAAAGTCTGGAATACTGCGTAGTAACTGACGGTTCACGCACACCGAAAAGATTCACACGACGTTCTACAACATCGCGAAGTGCTGACACGCTTTCATCTACATTTGTCCCCGCTGGTAATACTCCCGTTTCTATTTTGTATGTAAGTGATGAACCTCCTGCGAGATCAAGCCCGAGAATAAATGATTTATTTCCTTTATATATAAACGCTCCTACTAATCCAATAAAAATAAGCACAAACATTGCCCTACTGATGTATTTTCCTTTGCCTGACATAATGGGGGTATTCTACCATATTTAGATTGGAGGTGCCTACGGCGACAGATTTTTTTACATTGTACTCAATGTGTTAAAAATCGAAGTGCCTTTAGGTACGCTTTATTATTTTTATTTTCCATACTTGCAATTTATGAAAATGTGTTGTATAATACATTCAGTTGTCCCTTGATGCATAGTTTGATCTCTGGACGGCTACAACACATCCAACCAACTTTCAGGAGAAATCTGATGTTCAAGAAAATGAAAGCGACGTTCGCGCCGCTTCTGGCAACCATTGCCTGTGTACTCGCGCTCGGCATGCCGAGCGCGGCAAACGCCATCCCGTTGGTCGGTTCGTACAAAATCCAGTACGAATCAGACGTCACCGGCTTCACCCAAGCCTGTGCAACGAGTTCGCTCGATTGCCTGACCGGCGCCGAGCTGTCAGGCTACTTCGGCACCGAAGCTGAATTCACGACCGAGCCACGCACCCGCGTGCTGGCCGTCGATCTTGTCTCCCGGCCGGATCTCGTGGCGTTCTTCACGGCGACGTTTGGCAATGCCGACAACTTCTTCTGGGCTGCAAACGGTCCCGGTGCTGGTCTCTCCGGGATCGCATTCGCGCTTTCGACGACAGGAGAAATGAAGTTGGAGGCGTTCGCGAAAGCGAACTACGCCGGCCCGGCGGTCTTCACCGACCTGAACCCGCCGGTAACACACCCGGTACCGGAGCCCGAGACCTACGCGCTCATGCTCGCCGGCCTCATGACGATCAGCTTCGTCGGACGCTGCAAGAAGACGGTCGCTCCCCGCGGTTGATCCCCACAACGCAGATCGCCTAGCGACACCGCAACCCCTTCTTACCTTTACAGGTCGGAAGGGGGTTTTACTTTCTGTATCTAGACTTGAAAATTAAAATCTCTTTTATCCAAAAAACATTAAGTGAACCATTGACTCTTCACTACCATCTATATCAAGCAGTGGTTCAAAAAAATCTTCCCCTAAAGATCCTAAACTTACTGAATTAATAGATAATGATTCTGATACTAGCGAAAAATTTTGCATAGCAGCACCTGCTTCAAGCAAAATATATTTATACGCCTTCTCTCCATACTTTTGACTCGACCGCGTAAAACATGCCGTAAAAATAACACCAAAAGTAGCATGTTCTACGAATGAATATCCAAGTTTTTGAGCAACATATGCACTATCAAATACATACTCTCTTATTTTCCTTAATCCATGTGCTTGAATGTCATAATGATATATTCCTTGTGTAATATTTTCTATATCTTTAAATACAACTACATAAAATTCAAGCGGATACCGCGTCCCTGCGCTTGGATAAACACGACGTCCAATACCATCACCTTTTTTGTTATCTGTTTCCCCTATTGAAAAGTAAAAAAGATTTGAAAGAAGTTGTTTGTCTAGTGTATTGCCAAATACTCTACCTGATCGCCTATTAAGAATAGTGGAGAATAGTGGCGCTTTATCGTTATTGGTCGCTGCAGGGAAAGCAATAAGCGGAAATCGCTCGTAGAACTTGATGTAAGTTGTTTTCCACTCGTCTGGAATCACCACCGCTGGACGTTCGCGTTTAGCACTCAGCGCTTTTTGTTTTGAAATTTGATGATACAGCTGAAATATATACATACAAGAGTCTAGGGGAAAAAATGAGGTAAAGGATTAATACTATTTTCAGTTTCCATTTTTACACCTTTATTTGTGCAGAATTCTGTGAGTCTCGCAGAAGATTTTGTTGAATAAACCTCGTTTAGATGAAGTTTCAATAACGATGGGACAAATACGTGGACCACATAATACTTACACAATTTAGTCCATACAGAAGAGAACATGTGTATGTACGCATGGTACCCTTCCCCTTTCTCTTTAACAAGTTTTTTAAAAAAATCTACTACATATTTCAACTCTTCTTTTTTGCTGGGGAAGTTCTTGCCATCTTCACTAAAGGTTTCAAATGTAATGTTATTATTGTTGTTCTTGATCCACAGATCTTTTATTAAAGAAATTCCATACGGGGAACAATACAACACTACTCGTAACGCTTTATTTATTTCAACATGACTTTGAGGCCGTTCTTGTAGAATCTTTCTTAAAGTTTCTTCAGAAACATGATCTTTTCTATTTCTAATAGAATTAAGTGTGGCTAGCGCCTCTAAAAAAGCACCTCGTAAAGCAAGTTCTGGATCTAAGGCAACCTTTGCTCCAACAGAAACTAAATGAAGTACTGGATCAACAACAACGCAAACGCAGGACGGCATATCAATATCGTATTTGGTATTTAAAAAATATATCTCCAAATTAAATCTTTCTTTGGCATCTTTAATATAATCAAAAAACTCACCAGTTTGATTTTCAATAGCAATTATTGCTGGTTTAACTTTTGAATACCAGTACAAAAGAAATAAATCTCTTTCTATTAATTCACACAACCCAGATAGTGTTGCAGCTTCTTGTGTATATCCTCCACCGCTACCGCTTGTGGTATGTTCTTGAAAAGATTTTTCTGCATCATCACCTTTCTCCCCCCAATAAAAACATCCTAAGGGTAGGAATTTTTTTGAACCTTGCGTAAGGGTTGGTGCCATAAATCCTAAAACGTCTTTCATATCATTCTTACTTCTGACATACATAGAACTTTCTAAGTTAGTTTGAGGCGCAATCCTTGGAATTAAATCATACAAAAAAGAAGCATCCCCTTTCCAAAATTTGGGATACTGTATAGACGTAGAATTCTTAAAGTAATACGAAGTCTGTCTTTCGAGCCCTTCTCCTAAAGCTTTACCAAGCGCTACATTTTTATCTTCAAATGGCAATGTTCCTCCCCATGATCTTATTAAGAGTGTTTCTTTTTCAATAAAAAGATAAACTCCAAAAAAATTAAGTCTAGGATAATCACAATGAACAATACCTTCTCCATAATGTTCAATAAACCCTTTTTGTTTAAGTTCTTCCAATAGAATTCTCTGGCTTAGTATTTTGTCTGAGAAAGAAAATGTATAAACAACACCTTCGTGCATATTCAATAGCCACTTTAAAAGTAGATTAGATACTTTTGACCAAATATCTCCATGGAACACTTCTTTAAAGAGGAGCTTTTTTTGAACCTGGTCTATTTTATGAGATTCTATATACCCAATCTTGGAAGAAATTACTCTCATACAGTTACATTAACCATATCATACCAAAATTGTGAAACTGTAGCTGTATATTCTACTAGAAATCAGCATCTGACCACCCATTCTGCTGCAGCCAATACTTAAAATCTCCGTTGAGAGAAGCAAGTTTTTTCGTCACTTCGTAATTATACAAACTTGTTTCTTTGTTTACTTTTGACATAATCACTCGAGAAACACTCTTACTTCTATTAGTTGGCGCTGTCTTTGCTACATATTCAAGAGCTCTTGAAAGAGGAACTTTTACATTTTCCTTAGTTGCTTCTCCAGCATATACAAGCGATGTAGCATAAAGATAATTTGTGAAGAAATAGAGCCGTGGCACTTTTGTTGACGCAAGAGTAGTATTAAACTCGTAAATAGCAGCTGGTTCAAATGGAGTATAAATGTTCATTCCTACACTCTTAAGATTTTCTACAGCACTTGCATATTGATTTAAACCAACCAGTAAATCGTCCGGTATAATATTTACTTTATTGAGATCTGCCAAGGTATGAGTTTCTGGTGTGTACACAATAAGATACTCCTGGGCTTTATTTATAAAAAACATTGCCTTTTCAATCATTTCTCCTCTAGATCTACGTAGACTTACTTCTCCTTCAGCATATTGCTTTGTAGGATTCTTTAAATAAGCCTTATTCGCCATATAGGCGAACTCAGAATATTTATTTGCCGCAATACCCCACACTGCAAGACTTGCATATCCGTGACTATCTATAGCTTCGTAGTATGCAAGCAGCGCCAAAACAGAGTCAGCACTAAAAGGTTCAACTTTAGAGGTTTTGATTTTCTCAAACGATGTCGGATATATTTTCTCAGCTTCTTTCAAGAAAGCAACTTCAGGATGACTATTAACAAAATTGTATATTTCGTAAATATCTCCCCCGTTATCAAAATATCTGTGTGTTATCCAATAAATTGCAGATTTGGTTTCATTATCATTTACACCACTTTTAATTTTCTTAACAAAAAATTCCTGAAGAGGCTTTGGATCCTTTCCACCAACACTATCTTGAAGAGTTGATCTAAACTCACTTTGAGTTACTGGACTATTTATAACAGGAGGAACATTATTCTTTTTATAAAAAAGATAACCAATAATAATAACTAAGACTACCGCTACTACAGTAAACAAAGTTACTATTTTTTTCTTTGAATCGCTCATTGAGTCGAAGTATGTTGACATATACATGTAAGTGTACAACACCAAGACAGCATGAACATAACAATAAAGAGTCTATGCTGTGTATAACTTCTTATTCTAAGTTTTTTCTTCTTACCGCATAGAGTTCATTAGCAAAAGTAGGAACAAGTAAAGTGTTTCTTACTTCGTCAAAAACTACCGCATCTACTATTCTCTCTGTAAAGTAAGCAATGCTTATTATTTCGCCTGTTTCTATATTAATTTCATGAAGTCTGCCATTATTCGCGCCAATATACAACCTCACATTACCATCTGTTGAAATTAGTACAGGAGAAGCAAAACATCGTGCATCCATATTTGTTTTCCAAATAAGACGACCGCTGACCAGGTCAAAGCAATAAACCATTTTATCAAGCGACGCTGCAAATACATGCTGATGGTACACAATGGGTGTCCCATATATACCAAAAGATAATTCTTTAAAGATAGAAATATCTTTACCTGTCTTCATATCACATACATATATATAACTTCTATTTCCTTCTTCTTTTGCTTCTGAAACTCCTCCAAAAATAATAGTCCTTGAAGCTTCGTCTATACGGGGAGTTCCTTGTATTTTTATATGTACTTTTTTCTCCCATATACAATCACCTGTTTTTGCATCTACTCCATATATAATCATGGTTTCTGTTCCGAAAAAAATCATTTTATGTATATCTGAGTATGCTATCCCTCCCTCGATAAAACCGTCAGTAGAAAATTCCCAACTCTTTTTACCGGTTTGTTCCTCGATGGCTACAACTTTCCCATGTTTTTTTAAAAGTCCAAATGTGAGAGGCACAAAAACATATCCTAAGGTAGATGAGTATACAGAAGATCCTTTTACCCAATCCGCATCCATATACACCCATCTTCTTTTCCCTGTCTGTATATCAAGCGCGTACACATTTCCATCATAACTTCCAAACACGACAACATTCTTACCTATACAAGGTGATGAGAAAATTTCAATATTCTTTTTACCAATCGACACTAGATAACTCCACACTTCTTTTCCAGTTTCAGCATCCAAACAGACAAAATATCCAGAATCCGTTCCGAAAAAAACTTTATCATTATAGAGAACTGGAGCAGATTTAGGTCTTACCTGCCAAAGATTTGGTGCTGCACCCTTCCAAGCCCACAGAATATCAAACACATTTATTTTTGGAGTGTTCTGCTTTGAGATTAGATTTGAGACAGATAGTTCTTGTTGGAAATCGTCTAATGCAAACAAAGAGTTGATTTTGATTCCTTTATCAGAGAAATAAGAATAGTTTTCTAAATCTCTAAACCTGAGAATCGAGAAAACCTCTTTAACTGAGCAACTAATATCCCCTTTTCTTTTAGCTTCTTCCAAGACTTCTATTTGCCGTACAAAACTTCCACCAGAATTTATCATATCGTCAACCAAAATAATAGGAGTACCATCTACTTCGCCTTCTATCATATTAAGTAATCCTGTTTTTTTGCGCGATTTCCGTATAAAAAAGCCATTAACAGGTATTCCTTTTTCTACCGACTTCATGACAATTGCTGAAACAAGAGGAATAGCGGCAACTTCAAGTCCGCACACTTGGAAAGGATAAGAGGGTGCATAAAGTTCAAAAAAAAGATCCGCGTACGCATTTAATACCGATGGCTTAAGTATCGATTTTCTAAAATCAAAGATCCATTCTTGCTCTGTATGATTTGGAGATATAATCTTTCTCTCTGAAGATCTAATAAATACTTCCTTTTCAATAACTGACTTTAGAAATTTCTTTTTTGCATCCATATAGTTTCATAGTTTTGTGTATATGTGGCAGCACATATACAAGCACTTACCTACCCAAAGGAGTTAATCCACACATTCAAGAGAAAACACACATTGACTAGAATAGACTAATGATATACTAAACTCTATGATTAGAAAAATAAATAAGAAAGTTGCTTTCACTGCTTCGATCATTATCTCTAGTTTGTTTGGTTTTCTCTTGAGTGGAGCAAAAGGAGGCACTGCAAGCCCTATGGATTTAGTTCTTGAAGCCCCTATATTTTCGATTGAAAGATCAAGTGCAAATGATGGTAGCGGAGATTGCTCATCTAGCTCATGCGACGCTATTATATACCCGAGCCCTACATCCGCCGGAGTTGCAGTGACTTTCTCTGCACCATAAATCCCTAGAATTAGATTTTTTTATAAGAAGAAAATCTGTAACACAGTGCTATTAGATAGTGAGCAGAAGAGTCTATCCACAAAGATGCATTTTGGTAGTCATGCCGGAACCCGCCAACCACTATTTGTTGTAATGGTTCAAGTACAAAATATACTCCTTCTTTCTTATATTGCATACTATGTAACCACGCAATACCTCGAGAAAACTCCTTATCCTTAAACAAGGATTTTTCTTTACCTAAAGCTTCAAGAATTTTTGATGTTCCTCGTGTATACCTATAATGCGATGCTGTAGCAGACGAAAAGGAACCATCTTCATTTTGTTGTTTCTTATACCACTCTATAATTTCACCATGTACAGCAAGCAACTCTTTATCTTCCAAAAACTCTTCCATAAGACGTACAGCACTACAAAGATCCGCATAAGAAGCAGTCGATATTGGTTCATTTTTAGATTTTTTTTCTTGGAAATCTTCAAGAACTTCCTTTGCCAACATACATGCTTTTTTTCTTTCACTTTCAGTGCTATGTTTGTGTTCCAAAATATGTATCCCGATTTGCACATATAGAATAGGTTCGTACTCTAAAGAATCAATGAGACTCATTACAACTGAGTGACTCCGCTGTGCTTCTACTTCGTCACCCAACAATAGTGCTATTTTGTGATAGTAAATAAGACTTAAACATCGTACGTATGCACTCATGGTTCTGTGGTTATATACATATTTTTTTAAGAAAGAAAAACCTTCCAAAAGACACTTTTTATAGAGGTTTTCTTGTTTAAGAGAAGGAAATGTTTGCAAGGAAAGTGCAATAGACCAGACAAGAAGACAACTACGAATCCAATCTATATTATTTCTCTTAGAAGTAAAAGGAGAAATTACTCCTGGATAACTGCCATCAGTTTCTTGAATCTTAGTCAAAAAATCTAAAGCGTTTTTGGCATACATTTCATATTCTTCGACAGAAAAATTTTTTTCTTGTGTGTCTTCATTTACTTCTAGTACGGGACCATGAAGATTCATTACATTTTTTTTATCAATCGCTTCAATACAGTCAAATACTTCAAATACATAGACACTTTTTCTAGTTATTTGGGATCTTTGTTTATTTTTGTTTATTTTTTCACTAAGAAGTGACTTTAAAAAAAGATCAAGATTAATAAAAGAAGTACAATTAAATACTGCTGGAACATACCACCCTTTTTCTCCATTTACATTCATATAATATCCTTTTTCAGGATACATCTCGTTTTTTTGCAATTCTACTTCAGATAAAGATATTCTCAAATCACTAAAAAGTGTAAGCTCTATACGAGTACCTGGTACTTCTTGCATATCAAGAGGTCGGAATCTTACATCTTCTGCAGCAAGTAATGTTGCATGATATATAGCCTCAAGACATGAATAGCCTTCAACAATACGAGACCCCCTCAATTCACCACCAATCCAAAAAGCTACATCAACGTCTATTTTTTGAAAAAAACGACTTAGATCATACCCTTGTTCCTGGAAATGCTTTATTGTTTTCTGAAAGGAGTTCTTCTCTTGCAGAGCGGACTCCAAAGAAAATCTAGCAAAAGAAAGTAATAGTTTTTTTTCTTCATAAGACACACCAAAACGTAAAGGTTGCACCAGGTGCTCGTAGCTATATTCCCACACTTCTACCACAGGAGAAGAAAAGATCTTTACCCATTTTTGAAAATCATAGGCAATCTTTTTTATGTCTGCAAATGAATGTAATTCGTTACATGCAGCAATAAAACCTTCAGGTCGACAAACCACAATAGATATTTCTTTCTCTTTACTTGTTTGTGGTGTGTTTTCTAAAGAAAACACACCACCTATGTGTATATATCTTTTATAACTGTCTAAAGAGACATACATATATTCCATTTCAGAATAACCACTTCTGTGTTGTTTTGCCCAATATTCAATATCTTGTGTCTGCCTAAAACTAGAATAGTACTCGTCTACGAATGATAGTAGTTTCATTATAATGGAAAGTATGGCATAAAAGTATATATCTATAAACTATGTGTATAAGTAAAATGTAATCCCGAAAGAATTAGGTATACTTGGGTTAGTAGTGTCGTTGTACTACACAATCTATCTATATTTAATATTACTTAGCATGCATACTACATTCATACGCAAAAATAGATCTTTGTTTTTTAGCACTTTACTTCTTGTAAGTTTATCTTTGTTTGTATCTACAAATAGAGCTAAAGCTTATATTATGTACTCTAGTAGTCCTGTAAAAATTACTTGGTCAAGCCAAAATGTGGTACCTGGTTCATGTACAAAAAGCGAAAACTATACCAGCTCTATTTGGACTGGAGGAGTCACCGAAAATGGAAGTCAGGTGTTTCCAGGAAATACTATAGCTCCTGCTTCACCGGCAACATATACATTCACCTTTAGATGTACATCACTTGTAGACGGTTCTACTCTTACCTCTTCAGATACTTTAAATGTAACGCCAGCTAAAGTTAAACTTGCTATCACTAAACCAGGCGACGCAAATCCTTTCCCAATTCCTCCTCTTACTTTTACACTATCAGCCACCAGATATTATGTTCCGAAAGGAAAAAATACAGTCGTTACATGGAACTATTCTGATCTTGGAGGCACTTGTACAGGTGGGAATAACTGGTCAGGAACACGCCCACTCTCAGGCTCAATAACCTATTATCCAACAAGTTATGAAAGAACTCTTACTCTCTCTTTAACTTGCAGTTCCCCTAACTACCCCGTGCCCGCAACAAGGTCCATAAGTATCGATTTTGATTGTAATACTACTGGTTGTTCCACCAGATAATAACAGAATAATGTATATCTGTGCAGTGATATTCAATTATTCCTTATGATGATAAAAATTTAACTATGGGACAATTTTTGATAGAAGCTTGACAAATAGTAATAAAACCTGTATAATTGCAGATAGGCCTACTTGTAACTACATGAGATGCGTGCGAAACTCTTCTTAGATGAAGAATAAGCGTTCACATTTTGAAACTGCAAGTATGTACATTTTTAAATCAATCCGGGCGAAAGCTCAATCATTCCACCTCAAGTGGAGAAAGGTCAAGATCATGAACAAGGTCATGCGAACCGCCCTCTTCGGGGTGGCAATTGCAATCGTGGCGACTCTCGCTGCATGCGGCGGGGGTGGTGGAGGTACAGCTCCTCCTCCGGTCACTCCGACCGGCACGTTCTCGGCTTCGGCCGCAACGTGTGTCATTCAACAAGACGTGAGCACCTGCCAGGTGCCCCTCACCTGGGCAAGCACGGACGCCGTGAACCCCACGGTGAAGAAGCCTGATGGCGGCGCGCTTGCAACGAGCGCGAATGGTACACAAGCCGCAAGCGTAAGCTTCGGTGCGAATGTCTTCACGTTCTCCTTCGGGGGAACGGACAAGACGGTGACCGTCACCGGTTCGTGTGTCGCGGGTACAGCCTGGAACGGGAAGTGTGCGGCGCAAGTCGCAGACTACTCCGACCAGACCGTCACCACCTTCACACTGAAGTATCCCTTCAAGGTGACAGTGGGTGCCGACGGTCATCCGAACGGTATCCAGAGGTTCGAAAACATGACACCGTTCGTGACACTCTTGAACTGCTTGCTGGCCGATAAGCCGACAGCAGACGGAGTGGCTCTGGCGAAGTGCTACGAAACCAACTCGACTGAACACGTGGTTCGTTTGGATCTCGTGGCAATCAAGCTCTACGAATACAGTGGCACTGTGCCGGCGGACATCGTCTGGTTGGACTCTCAGCCGTTCGACCCGGCATACCCGAACTGGGGCGCAAAGACACACCGTAGCGATGGCTGGGTCTACACAACCAACATCAACACGTCGAAACTCCTCTTCGAGGACAACGCCGGAAAGGTGACAACGCTCTATGCCGGCAACTTCGCCACCGAGGGCAACTTCGTACGTTTGGTCACGTACAACTTCAAGAAGTAACACCTTTCGCAAAGGAAGGTAAGCGGCCTGCACACAGGAAACTGTGGGCAGGTCTCTTTTTTTTTTGGCATTTGACTTATATACTTGATGTATGAGTTTACATAACGTGTTTGTCAAAAGAATTTTATTAATAATAACCTTATCGTTTTCATTTCAATTTGCATTTGCCGGTAGTGGTACATCTGTGATTCAAGGAAATCCAGCGACCATCAACTGGAACATAGTAGGAGGGACAGACTCTTGTAACGGAACAACGGACTATCCAAACATTGCTGATGGTGTACAGACTTGGTGGCAGACTAATCACGCCAGCACTGCTAGCCACACTTTCCCTGCAATCAATGCTCCTGCCGGAACGTACACTTTTACCTGTACAGACGGAGTACTGAGTGACTCTGCAACACTTACCGTCACCAGCGGTACTCCTCCAACAGGGTCGTTTAGTCCCCGTCCAGCAGACTGCGTAATCAATGCCGGTTTTAGTACTTGTACTACATCAAGCTTTTCATGGGTTGTAAACAATCCTGTTTCTCCACTGGTAAAAAATAATGGATCCACTATTTATTCTGCAGCCTCCGGATCAGGAACTGGAGTAGTTGGTTACGGAACAAACAGCACCACTTTCACTTTAAATGATACTCTTCCAGGCAATCTTGATAGTCAGTCCGTAAGTGGTACATGTCTTGGATCAACTGCGTGGAATGGAGCTACCTGTCAGACCTGCTTACACGGCGGATGCGGTACTACAGCTCCACCTAATCAATGTAATAACGGAACAACTAACCCTCCAACGTGTGACGCGTGTCCTTCTCCAGCAACACAAGACTTTAATGGTTCAATATGTATAGCTAAACCATCTATCCCTAGTGGAGCACCTCCTAGTGGAGCAAACGGCACAGCCGGATTTTATGTAATGCCGACACCAATTCCGTTTAATACTGCATCCAATCTATACTGGTCATCATCTGGTGCAACATCTTGTTCTATCACTGCAAGTTCAGGAGCAAACCCAAATACAGGAGGAGCTACAAGTAATGGAGCAGGTCTAAGCACAGGCGCTAGAACCGCACCGTCAACAACATTTACCCTTACATGCACTAATGGTATCCCTAGTTCTGATGTTACTGCAACTGCAGTACTTACGGTTACCCCTCAAGCTCCATTTATCGGTGCAACATTCATTGCCACACCTAATCCAGTTACATTTAACAACCCTACTACTCTTTCTTGGAATGTGGGCGGAACTGTTACTTCTTGTACGCTAAGCGGAGGAGAATATGGAGGAGGTATTCCTGTACTTGCAAACGATAATCGTACCACAAGCAATCTCATAACAAATACAACATATACCCTTTCTTGTAGTGGTCCTGGTGGAACAGATTCACAGAATCTAACAGTAAACGTAGGAGGTCCGCCTGTTGCTTCTTTTACAGGTTTTACATTTCTTCCTACAACAGTAATTTCCGGTGCGGCTTCTACGCTTACCTGGACAACCAACAATGCGACTTCTGTAAGTATCAACTGTACTTCAGGTCCTGCTGCTGCACAGACTGCATGGAACGCTGTAGGACTTGGGAGAAATTCCAATAAATCTGTTACCTCAAACGCTTCAATGATCGGCGTAACTCCTTGTATTGCAACAGCACACGGACTAGGAGGAGACGATACTCAAGGATTTACATGGACAGTGAATACCCCGGCTCCAACCATTGCCACATTTACTAATAGTGGCCCTATTATGTATGGGACGAGTGCAACTCTTTCTTGGACAGGAGTTACTGACTCAACTACATGTTCTATTGATAATGGTATAGGATCAGTAAGCACAAGCAATAGTTCTACAGCTACAGGGAATCTCATTACATCTACTACGTACACCATTACCTGTACTGGTCCAGGTGGATCAGCAGCAAAAAGTACTATAGTGAGTGTGGGAGCAAACACGTCTCCTGTTGTATCTATTACTCCGGCAAGTAATCAAACGATTACCTTGGGACAAAGTATTGCCTATTCTTCAAATGCTACAGATGCTGAGAACAACATGACACAACATAAGTTTGATTGGATGGGTCCAGGAGGACAGTGGAATTATAACTGTGGGAACTGCGAAGGAACATTTACAGCGGGACCAGCGTGGAGTTTCGGTGCAACAAATAGTAGCGCAAAAGCGCTTACGTTCACTCCAACAGTTGCCGGAACATACACCGTTCTTTGGGCAGCATCAGATGGTATCGCACCTTGGGGAGTATCTGCATCAAAAACTATTACTGTAAACCCCGTATCTGGATCAATAACTGCTGGAGATTGTGTTGTTCCTAACGGACAACCTACTTGTAATACTCCTACTACATGGACTACTAATACCCCCACGTGGAGACTTACTTCCTGTCGTATTGATGGCTCTTCCGCTTGTTCCCCTGCTGCGAACGATTATGACTATACCGACCCGGATCTTGGGCCACATAATCTTACTATGACAGGAGACCCTGCGTATCGTCGCGTATTTAATCTTTGGAAAGATACTTCATGGGGTCTACCTCTTGTTGCTCAACAAATTTACCGAGGCAACTGTACTCCAGGTTCATATTGGAATGGATCAATCTGTACCTTCGGCACGCATAGCTTAACTGCAACTGCAGTTGGTTCTTCAGGAGCAGGAGCAACCACGGTCGCATATGATTGTTCTGATAATACAAATGTACAAAGTATAGGACTTAAACTTAGTCATGGAGCAACGACTGATTACACCGCAAACGCAACAACTACAAAAGTTGGCCCTCCGGAAACGTCTGATAGTTTCCCTGGCTTTATAGAAAATACTACCTACACGTACACGCTCACGTGTTACCAAGGAACAACAGCACTTCCTGGTAAAGTGTTAGGTACAAAAACAGTGAACGTTACCACACAATATGCTACACCATCAGTTACTCCTGGTGGAACATGTAGCAATGGCTCAAATAATCCTCCAACATGCGATGTATGTAACACAGGAACTATTTATGATGGAGTGAGATGTGTGCCAATCGGTTGGGATTCTGTAAGCGGTAAAGGAACCATGTGTGTCAATGGAACCATAACCAATGGCCCTACTGGACAAACAGGAATCGGATACACAGGCGCGGTCTGTGGAGATGGAACTGTGCAAGTGGGAGAAGAATGTGACGGGGTTGGAAGTCTTTCTGATCCTACGAAGCAACAATGTTCAAATACTTGTACTATTTCTTGTCTCAACAATCTGCAAGCTCCTGGTTGTGGAGCAGCAGCATTCTGTACTAATGGAGCAAAGCAGTCTTCAGCTTCTTCAGCTCCTGCATGTAATCAATGTCCTAATGGGCAAACATACACAGGAGGTAAATGTGTGACACCGGTGTGTGGTAACGGTATAAAAGAAGGACAAGAGTCTTGTGATATCGCGGACGGAACACCATTTGGTCTAAAATGTACTACTGGATGCTGTATCACTAACCCAGCCGCAGCAAGTTGTTATCCAACCTTTAGTATCACTTGTAGCGGAGGAAATTTCCTCAGTGCCGGCGTACTTAATACCACGACAGGCACGCAAGTAACCAACGCTCCTTTTGCTGCAGGAACTACTACTTATTCTGGAGTGATGACATGGACCCCTACTTCACCGGGCAATTATCAGATTATGTGTATCAATGGTAACTATCCAACCTACAAGATCGCAAGTACTGTTCAAACGGTATCTGGCAGTTGTGCAGCAAATGGTTCTCCATCGGATGTCACACTTGTGGCCAATCCGAAGACAATCAAGCGCGGAGGATCGACATCTATCACTTGGAAAGCCACAAGTCCAAATGGCGTATGTAAGATCGTAGCGCAACCGGTGATCACTGCCCCGACTGGCTCCTTGTGTGACGCAAGCTGTGTAGTACGACGACAAAACGAAGCAAATCGTATCACGAATTTGCTAGCAAAATCGACTACTGACGCAAGTGACCCTTACGGAGCATCGAGAACACTTTCAAATGCTCTCACAAACCTAGTAAATGGATACGCTCAAGGAAAGAAATCGATTCAGCTTCAATACTCAACTGAGTTCATTGGAACATGTGCGCTTAATCCTTTCACTGATCCGAAGGCAGTAAAAGTACGCGTAAACGTGGCTGAAGATGTTGAAGGATAAAAGATAAGATAATCATTACTAGAAAATAAGAAGATCGCGCCTAGGCGCGATCTTCTTATTTTCCTTTTCTATTCTCTATTATCTCATTTGTAAAATGGTATACTTTTTACATGTTAGCTCGACTTTGGCCTCTACTTCTTCGCATCGCCCTTGGCATGTATTTTATTTATCCGAACCTTCTTAAACTTATTGAAGGAACTACGCTTGTTCAAAAAAGCTTACTCGGCTGCATTGATCAATACATTCCGGTTACCATTGCATTCACGGCATATTATGGTTTTCTGATCTTAGTCGGCGTACTAGTAATTGCTCTTATACGCTACATTTTACCTCTCGCTCTAGCATTGATTATCCTTTCTGCGCAGTTATACATCAACTTTAAGACCTTTAGTTACACACCGCAGACCATGCTTCTCTTTATACTAATCTTAGTGACACTCGCTATTATTATTTACACACAAAATGTAAATCGATTTGCTAGTCGATAACAATTCAAAAAGTGTATCTCTTCCGTCATGACCTCCTACACGCTCAATACTCCCCTAGAAATAGTAAGTAGACTTTCAAGTGAGCACTCATCTGGGTTAAAAAAATTAAAGCTTCACACTATAGAAGATCTTCTTCGCTATTTTCCTACTCGTTATGCAGACGCGCGCGAAATCGTGCCTGTAGAAAATCTCGTGGTGGGACAGATGGTCACACTCTACGGTGTCATGGAAAAAGTTTCTGTACGCAGAAGTTTTAAAGGGCATATTCCTATGACAGAAGCGCGCATCGCCGATAATTCTGGCGTACTACGCTGTGTGTGGTTCAATCAAGCATATATTGGCAAAATGTATCCTGATGGGACACGCGTAAAAGTATCTGGCAAAGTTGCATCAGATGCAAAAGGGTTTTTCCTCTCTAATCCAGCAATCGATAATGCTCCGCTAATAACCCCGGAAGGAGAGCAATCATTATTTGCAAAACATACAGCAGACACGCAAGGAGAATTCCTCACTCCTGTGTATAGAGAGACACAAGGAGTGTCCTCACTATTTCTTTACACGCTTATTAAGCGCGCTATTTCAGGCGGAGCGCTCATTGATATTGAAGACCCAGTACCTACTCATATTTTGGAGAAACTTCATCTGCCAAAACTCTCTGATTCATTTTTGTATATTCATTTTCCGAAAAACGAATCCCTCACGATCGCCTCACGCAAGCGCTTTGCATTTGAAGAAATATTTTTCATGCAAGTAAAGCATCAACGAGAACGAATGGAGGCTAAAGGATCGCTCGCGTATCCAGTTAATATTACAAGCGACAAATTAGAACAGTTTATCAAGCGCTTTTCATTTAACCCAACCAAAGCCCAGCGCGACGCCTACACAGGTATCTTAAAAGACATGACTCACAAAGAACCGATGGGGCGATTGCTTGAAGGAGATGTAGGGAGTGGGAAAACATTTGTGGCTGCCGTGGCTGCATATGCAACTATCTCGATTAAGACCGAAAAAGTCGGTACCCCACTTCAGGTCGCATATATGGCTCCGACTGAAATTCTTGCCAAGCAACACTTCGAAAGCTTTATTCAATTCTTTGATGGGACAGGAGTGGAGATCGGACTGCTTACTGGAAGTGGCTGCAAAAAATTTCCAAGTAAACTAGAGCCCGAAGGATACACCAACATATCTCGTCCTCAATTACTCAAATGGGTCAAGGAAGGTCGGGTAAGCGTGGTAGTTGGCACACACGCTCTCATACAAAAGTCCGTTATATGGAAAGATTTAGCTCTAGTGATTATAGACGAACAACACCGCTTCGGGGTGAAGCAGAGAAAATCTTTAGCACATAAAAAAGGAGAAGAAAATACTAAGAGTAAAAAAGAGCTTCCGCATTTGTTGTCGATGACGGCAACTCCGATTCCGAGAACACTTGCGCTCACTATCTTCGGCGATCTCGATCTTTCTGTTATAGATGAAATGCCGAAGGAACGCAAGAAAATTATCACTGAAGTTATCTCACAGACAAAACGTATTAAGGTAGAAGAAGCGATCAAGAAGGAATTAGACGCAGGTAGGCAAGTATATGTGATTTGTCCTCGCATAGATGAACAAGATGAAGAACAAGTACAAAAAAGGCAACTGAAGAGTGTGAAAGAAGAAGCAGTACGGCTTAAGGAGAAAGTATTTCCTCATGCTCGTATCGAAGTGTTGCATAGCAAGATGAAGCCGACTGAAAAAGAACATATCATGGAAGATATGCTTGCACACAAGATAGATATTCTTGTTGCTACTTCTGTAGTAGAAGTTGGAGTAAACATTCAAAACGCAACTATTATCGTCATCGAAGGAGCGGACAGGTTTGGTCTTGCACAACTTCATCAACTTCGCGGCCGTGTAGGGCGATCATCTCATCAGTCTTATTGTTATCTCTTCACCGATAGTGCACACGAAAAAACAATGAAGCGTTTGAAAGCATTGGTAGAATCTAAGAATGGTTTTGAGCTTGCAGAAAAAGATATGATGGAGCGTGGCATAGGCACACTTATGGACGGCAAGCAGTGGGGCATGAGTGACTTGGCCATGGAAGCTATACGCAATCCGAAACTTGTAGAGATAGCACGCGAAGAAGCAAGAGTAATAGTGGAGGAAGACCCCCGTTTGGAGAACTTCCCAGAACTTTTAGAAGTAATTAAAGCGCGCGAAGCAGTGCATATGGAATAATAGTGCATCCACCTGGACTCGAACCAGGGACCAGTCGTGTATAAGACGACGGCTCTACCAACTGAGCTATGGATGCGAATGGTTAAACTATATCATAAAATCCTTTACAAAATAAGAAGTAGGCGTACCATTATATTTGGACGTACTTCAGTGGGAAGAAGGTCCAAACGATCACTGTCTAAGAAACAGGAGACCAAAATGACACAGAAAGAGTCAGGCCTTTCCGAAGGCAACCTACCGAGTGTTGCGACACAATCCTCGAATCAGGGCGCGAGAGAAACCCTGATGGATCGCAACAGAAGCGTGCCGAAAGCCACTTCGCACCTCTCAAACCACAGCAAGTTGAGCGGCCTCACCCCTATCGATTTCTTGCGGGCATTCGGCCTGCAAAAGGACGGCAAGTAACTGCCACAACTCGCTCGCAAAAACCGCCCCATCGGGGCGGCTTTTTTATTTACAATATCGGTTCTTCTTTTTTCTTTGGTGTAATGCCGTGAAGTACGAGCAATTGATCAAATGCATCTCGCTCAAGATTTTCTACTCTGATTAATTCTTCAGCGATAGCATTAAGCGCGACACGCTTCTCCAAAATAATTTGTTTAGCCCTTTCCCACGCGCTATCCATAATGCGTTTTATTTCTTCATCGATTTTTGTACCCATTGATTCACTGTATTCTTTTCCATACATGCTTCGTCCGTAGAGTGCAGCACCGTCTGACTCGAGTGCAACAGGACCAAGTGTACTCATGCCGTATTTTGTCACCATGTCTCGTGCCATGCTTGTCGCAACTTGAAGATCATTTGATGGACCAGTGGTGATATCTCCAAATACTTCTTTCTCAGCAACATATCCGCCAAGAGACATCGCGATATCATCCAAAAATGCTCGCTTGCTCATGAGTCTGCGTTCTTCAAGAGGAAGTTTAAGCGTATACCCGCCAGCTCGTCCACGCGCGATGATAGAGACTTTGTGTACTGGATCAGCATCTGGTAAACAAGACGCCACAAGCGCATGCCCTGCTTCATGATATGCTGTGATTCTTTTTTCGGCCGGTGAAAGAATGTGGCTTTTTCTTTCTGGGCCAAGCATTACCTTTTCAATAGCACGCACCAAATCAAACTGCGCAACTTTCTTTCTGCCTTCACGTGCAGCAAGGATGGCTCCTTCATTCATAAGCGAATAAAGGTCAGCACCAGAGAATCCAGGAGTGCGTTCTGCAATTAATCTAAAATTAATATCCTCTGCAAGCGGTTTTCCTTTGATGTGCACTTTAAGTATTTCTTCTCGATCGCTTCTATCTGGAAGATCAAGCGTTACTCGTCTATCGAATCGTCCAGGACGAAGTAAGGCAACGTCTAGAACATCTGGTCTGTTGGTCGCTGCCATGATGATCAAATTTTGTGTCGGTTCAAATCCATCCATCTCTACGAGAATCTGATTCAATGTCTGCTCGCGTGCTTCTCCTGCTCCACCCATAGACGGAGTGCGTGCGCGCCCCACTGCATCTATTTCATCAATGAAGATAATCGCAGGTGAAGACTTTTTCGCCATATCAAAGAGATCGCGTACGCGGGAAGCCCCCACCCCCACAAACATTTCTTCAAATTCTGATCCTGATAAATGAAAGAATGGTACCCCCGCTTCTCCAGCTACTGCGCGTGCAAGCATGGTCTTTCCGGTTCCTGGTGCTCCCATTAAAAGCACTCCTTTTGGAATTTGTGCTCCAATATCGATAAACTTTTTTGGACTACGCAGAAATTCGACAATCTCCGCAAGTTCTTCTTTTGCTTCTTTAGCACCGGCGATATCCTTGAAAGTAATTTTTTCCTTACCATCATCAGGCAAAATAATCTTTGCGCGTGACTGACCGAAAGAGAGTGCCTGCATGTTTGCTCCTTTGATACCACGAGCGAGCCACCAAATCATCAGTGCTAGAAATACGACTGGAAGAAGAATGGGTAATAGTGAGAACCAAAATGATGCACTTCGATCTGCATCAATAGTGATAGAGAGATTTGCAAGCGTAGTAGTGCTTACTCCATAATTCTTAAGCGTATCTACTATTCCTGACTCCGGCTCTTTTTTTGCTTCTATTTTTGTATCGTCGTTTCGAAGTGCGGTAACTACCGCTCCAGAAACAGTAAGTGATTTTATTTTCCCGTCTTTAACTTCCTGTGCGATGGTAGAAAGCGCTACAGTTTCTTTCTTCCCACTATCATGAAGCGCTCCATACCCGTAAATAATTAATCCGAAAAGAAATATCCCCCACAGCGCCTGCTGAGCTACCAAAATCATTTTTGATTTACTTCCTGTTTTTTTATTGATTCGTATACCTTTCATAGTTCTATTATAACAGAAATAATACTACTGATTTTATTACGTTTTTATAAGAATTTTCTATGTTAGAATGCTCCTATGGCCCTTATTTCAAATAAGAAAATAGGTATGCATTATGAGACGCTTGAACGCTTAGAATCTGGCATTGAGCTTTTTGGGTATGAAGTAAAATCAATCAGAAACGGACAAGGTTCACTTGAGGGCGCGCGCGTACTTATTCGCGGCGGAGAAGCATATGTAGTAGGTATCTATATCCCAGCGTATCAGGAAAAAAATACTACAAAGAGTTATGATGCGTATCGTACTCGCCGATTACTTCTTAAAAAGAACGAAATCACGAGACTCTTTAATGCTACTGAAACCAAAGACTTGACATTAGTACCTATTTCATTGTATCTTAAAAATAACCTCATTAAATGTGAGGTTGGACTTTGCAAGAAAAAACAAAAAGGTGACAAGCGAGAAAATATTAAAAAAGATATTGCTCGTCGCGAAATAAAAACTGCAGGTCTGTAAAATTGGGGGTGTACTTTGGCTTCGATACTAAGAATATGTTGTACATGCTGTACCGAGACCCTTCTCTAACTCGTTAATTGGGAAGAACCACGTTGCAAAAACAACTGGCAAGGCTATTCCATCGCCTTACGCGTTTGGACTAGTTCCAGCATTCGTCTAATTTAGACCAATCTGGTGTCCTTCTCTCTCGCATCTACGGATGGAGATTGGGCAATATCACAGTAGATGTAGATTAGATTGTTCCATAGCAACCTAATCGAACCATACATGGTATACATTCATTGTTTTCGTTTGTTGTTGATGATGAATGCGAATCACACTAAGCAAACTACGTACAGTAGATGTGTGCCTCATATCTTATTACACGCGAGTTCGATTCTCGCCACCTCCACCAAAATGAAAAAGGCTGTCTTTGAGACAGCCTTTTTCATTTTGGTGGAGGTGAAGGCATAAACTACTTTATGCCTGTGCAGAATCGAAGGGCGTAGCGTTATGAGGCTAGCAAGCCGAATCGCGAGCAGCGGCCTGCGAGTTCATCGAGTGGCGACGAGATGAAACTTGTAGGAGATTCTCGTCGGGCTTAATTAAGCTATACTCAATAGCATGACAGAGACAAACTGCGAACTTGTTGAAGCAAAATTTCCCGAAGAGTGGAAATATCTCCATGAGCTGCGCCGTTCAGAACTATTTAAACCAAAACATACCCCCTATAATCCAGACCACCCCGCAAACTATGCTTCGGGACGTTTTACGCTACTATTAAAATTCAATGGCAAATATATCGGAACAGCAAGCTTGGATGTTCTCGGAGATGGAAATGGCGTTATCCGTGTAGTCGCAATTACAAAAGAAGAACAAGGAAAAGGCCATGGGAGAATTCTTGAAGAGAAGTTTGAGGCTTTTGCTTATAAAAAAGGGATAACTAAACTTTTTGTTAATGCCAATAAAGAAGCGGTCGAATTTTATAAAAAACTTGGATACGTTTTCGAAAGCTGGGATGATTCCGCGAACACACTTACAGATGATTCTGTTCAGATGTCAAAAGTACTCGCAGTTAAATAAGATATTTTTGACAACTCTCTCATTGTTAAACAACATTTTTTGTGTTATAATGTAATGACTAAACAACTTTGGCTGAGAAAATAAACATCAATAATCATATCAGATCTCTGAAACTTCGCGTCATTGGACCGCTTGGAGAGAATTTCGGTGTACTCACCAAGGAAGAAGCTTTGGAAAAAGCAAAGGAGGCCAAGCTCGACCTTATCGAGGTCTCCCCTAATGCCGATATTCCCGTTGCGCGTATTTGCGATTATGGAAAGTACATGTTTGAAGTTTCCAAGAAGCAAAAGGAAGTAAAATCCCGTGCGCATATTACAGAAACAAAAAGTATTCAGATTTCAGTGGGTATTTCCGAACACGACATCATGATCAAGTCCAAGCAAGCCGCAGAATGGATCAAGGAAGGCCACCGTGTGAAAATCGACCTTATCCTCAAAGGACGTATGAAATACATGGACGAGTCATTTTTACGCGAACGAATGCAACGAATCCTGGCAGTAATTCCTGCAGAATATAAAATTGCTGAGCCTTTGAAGAAGATTCCAAAGTCTATGGTCATTGTTCTCGAAAAAGCAAAATAATTAACAAAATCAGCCCATCTGCTGCGTTGGTATTCTGTTTTGTTCAGTCAATGTACGTTTTGTACATCTCCATCGCAAAACAGAATATCGCCTTGCAGGTGGATTAATTTTCTTAATTATTACCAAAGCTTTCCCAAGCTAGAATCCTTGATTCATCCAATAATACATGCTATAATAGGCGAACTTACATTTTCCTGTATGAAAACAAACAAGTCGCTCACGAAGCGTTTAAGAATTACAAAAAACGGTAAAATCCTCGCACGTAAGCCAGGACTTAACCACTTTAACGCTAAAAAGAAGCGTTCAAAGCAGCTTAACGCTAAGCGTGCAGTTAACTTTGTAATGACAGGCAAGGAGAAATCACGTTTCCTTCCAGGCCTTCTAAGATAACTAAAGCATTTACTAAACCCTAGTCCCTACGCCCTAATACCTACTATATGTCACGTGTAAAACGCAGCAAAATAGCAATGAAGCATCGCCGCAATGTCCTTAAAATGGCAAAGGGCTTTCGCTTTGGAAGAAGTACTAAAGAAGTAGAAGCTAAAGTAGCACTTCGTCATGCTGGAGCATACGCATTTGCTCACCGTCGCGATAAAAAGACCGATGCTCGTCGCCTTTTCACAGTACGCTTAAATGCTGCGCTTCGCCCACTTGGTATCACCTACAGCGTGTTTATCAATAAAGCAACAAAGAAAAATATCGGACTAGACCGTAAAGTTCTCTCACAGATGGCTATGGAAAACCCAGAATCATTTGCAAGAATTGTAGAACAAGTAAAGGCATAGACTTTCTTTACTGTCGAAAGACTACAACAAGATTCAAAAGAGCGACCCCGCAGGGGTCGCTCTTTTGTCTGCCACTATCTATCAATTACCTCTAAAGTCTCATATTCACCTCTATCGCTTCATCATTTTTCTTTACCATCTCTACCAATCGGGTAATGAGTTTTTTCGGATCAGATTCAAAAATAACATTTGGGTTAGTACGATTACTGTTCGCAATAATATTTTTTATTACTTCATCTGTCGCCCATTCCCCTTCTAAAATTCCAAGAGGTAGATTTGCTTCCCATGCAATGGTAAATTCATGAATCGTCCCGATACGCCCGCAACCGATTACAATTGCGTCACTTGATCTCACAAGCATCAAATCTCTTCCCGGAAATCCAAAGCCAGTATAGACTACCGTATCCATAGCTTTAAGTGGAAGCCGATACACCTCTAGATGTTCTTTCTTACTTGCTGCTGGCGAAAGACCGAAAGAAAATCCTCCAGCTTCTTTTGCCCCTTCTGCTGCATACATAGGAAATCCAGAAGTTGCTCCTGTAATAATTTGCGCTCCTTGCCGCGCAATTTCTCTTCCCACTTCTTTTGCAATTGCGATTACTGAAGGACCACAATGTGCTACTTCTGCTGCTCCGGAAACACTAATTGTAATTCTTCTTTCTTTCATAGTAGATAGTATAGCGCAAGCAACTAGTCGATCTCCACAACTTGTCCCTTTTCTGGAACTTCTACAGGATAGCCATAGTGCTCATGAAGTCGTTGAGCTAAATACATAGAGCTTTTTGGTTCGCCTAAAATCACATACACTTTCTTTAATGTTTTTGCTGAAGCTCCGGCAAATTCTACCAGATGATCAGAATCTTTATGTGCTGAAAAGCCATGAATATTTACTACCCTTGCACGAACCGCTACCATGCGGCCATTGATCATGATCTCTTTCGCATCATCAACTATCTTTCTTCCGAGCGTCCCTACTGCCTGATAGCCTACAATCATAATCGTATTATTAGGATCCGGAAGATAATGCGACTCATGGTGAAGAATTCTTCCGCCATTACTCATACCACTTCCTGCGATAATAATCTTTGGTGAAGCGGTAGTATTAATTGCTTTACTTTCATCTGTACTAGGCGTCATGACTAGCCCTTTAAAGGCGAAAATATCATCTCCTGACTTTTGTATGCCAGATACATTTTCGTTAAACATATGCTCGTATTTCTTATATACCTTAGTGACATTGATGCCAAGTGGTGAATCAAGAAACACTGGCACTTGTGGAATCTCCCCTTTCTCAACCATATTATTAAAATAAAATAGCAGTTCTTGAGTACGCTCTACAGAAAACGCAGGGATCATGAGTACGCCTTTGGCATGAATAGTAGTTAAGAGTGCGTCTCGAAGTAACTGTACTCGAGTCGCATAATCTTCATGATTTCGATCCCCATATACACTTTCCATAAAAAGATAATCCAGGCCTTCAATCATTTCGGTATCCTTCATCAGGGGTGACGGAGTATTTCCCAAATCTCCAGTGAAAGCAATTTTCTTTCCTTTGTACAAAATAACCACGATACCACTTCCTAAAATATGCCCTGAATCGTAGTATTCAATCACAATATCACCGTCTCCTGCGTTAAGGGTTATTTTCTGATGGTAGTTTACGTCCTTCCATAATCTCATTGCGGCAAGCACATCACGTTCTTCATACAAAGGCGTAGTATTTTCTCTTGCTGCTTCCTTGCCCAAAACACCCATGGAATCGAGCATCACCAGTTCTGCAATATCTCGTGTAGGAGCAGTACTGTAAATCTCACCGACAAATCCTTCTTTCACAAGACGAGGAATTTTCCCAACATGATCCAAGTGAGCATGGGTTACAAATAGTGCGTCGATGGATTGCGGCTCATATACAAATGGCTCTTTGTTTGCATCAAGAGTATATTTTTCTCCTTGATACAACCCACAATCAATCAAAATTTTCTTATTGCCCATTTCTATTAAGAAGTTTGACCCTGTTGGGCTCTGTGCTCCTCCGGCAAATGTAATTTTAAACGTACTCATATAGTTTCAAAGATAGTAAAGGTTTTAAAGATATTTTTTCTTATACAAAAAGTAAGTAAGCGCTCCTCCTAGGATACCAAACAGCACATCAGTACTCGAATCAAACCATCCATTCCAAGGACGAAGTACAAGCACATCGTGAGTAAATTCATATAGCTCCCAAAGAATAGCTATGAAAACAGTACCCGCAAGTACGTTAGACATATGTACTTGTTTGTGCCAAAGATTAAGCATTGCGATAGTAAACAAAGCTACACTCGCTCCGCCTAAGAAGTGTACTGGTTTATCAAGCCATTTGATCTCAAAATACAAATGCATAGGAGTAAAAACGTATTCAGAAACAGTATAGATAGTAAGTAGCGCTATCGACGAAAAGAAAAGGCGGAAGTACATAGAAAAAGTATATCATGTAGCAGAAGAACGTAGTTTTTGGATTAAAAAACCGACCAGTGAGATTGGAGTTGGATCTCAAAAGGTCGGATTCTTAATCGGGCGCAGTGGAACATCTTCCTGTTTATTAAAAGACAGGTGGGTAGGAAAAGATATACGACTCAGCATGTATCCAATATTCCATAACCCGAAGACGTTTTATCCAGAAAGATGTCCATGCACCCTATACCCATTATAGACATATCTAACTTCATAACACAACCAAGAATATTTTCCGTATTGTCTAGAGCGATCATATCCTATATTTTTAATTTAAAATTTTCAATTTCTAAAAAAGGAAAAGACCTAAGAAAAATATTTTCTTAGGTCTTTTCCAAGATGGAGGTGCATCGTAGCATCTACCTGGCTGAGAATAACCAAGTGGGTAGAGAATGATGATCACCTCGGCAATCATCAATATCTCATGACCCTTGATGCGTGATAAGCAGATAGATGTTCGTATGCACCTATATTCATTATAGGTATCTCACAGGAAGATGCAACTAATCGTCAAGCGAAATTTCTGGGGATTATGTGGACAGTGAAAAAGGTATATAGTACAAGGCTCCTGGTATACTAATTTAATGAATAAAGAACTCCTAGATAAAGCAATTGTCTTTTTTGAAAAGCAAGGTGGCACCTATGACGCCATGCGCACCCAAATGCTTGCGGGAGGATTCAGTGAAATTGATATTGCAGAAACCTATTCAGAAATACAACGCATGGGATTAGATAAAGCAAATCCAATTCCAAAAATCGCAAGCGTAAACGTAGCTGAACCCGGAACATTTGTTGCGCCTTCTGTACAATCATCATCTGTACTTCATATCGCTCCTTCCAAAGGCATGCAGACAGTCATGTTTGCCATAGTTGGACTCCTCTTTGTAGTAACCGGAGGAGCTTTCGCATACGCAAAATGGCAACCGCAAAGTTCGATTGGCATGTTCATCAATACAAGCTTTGGCATGACTCCAGTTGCTCCTATCAATTCACAGCCTGTAAAGACCCCGGAAGTAGCAGTCGGATTTACCAGTGACGCAACTACTACGCCAAACTTGGTGACAGGAACTTCAACTGAACAAGCCTCTCTAAATAAAAGTACTACTACAATGGTTGTAGCAAAAGCCACTACTACCGCCACTGTTATCCCAACCAAAAAACAATCAGAGATAGATAAATACGGTGTTGATTTATTTACATTAAAGGAAGGCACAACAACTAAGATCATTAGTAGTAGCCTTGGAGAAACAGTCACGTACGTAAAAAATAATGATAGTGTTTTTAGAAAATACGAAAAGAAGAACAAGAACGAATCCACAAGTTCAAGCGCCACTATAAGTTTAATAGCAAAAGCTTACTTAGAAGATATGATCTCCAAAATTGAAACGGAATGCAAACCAACTAACTTTACTTCGACAGATTGCACTAAAATTAAAAAAGCATACGATCACCTAGTTACTAATTGCAGACCATTAGTAAAAAATGAAGAGATAAGTAGCTGTATAAGCTTAATCGCATATATGGTATTGGATGCTGCTTCAAGTACTCCGACACAATAAAAATAAAAGAGCGACACCTTCGGTGTCGCTCTTTTATTTTACTTATTCCAAAATTCCATCTAAGTTTACGTCGTATAGAATTTCATCCTGGACAAGTCGATACGAGATAAGTTCATTCTCATTAAACCAGATTGTAGATTCATGAGCATATTCTGTAGGATTATCCGTACAGTGAATCAGATTTCTCATTCCGCGTGATCCATCCACGTCACACATATAATATGAATCGATAGTATAGTCTCCACGGATTGTCCCTACGTAAGAAGTTGTCGGCTCAGTACCTCCAACAAGTTTTTTTATCACTGCAACTGATTGATTTCCTTCCCACACCATCGCAACAATCGGTCCTGCTGTCATGTACTTCACTACCGCTCCGATGATATCTCGTCCGTATTCTAAATCTGATTTTTCGATTGGAAGATTAAGAGACTTTTTATTTTCAACAATCTTTGTTCCCTTCTTCAAAAACCAGGCATCGTCTTTATTGTAGTGTTTCCAACATTGATCTTCGGTTGGCACAACAAGTTTCATTCCAACGAGCTTAAGTCCTACTCGCTCAAAACGGCTTGTAATTTCTCCAATGAGAGACCGCTGAATTGCATCAGGCTTAAGAAGCACAAGCGTGCGCTCTTTCTTTGGGTGAGATGGTTGTGGTGTTGTCATAATGGAATAGATTCTATCATAAAAAGAACAAAAGAGCGACCCTTCGGGTCGCTCTTTTGTAGTAATCAAATCGATTATCTTGCTACATACGGGAGAAGTCCCATAAAGCGTGACCGCTTGATTGCCTGAGCTAAAGTTCGCTGATTCTTCGCAGTAAGACCCGTCTTGCGACGATTAAGAATACGAGCATGCGGATTCAAAAACTTTACGAGGATTTCTGTGTCCTTGTAGTCGATGAACTTAATATTGTTTTGATTGAAATAATCTTGCTTTTTCATAGTAATAATTTTGTTGATTTAGAATGGGATGTCGTCTACGTTGATATTGGAATCTCCATAATCAATAGTATCGAGATCGCTCGCAGATGAACTAGGTGCAGTAGCTGCAGGCTTTGAAGCAGTAAATGATCCGCCATCTGATGGTCCGCTTGACTTTGGACCGAACTGTACCGCGTCTGCAACGATTTCTGTACGATACTTTTTCTCACCAGTTGTTTTATCGTCCCAACTGCGAGTTTGTATGCGTCCTTCGATCATCACACCTTGTCCCTTCTTAAGGTATTGAGCACTGGTTTCAGCCTGGCGTCCGAATACTACGATGTTGTGGTATTCTACCTGCTCTTGTTTTGCACCTTGTGCATCTTTATACACACGATTAGTTGCTAAAGAAAACGTGGTCACCTTGTTCCCGTTTGGGAGCGCCTTCATTTCTGGATCGCGAGTAAGGTTTCCAAAAAGAAATGCTTTGTTTAAATACATAGTACTATTGTACCGCTTCTTTAGTTTCTTCGGAAGTAGGTGTAACTACCTCAGCTACAGGAGCAATTTCTTCTACTTTTTCCTCTTCTACGTCATCTCCAACGAGATCAGTATTTCCGAGAGCTTCAGCGATTTCCGCTACATTTTCTGCTTTAAGCACAGGCGCACGCTTTGTGTATACAGTGTTTTCAGTTACTGTTTTTACAACAATATATCGA
>Ga0209515_10000946_pt1 | contig 50134 bp, 88 predicted proteins | sample Subgroupgradi54m_FD_187454 | JGI IMG/M metagenome (GOLD analysis project Ga0209515, IMG submission 187454) | Subsurface groundwater microbial communities from S. Glens Falls, New York, USA - GMW60B uncontaminated upgradient, 5.4 m (SPAdes)... ... | reverse complement strand
CGCTTCGTGTGACAGCAGGAAACCTGCTCTCGATCCTATTAGCGATTCGTTACCAGTATACTGTTCGGGTAACGTCACCCGTTTGTGTTTGTCATAAATGGGTATGGAATTTAGAACGGTAGACAAATTAGGCAGAGTCAGTTATAAAGGACCGCGAGAATATCATTATGTAGATAAATGCCCCAGTACCCGAATGGCAGCAGGGGGCTGATTTAAAATCAGCTAGCGAAAGCTCATATGGGTTCGAATCCCATCTGGGGTACCAAATTTAGGGACCGTAGCTTAATGGTTTAAGCCCCCCGCTCATAACGGGTAGATTACTGGTTCGAGTCCAGTCGGTCCCACAGAAATATGTTCCCGTAGCTCAAATGGATAGAGCAAGTCGGTTCTAACGACAAGGTTGAAAGTTCGAATCTTTCCGGGGATACCAATCGAAAGGAAGGCAGCATGATTGCAACAAAGGTGGTAAGGGTGGATTCGACTGGCTACTGGAAGCAAGCCGACTGGTCTGAAACATGGACAGACATATGGCTAAGCTGGAAGGATAGGCGTAGGCCGCGTAGTGTTTGTCTCACAGTAATGGCTAGAGCCGACGTTGAGAACGAGATTGCGACTTACGAACACGGCCTGACAAGCGATTCGTTCGATGAGGATACCAGACAGCTTTTCAGCGACGAGTTAAGTCTGAATAAGCAGTTGCTTGTGAAGTTAGGTGTAAATGAGGTTTGCTTTGCAGATGAGGATGCTACGAATATTTGGGTCGCAGATGAGTTTCTCGGTCGAAGGTCAATCGAGAAGGCAATTAGGCTGTATTTTAGCACGTTTGCGCATAGTCGGCCCATTCGAATCAAGTGGAAAAGCCGATTGGTATTGTCCATGGTTGGTAGTTAAGGAGATTTTGAAGTGCAGCGTGATCAAGAATACTGGGAAGAAGTAGGTGATGATCTTTTGGAGCAGTCCAGGAGAGAAGTGAAGCCCAAGCTCCGAATCAAGGATGGCACGGGACTAAATGCAGAAAAGAAGAAGCTGCTGGACATTCGGGCCGGAAAGAAGCACAGAAATAAGGAAAAGAACTTGATTACGCGTGAGGATGATGGTAGTATAGGCTGAGAAAGGACGTGGCATGTTTAATAGCAATATTCCAAAGAAGGAAAATAAGCTCTTGTTAGGTCTTAGTGACTTTGTGGCTTCTAATTTAGATAAGACTATCATTGACAAGGCAGATTTGTTAGATAGTTTAACTGATAAAAAGGTGCATGTTTTCGGACAGATACTTGATTCTGGGGACTTCAAGAATATTGCTCAGCGATTAACGGAGGATCAGTGGCCCAAGCTTATCCAATCAGCTAATAGTAAGATAACACAGCAAATGAAAAAACGTCTAGAAACCGAGGAAGCTAAGAACACCCTGGTTTCCATGATTGCCAAAGACAATTTTTTGAAGCATCATAATGTGGCAATCACTGAGTTGAGAAGGCTTGACAAAGATTATTACGAGGTTAAAGTATATTTAGTGTGTGGTGCTGGATTCTTGGAAGGATCGTTTAAGCAGATAATCAGGGTTATAAAGGAAACTCTAAGAGAAAACGATGTTAACGTAAGGGTGTTGTGCCTTAGATGTTCAAGTAAAAACCTGAGATTCAGCGGTCCATACTGTTTATGCAACGATTGTGGAACGTTATCGGATATCGATGAAGACCAGATTATTAAGACCTACGACGAAAAAGACAAAAGTTTTTGGTGGGCAAAAGCGATGGCGGATATGACAGTAGGCCGCTCAAATGGCGTAAGTCTGCCGAAACACACGTTAGCCGTGACAGCATACGAGGATGATGGCGTCCTCGTTAGAATGACCGCAATCGTGCTTGCTATACCGAGTGATGATCTCGTTGAGCAGAAGGAAGTGTGGCTTTCTGGAGACACCGCGCTTGATGAGATGGACCGATTCAGGACAGACTGTGAATTGTTGGCCAAAAAGTACAATTGCAAATTAACTATGATGGACGCGCCCGTTCCACTTGAAAAATGCCCCTGTGATTGTGGCGGCTATCTATCCAGGCAGATAGCAACAGACGATTTGAGACGGCTATACAGAGACCAGGCATCGAACCGGGGCTAATCATAATGAGAAGCGTAGCAGATCAAGACAAAGAAATAGCCGCGAGTAATTTGTCTAAGGTGCAAATTCTCGGCCCCGCGTTGACACGCGGTTTGACTGAATCACTCTTGCTGTCTAGGGGCAGGTTTGGCGACGTGGTTATAAGTAATCAGGATGTTAGCAATTTTGTTGACCGTATATGTACACTATATAGTCTTTGGGTCATAGACAGTATTGATAGGGACATAACTTATGAGAATGATCCTCCTTGGGATCACTCTGGGTCTATTATTAGTGAGACATCTAGCGAAGGCGCATTACTTGAGAAGTATGATACGCTTGGCGCATGGATGGATGATGCTTACACAGGTCAGTCCGATGCAACGTTTGAGTCGGGGTGCGGACTTCGTTATTTTACTTACAGTACCGAAGTTGATTATTTGGTGAGGGATTTTTATGCCGATGTAGTAAGAATTGGCATAGTCAGCGACGACGATAGAGAAGATTTTATCGACAGTTACGTAGGTGAAAATCTGGATATGGATATAGAACAGGTTTTGGTCGAGGCAATACAAAAGATAGCGTGCCAGTATGCGTGGGTGAGAGGACGTGAGCGTGCGCTAGGGGAAAACGAAGAACAGGCCGTATTAAGTGCAGCAGAGGCTAGACAGCACGAGAAGTTTGAGGCTACTGCCATGCAGTGGGCCGAAAGAACCTGTCAAGGTATTTTGGCAGTAAAACTAGACGGGCCTAGCAAATCTTCTTGGCAGAGTAAGGTTATGGCCGCGATAAAGTTGGCTACTGATGATGAGTTGAGAGCCTTGTCCAAATTTGGTACATGTCCACTCAATTTCTCGAATAGCTATGGCTGGAAATTTGGCACTTGGGTGAAGGCCGAGTTACTGAATAGGGAAGAGCGTGCATGAGTTCCTCGCGTAACAGTGGTGAGAAGCGAGCTTGGAAGGCAAAATTATTTGGAGGCAGGGAAACAAAGCCTTGCTGTTTCTGCCGCCGTAAGATGTATTTCAGTTCGGCTACGCTAGAGCATGTGCAACCAAAATCAGACGGCGGCGGATGGAGTATTGACAATCTGAGATTGTCGTGTTATGATTGTAACCACGAACGAGGTTCAGATGATTTCGATTATTTTCGGCATCGGAAGCGAGAAGAGTTAAAACAACGCGAGATACACGAGGAAGAAATGAGGTTGGTTCGACTTGCAGAGTTGTTGAAACCGATAAATTAGGGATTGTAGCTCAGCGGGAGAGCGTTCGCCTTTTAAGCGAAGGGTCGTGGGTTCGATCCCCACCGGTCCCACCATATTTTAGAAAGCGGGTAAAGATGTCAGGCAAAGATGCTAGTGATTTTGAGCACTGGTTTGCTGCTCGGTTTCCATTCGGTATTTTTCCAAATGCTGTTATGGGTAACATGGCTGTGGCCGAAGTTGGATTCAAAGACGCATTTAGGGAAGCATATGTCGCTGGTTACAACACGAAGGCTTGTGAGGCCAGAGATGCTGATTAAGCTAAAGGAATCTGTGTGGGTCGATCTAGCGGAGGTAGTGACCGTGGTCCAGAAGTATGATTTCACTGTGCCAGGTCAGACGCCAGAAATCAAGAAGCAGTGCCAGGTATTTGTGGTCAGCGGCCCAAAGCTGGTAGATTATTTGGTAGACGAGTTTGCTGAGACAGTGAGTACCCAGGTCAACACTGCTTTGGGACATATTTGATGGCCGGGATCAATTCAAAATCTGAGTCTCGTGCAGACATAGGTCCGAAATTTCTCTGTTACTTATTGGACGATGGAAGCATACCAGGGAAGATTAAAAATCAAGCCCGAGTGTTAAGAGCACTGCTGACTTTAATGTCAGAGTCATCAAATTTGAGCAGCGAATTTCTTGAGTGTTATCAGTTTTCCGTAGATATTTTGGTCGAAGCTATCCGAAACGAGGCACCTGAGATTTGGAACACATTTTTTGCGTGTAGTCCGTTCGAAATTCAGACAGTCGAAAGGCAAGCCTGATGGCCGGGATTAATCAGGCCATGAGCAAGAAGCTAAGGATCGTCGCGCTATGGCAAATCTAATCAAGGCCAACATAAACTATGTGTGAGCAATGCGTCGCAAATGCACATGTCTGGATTGATATCCTGCCAGGTTGGTGGCTTGTTAGAGCCCACAAGGACGGCAACGAGATGAAGGCCGGGCAGTGGGGACTTCTGCACTGCAACGATCCAAGTTTGATTTTGACTACCGATCCGCGAACTAATGAGCATGATCGACGCTGTGCCAGCGAAGTGTTCACGGGCATACGCGGTCAAGTCCCGTCGCATGTTTGGTTCAAGATTCTTGATGCTGCTAAGTCAGTTGGCTACGATAAAGAGCAGCAGCCCATCTTGGAATATTGGTTGATAGCTAGGATCTGCGGGCGCGTGAAGGAAAGCCTAGGTAAGGTGCCGTTCCCGATTAATCGATCCGAAGGCTTCTTTGGCGTCGTGGACGCAGTAATGGAAGATGATTTGAAGAAGTACGGCGAGAAGGATTTGTACGCGATGCCAGAAGTCGATTATCCTCCTGAAGTGTTTGAGAAGTTACAAGCCGCTGAGCCTAAGACACCAGACGTGGCTTATCCAGAAGACGATGCTCTTTGAACCTGATTTTGGTTTTGTTGATAGCTGGTCTAGCCTTGTATATTGCATTAGCGAGGGACTAATATGCGACCCGAAGAAACCATCGAAAATCATCGTAAGACAGTTGCTGCTCTGGCTAAAAACAGCCTATCTGAGCACGAAATCACTCAAAGGTCCGAGTCCGACCTGGTGAAAGCCTATATCTGCCGAGGCCCTAAGAATTCGTTTCATTGGTTCGGAGTTATCTTTGCACCTAGGCTGGTAGTTGTGTACGGTGATATAGGGGATGTTACTCTCAATGTAAACCAGCAAGATACTCGGTCGTGGGCGCTGGTAGCCGACGAGGTTGATTATGTGCTTGACAAGGCCGTTCGGCCAGAACTGGATTTCTTCCCTGAAGAAGCTAGGCTGGCCATTGTATCCATGCGCGAAGACGGGGCCACGTATGCGAATGATTTTCAGGAACGGTTCGATTTGATACAACATGATTTAGATGATCACGAGTGGCATGGCATGTTCTATGATATTCTTGGGGATAGCGAGGCACCAAATTGTACCGATTATTCTTCTGAGATGTTGTGGTGTTACCATGCCTTGAGGAAGTTTGTCGAGTTGTTTAATAGGGATTTGCCGATTGTGGCATAGAAAGGAATAATATGAGCGTAGAGACTGATTTTGTCAAAGGCTGGACTCAGTACGCTGATAAGCTGGTACTCACGGATCGAATTCGAGCCAGTCTACCAGCCGCGACTATTCTGGCTACACGGCTTGTCGATGAGAATTCAGATGAAGTAACCGAGGCCGCTTTGGTTGAGTCCACACTGAGAATCGCCAAGAAGCTAGCCATAGGCGCGGATGATCTGGCTGCTACAACGGTAAATGGCCAAAACAGTTAGAAAGTTTGTTATCGTGCAGACGTTTCTACCTTATCCTGAATTTAGCTCAACTGTAGAGGTGCTAGACTACAGGCGACTCTGCAAACAGCGGATCGAGGCAGTAACAATATGGAATGTCTTGATGGGAAGGACAAAGTCATCAGCTTGGAAGCACCATCCCGCCGTGTTGATGTGGCGCGGATACGAAGACGCGCTCGCCTTGTATGCAAATGTATGTATTGGCGAGTGGGTTCGCCGTGGATACAAAAATAACATGCCATTGATGAGTCATGACCAACACCCGAGAATGCCAAGATGGCTAGGGGATTCTAGCTTCCATGCCTCGCACAGAGGCAATTTGCTGCGTAAGGATTATGCTTATTACAGCCAGTTTGGTTGGGCAGAGTCAACCGATTTGCCCTATGTCTGGCCAGAAAGCGAGATAACGAAGTGAAGAACGACACAGGCCCAATTTTGTATGAACTAGACAACGCGCTTATGTTGGCTACAACGGCACATGCAGGTCAAATCGACAAGAACGGTGTACCCTTTATCTGGCATCCGATCCGGGTAGCCCTGAAGTTATCAGGGTCAGATCGTGTCGTGGCGTTGCTTCATGACGCTGTAGAAGATTCTACGATGGACTTTCAGGATTTGCTGAATCTCGGTATTTCATTCGAAGCTGTCGAGGTTATCAAAGTATTGACCCACGAAGATAGCGTGAGTTACGACGACTATATTGAGCGCGTAGCTAAGAATCCCCAGGCCGTTCGCGTGAAGGTAGCTGACCTGCTGGATAACTTGTCTGAGAGCAGGCGATATAAGGGGGATGAGCCAACGCGGGAGAAGCATAAGAAAGCGCTGCTGAGACTGACTGGATGTACTTGGGAGGATTATGTCGCGCAAGGCCACCGATAAGACAGCAACACCAATGTCTAGCAATTTCCTAGAACGCTACTATGCATCAGGCCCGCTAGGCAGGGCAACTTTGCTTCAGGGATTATTAGACGTAGTGTCCGATGATCAGCTAGCAAAAATACTGCGCCAGGTAAAAGAAGATGCCTGTGAGCATAACTATAAGCCCAGAAAGATACTAGGTAACGGATGTGGAAACGACTACGAGTTAGACTACGAGAATTATGAGTGTACGAAGTGTGGTAAAAAGTAGTTGACATCGCTTCGAAGTATGCTATAATCTTGGCAGTCAACTACTAAAAGGAGCAGTCATGTCCATTCCAGGTGCAGTAACGATTACGCGTAAGCAGATGCCGGACGGTCCAGTTATTAGCATTGAGATCGAAGACAGCCTCAGTGCCAGAGTTTTTGTAGAAATCCACTTGACTCTTGAAACTTTCGCCGAGGCTGTGACTGGTCTTAGCTCTCGGCCCGGTGAGATGGAGGTTCAGAATTTTGACCTTGTGGGTAAGAAGCTTGAGATCAAGTCAGAGATAGTTCCGCAAGTAGGTTTTAACGCTACGAAGACCGAGATACATGAAGCATTAGCCCCGTTTGAGGTGGACGGTTGGACCGGCAGTAGGAAAGATGTGACCAATCATCATAATTTTTGCGGTAATAACGTGCGCGTAAAGTTTCGTAGGTATGTTCCCGCGACCGAGGCTGATATCGAGGAAGCTAGGAAGAAAAATGAGTAGGTGTCCTGATTGTGATTCCGCCGACACGGATGAGATTATCGTACCTGAGACTGTCTACTGTGGCCGCGAACGATCCATGGTATTCGTCGAGATACCTGTGATTGTCTGTTCGTGGTGCGGCGGTAAATTTCACGGCAGCAAAGCCGAAGACATTATCACAAAGGCTGTTGAACAACATAACAAGAAATGATATCCACAGCAATCTATTCGAATCGTGTAGAAGATCGGCAAGATATTCAGGCCAAGTTTCCTGCCCTGGTCGAGTTTGGTAGCGCAGCGGTACGGTTTATTAAGTCAGGCATTTTGGTTGCTCAAGGCTATGAGCGGGTAGTTTATGGTGATCACGGACCTTACGTAGAATTCAGTAGATCGCATTTTAAGGTACAACTGGTCCAGCGTTTTGGAAGCGCAGCACCAAAGTTATTGCCTAGCGTAGAAAGTGCAAAATTTTACTATTATTGGCTTAAAGTAAATGCAGCACCAGAGATAAAAATATACTGGCAGATTAAGCCGGTCACTGATTTACCGACGGCACCAAGACGAGAAGATGGAAAACCGTCAAAGTTCTATCGTGCTGAAGGTTATGCAGATTATCGTCGCGGCTTTTATTATGTGTCGCCACTGGATTTTGATGTGATTGAAGTTGGCTTGAACGATTTATGGTGATATGATGGCAAGCTTAGACAAGAAAATACTGGATGCCAGTTTTGGCAAAGGCGGTGTACACTGTGCGTGTTGCAACAGTGTACATGACAAGCACTCACGTAAAGCAGCGCGTAGTGCTTGAAAGAAAGCTAACAAGATTGCTATTAATGAACAAACACTGGAGGACACCGAATGACCTTGGCTCAAATTAAGGCTTCAGAACGACTAAAGGTAGCTTTAGCTGAAGTTATCGATTCTTGGCTCGGAGAAATCAGTGATACCGAGGATAGAGATTCAATGGGGCCGGTGACTGAAAGTACGCACGCATTGATGGCCAGTGCAGCTATTGATATTTGGGTCGCCACTACGGACGGCCAGGGTTATGTCGGCACCTAGGTCTCATGTTTCTAAATACAAAGCTGTTTCTGTTTACGGTGTCAATCAGCGTGATCGTTCAGGTGACAAGCCATACGGTTTCTGGTACGAGGTAGACGGTTCCTGGCAAGATTGGTGTGCATCCAACCAGGCTGATTGGCTGGAAGGTAGGTGGTTGCATAAAGTAACACTCGGCAACGAGCGAATCTTGATGATCACTAATCTCGCTGATTTCGACGCTTTTTCTCAGAAGTGCGGTTCGAACGAAGGTCTACCAGGATCATTTCTTTGGCCGAAAGACTACTACATTGATTGGCAGCAGGTCGCAGAGGAATACGACGGGATCGAGATCGCGCCATACTTCTGGGAACGCAGAATGACTTGTTCTTGGTACTACACCTGGGATGTAGCTTCGGGCTGTATTTGGAGGCCACAAGGTGTGGCGGTTAGTCTGATTGGCGAAGTTCAACCAGTGTTGGTCGATAGTTTGGAGGAATGATGTTAGGATACTTGATTTATTTGCTTAGTTTGGTGTCTTTGTTTGCACTGTGGCTCGGAGTGGCACTTTTTTGGCGGGCTGTATGGCGAAATTACTATGCCGGACAGGCATTATGTGGTATTTTGTCTTTTCCGGGAAAAGTAGACGAAGAATTAATTAAGACTGCTGGTTCTGTGTCTAGGGTTGCTTATGGTTATGCCGACGCTATGTTGTTAGCTTCAAAGCAGCCTAAGGACTAAAGGGAGGAATCATGCATAAGAAAACATTGATTTGCAAATTTTGTAATAAAGAGACTGTGATAGCTCCGTGGACAGCCAAAAAGGCTCAGTCTATATTTTATTGTCAAAATAATTCTTGTACGGTAAAGCCTAGGCTGCACTAAAGGGACAGAAACGGAAGGATTAGACTGATGGCTGATTGGATGGATGAATTAGTAGAAAGGAATAAAGGACAAGCACACCTGTTAAAATGGTCAGCATATTTAGGGCCATTGATGCACTATTAGAAAAAGCCGAAGATAAGACAGCCATGGTTAGCACACACAAGGATTTGGCACTTATGACTGATCTAGTTGGTGAGGCCCAGGATATTATAGTCGAAGTTCGAGGTATGATTTCTCGGGGCGATACGGACGAAATTAGAGAACTATCTTGAGAAAGTACTTAAGTCTGTTATTTTTATGTGGCTGTCTCAGCGCTCCGGTAAAGACCACCGATCCCGCAGTTCAACAGTTAGAAAACACCGAGTACAGGAAGCAGTTAACCCGAGATTTAACCACTATGAGCCTGAGGATATATCAACTCGAACAGCGAGTTATCGATCTGGAATCAAAGAAGCACAAGAAAAAGTAGTTGACATTGTTGTAATCTATGCTATAATTTCATCATGAAATACCCGCGCACGCCGTACTTAATTTGCTCACCCACGATAGACGAATCCGACCGACTCACGGTCGATCTTGAGAGTCTCTGCCATAAGCTTTTGATTGCAACGATCAAGCTTGACGGCTCCAATGTACAGCTAACCCGTAGTCACGTAGCTGCTCGCAATGGCGCCACGGCTAATCACCCTAGTTTCAATATGTTAAAGCAGATACACGCTCAAATAAAGAATCAGATTCCCGAGAATGAGACGATCTATGCCGAATGGCTGTACGCGAAGCATAGTATTCACTACACAGGTGCGCTGGCACTTAAGTCGTTGCTTCGTCTGTTCGGTGTCCATGACGATGTCAAGAAATTTTGGTATAGCTGGGAGTACGTAGAATCCTTGTCCGCAAGCCTCGGATTAGACACTGTTCCCGTTCTTGGGAAATTTTCTTTTGATTCTCCCGCCGAAGTGGTCGCAGAAAGTGGTAGACTACAGTATGGGATTATATCTAAAGGGCACGAGGGATTCGTGTTCAGATCCGCAGGTATAATTTCAGACGAGGATTTTTCTACTAATATTGGTAAGTGGGTGCGGGCGAATCATGTACAAACGACAGATCACTGGTCAAAAAGTTCAATTATTAAGAACGAAGTCTCCCCGACAGGTATCTAGGTTGTCGGGTGTGTTGGAAATTGTACCCACCAGTATCGACACACAACTAGGCGACGACGCAGCAGCCAAGACTGAAAAAGACCTTGGCGGGTTGCTGAATGATCCCAAAGTTACCGCTTATGTATCCGCAGTGGGTAAAAAAGTGGCGGCTAATTCTAAGCTGCCTACCCTTCCTTACTCATTCCATGTCATTAATAATAAAGTCATCAATGCTTTTGCATTGCCTGGCGGTCGTGTTTATGTGACCAAGGGACTGTTAGATACTTTGAGTACCGAAGCGCAGCTAGCTGCTGTTCTGGGGCACGAAATAAGCCACGCAGCGGCCCGCCACGGCGTTCAGCAGACAGCAGCTACGCTTGGACTCAATACTATATCCTTGGCCCTAGCAGACAATAAGATAGCTTATCAGGCTATGGTAGGCTTAGCCGGTCCTTATGCTATGGCACAATACAGCCAAAGTCAAGAGAGCGAGGCCGATATTCTGGGCTTAAATGCTGCCGTCAAGTCTGGGTATAATCCGTTCGGTGCAGTCGAAGTCATGCAGATTCTGCAAGCCAAGGGCGGCAAACAGGACGTGGATTGGTGGGCGTCGCATCCGTTGACCACCACTAGGATTGCTGAGTTGAAGGGCACAATCTTGGGTAGCGGCTATACAAACACAGGCGAAGTAGGTGCAGAGCGCTATCAGGCAATTATGGGCAAGAAGGTCGCTGAGAAGCCAGGATTTATGGGCTTGCCGAGTTGGGTATTGCCTGTGTTTATAGCAATACCGTGGACCGTTGTAGTGGCTGTAGGTCTGGCGTGGTTTAAGAAGAAAGCTAAGACATGAGTGACGAAGAACGCGGCTACACCGTTTCGTTCTCTTGGGTTATACCAGGATCGTTGGTATCAGTTCAAAATAATCCAGACGCCGAATTACGAGTTATAGGCAAGGAACTTGGCGTAGGGCCGCTCAAGACAACCGAATCGGAATGGACCCACGAGGAAGTCAAGGGAAATTCTGGACTTATGTACACAGTTGAGACCGCTAATTGGGTATCTGATGAGGAGTTTGCTAAGCTAACCGAATATATTAAGAAATATCGTGGTGGAGGCGATGATATAATTTACAGGTCCAAGGGCGATGAGCTAGGTTTTTTCTATGCTGTCCAAGGACATTGGGATATAAGCAATATTTTGCCATATGCAGATTGGGATCAGTTTAGTCCCATCCCGATTACGGATGATCAAAAGTTGAGTCCTGTCCTTAATATATTTAGTACATTGGATAGGCTGTTGGGCGATCAGGGACAAGAAAGCGTAGTTATTGATGTTGCCTTAATGCATACAAAGGAAGATTTGTTGGAGCTATTTAGGGTCTTCAACCTAGCGAAAAAGGTGTTCGATGTTGAAGGTACCAATATTACGTCTAGGTTTAATGGCGTAGATGGAGACGCTTCGGCAATAGTTGATTTTCAAGTATTGGGTGGGGCAAATTTTCTGTATTTCTACTTGTCACGCAATGCTATCAATAATCAGTGGCAACAAGGCATGGTCGTGATGGACGAAGGTTACAGAGCCATAAGAGCAGTGGATTTTGATGCTAGAAAAACTAACGCTAAGAGATTGGTTAGTAGTTTAGAGCCGTTTTTCGGGTTTATTAGAAATTTGATAGGTTAGTTTATGAAAACAACTAGCTCGGAGGGCGGTAGACGTGCTTACTCTATTAGCCTTCTTCTTTACAGGTCTGATCCAGGACTTTCTTGTAACGCTTAATTGGCGCTATGTTGCCAAGCAAAAGATCGCGCCAGCAGCGTTAATGTCTTGCTTGACAACATTCGTAGGTATGACGGTATTCTACAATATCATCAAGGACAACTGCGGACTCGTAGCGATTTTGGTATATGCATTAGGTGTTGCAGTGGGAACGATAGTAGCGATGAAATGTAAATGGGGCTTTGGGGATAAGAAATAAATGTCACGACCGAAGCTAACACTGGAGATTGCTTATAATCTTGCCGAAGCACTGTTTAATGCTTCTGGTGAGCGAGATGAGCGTTTAGAAAGCGTGATCGCACAAGACACCGAGCGGGCTTATGCATATGCTTTAAATGTGCTAAAAGGCCCATTTCCAGAGGGCGAGCCCGCGATTGCGCGACATCTGCATTTAGCTTATAGATATGCTAGACACGTTATTAAAAGGCCATTTCCAGAAGCTGAGTTGGCGATTGCGCAAGACCCAGAGCTGGCCTTTTGGTATGCTAGATACGTTCTTAAATCTTCATGGCCAGAGGCCGAATTTGTGATATCAAAACAGCCGTTTATAGCCTATGAGTATATGGATTTGCTCAAAACTCCAGAAGATATTGCTCGTTTTAAGGAAGTTCAGCAGTGGAGCGTTTAACACCTAACAATAGGGATAAAAGAAATGAAGCGTAGATCGAAATATTTAGGCCAGCCAGCACCTGTAGCTCCACCCATGCCAGTGGCCCCGCCTAGGGAACCAAAGCCAAGCCGTCGGGAACCTTACAGCCCACCAGCGCCCAAGAAGGCTCCAGGCCCTAAGCTGTCCAAAAAACTTGTAGATTGGTATCTTGACCAACAGTATGAGGTGCAGGATGGTGGCTATGTTTGGCGGCATCCGCTAGTGCATCCTTCTATGCTTGTGTATTCAGACGAGGATATCTATGGCAATCTCTTAAGCGAGTCAGACACGGTGCCATCATGGGAAGCAGCACAAGAGTTGCTGGCTTATGCCCGTAGTTTAATTTACGGTGACGTCGAAGATTTTTCTGATGAATATTCGGTTTTCCTGGGCGGTTTAGGGGCTATTCCCGCAGACCGTAGAAATTTCTATAAAAAACAAGCCGCAAAGACTTTCGGAGCAGATGTAGACGCCGATCAAATAGTAGCCCTTGTGGAAGCAGCCGATCCGACGCCCAAAGGCAAATATATGCAGTGGGTTATTCAACAGTGGTATCAAAAAGAGTTTATACTCCCCGAGGATACAGACGGCGTTCGAGAAGTCTTGTTGGCTTTTGATGATCTTGTAAAGCGAGATGGTTACACGGGTGAACGTAATATTTTCAACATAAGCTACACCGAGTTGCGCCGTGGACTATTAGAGTCTCTTAAGGCGTCTGCGCCCAAGACACACAGAGAAAAACAGGAAGCTCAAATTGCTGAAGGTGCTAAGGTAGTGTACGACGACGGTAAGAATACCATTGTGGAAGTCACCACGCCAGAAGCCTCTGTGTATTATTCACAATTAGCTGCTAAAGTTGTGCAGGAAGAATCAGGGCTTTCATTTGAGGCCGCCAAGAAAAAAGGCTTTATATGGTGTACACACCATATTGATTGCGCTCGCAAGTATCTTCCTAATTACATACTGTTTTTTGACGGGCGGATCGCGGTTCAGTTCCAGCCCGACACCACTCAACTCATGGATACGTTTAACAATCCAGTGAACAATCCTGAGATCATAAAGCTACTAGCTAACTTCTTCTGGCAGGACTAAAAATGCAGCCGTCAATCATAAAAGCATTAAAGGAAGGATCGCATCCATTCGCATCTCATTTGATTTTTCAAATGTTTGGTGCTGAGATGGCCAAAAAGCAACATGATTATTTAGATGCACTGGTAAAGAGGCGGGGTGGTCCGTGGCACTACGGTCTTCGAGAAGTAGTCGATGAAGTTCAAGATCGTGAGTTGAATCATCGGCAGGCTCTGGAAGAAGAAGCCGTTTCGATAGTGTCAGAGATTTGGGGTATAGATGCCTCCATGCTTCGGCCGTCGATAGTTCCAGAAGATAATTTCTCTGTACCTTCTGTGCCCCAGGCATCTGGTGCAGAGCTTACAGGCGAACAATTAGACGAAATAGACAAACGTATTACGTTCAACCTGCTGATTCATGGCGCAGCTATTCATGCGATGGCGACGATGTATTATCTCGCTAGAGCGTCATTAGACAGCCTTGATCCCGAGTTATTCCCACTCTATGACCGTGTCACGTCAGAATCGCTGTTTTCAGTTTGGATGATGGATTACGGGTTTATTAAAAACATGCCCGAGGCAGCGGCCATAGGCGGTGATGAGAAGATTTCGTGGGAGCCGACACCTGTAGTGACAGCGCGGGCCTCGATGTTTCCTTTCTTGTTGCACGAGCTAACAAAGGGTGTGATGGAAGTGCTCGCGGCCCATCAACTGTCAATGCTAGACGAGCAGACCCTCGAAGCCGTGTACGAGAATGCTGACAGGCCAGAACCGGCCTATGAAATCATGCATTTCGCGGTTGGCCCTGAAATATGGCGACGTTTCTTAAAAGCTGTGCATCCAAGTAAATTGGCAGAGGCAGTGTCTACTCTAGCCGCGCAGCCACCGAGCGTTGTGCATGATATCATCATTGATGTGATTCAAGATACGCCTGCGGCAGCCCGTGCAATAGCCGATTTGTTGGAAGAGTAATGTCACGCCCGAAGTTAACACCAAAGATTGCTTATAATTTAGCCAAACGCTTGCATGAGGCTTCCGGCGAGATAGACCAGCGTCTTGAGGTGGCAATAACTAAAGATCTATCCTGGGCTCTCTTATATGCAACAGACAGACGTTATCCTAAAATAGAGCACGGCGCTTATGTAAGTGGATTACTTCCTAAAGGTTATGTTGATAATTACGGGTCTATAGCAGCAAGTTTAGGTCAATGGAAAGAAATAGATGGTATCCGTGAAGTCCCATTGGCTGATTTTAGTGCAGCACCTAAAGAATTGTTTTATGCCGCCGAAGATCTGCGACATGTACGCGAACTGGCCGAAGTAATTAAAAATTCAGGCTGGATAACTCCGCTGATCGTTGTAGTAGATCATGATGGCCCCTATGTTCTCGAAGGTGGTCATCGACTAGCCGCGCTGTACACCTTAGGTATAAAAACGTTTCCAGCACTAGTTGTAGTAGGCGAGTAGATGCCAACACGAAAACAAATAAAGGCATTCGAGCAGACGTTGTTGTTTCATGGCACAGTTGAACCGTTTGATACTGCGTTAGAGCCACAAAGTCATGGTGGTTGTTTGTGGGTCGCGTTCGCGTCTACGATAGCCCAAAATTATATCCCCGTAAGTGGTGGAAGATTGTGCCTGTCTGTGGACATACACAGTATGCATATAACGCCGTCCAAGAATTTCTTCGCGCTGTATCGGGCACTGGGCTGGCCAGAGCCTGATATTAAGTATGATGTACGCGGCAGATTAGAATCATTCAGATGGCCTGATGACTACTTTAGAACAGGCAAAGACCTAGTTAGAGATTTGAAGAGCATTTTGGGCTATGAGCCAGACGAAAAGACTAGTCGGGATTGGGTTTATTGGATCAAGGACGGTTATGCTAATCATCAAGAAGTAATCCTACCGGCAGATTACAAAATACCCGGCAGGTTGTTTATCTTCTACGGCCAAGAGAATCTCAGTATTTTGGACATTTCGCGTGGCGAGAGCGATTTAACTGATTTGCAGTATCACAGGTACGATGTTTTCAAGAAAGCCAAAGATGAAGGTTATGACGGCGTCCGCATAGACGACTTTGCTCAAAGTAAGATCCACGGTAACTACGGGCATCAAAGCATTTGTCTGAACAGTAATGGCTTGGCCAAGCTTACTTATGACGTGATTCTAGCAACCAACTACGATGAAGAAGAGTGGGCTGACTTTACGCCTGAGTTTGAGCAGTACGCCAGGAAGGTAATGTGGTAGATGCCTCCGTTTGTTGATAGGTCGCTTGATGGTTATGCTTTTGATCACGCCCTGGATCGGTATACCCGCGTGCAACAAGCTTCAGGTAGGATTGTAGATCGATTTCAATTCAGTAACAAATATGCCGCGTTTGTGAACGAATATTCGGACTCTATAGGTTGGGCACAGAAATTTTACATCGTAGCGAGCGATGATGGTGTAGAATATTTAGATCCCAAGTTAGTGTCAGCGCAAGCAATAGGCGGTGTTATCACGAGGTTAATGCTGGATAATGACGCTAGGCGCGGCGCGAAGGTCACTAGCTCTATACTGAGGCCAGAATTTAGGCAGCGAGGCATTATGCGAGATTTGTACGCGGCATTAGCCTGTTATTTTGTTGCACTGTACAGCGATACTGTGGTATCTTCAAGCGCCGATAGACTATGGCGGTCTTTAGAGCGATCAGGTCAGGTAGAAATAAGAGACACAGGCAGTCGTTATCAAGCTTTGTGTAAGGAATAAAATGCTAACCAATCCGCATGACCTAATCAAGTACGGTGTTGATTATCTGATGAAGCAGTCTCAGGATAATTCTGATACTGTGAAGTCTTATCTCAAACTGTACGCTGAGAAAGGTGACCCGAGTTACTTGCAGTATGCTATCCAAAAAGCAGGTAACTGTGCAGGTAACTTGGATGCTAGTTTGTGGCTTAGTGAGTTATATGGGTTTATTCACGATCCAGATTTCATCGAAGCCGTGGAGGCCCTGCACAAGCAGATAGTCAAATTCATACAATCACCGCCTGCTGGGCAGATACGTAAGAGGTTTGATGAGGTGATGGCCGCGTTTGAAATCAATGTGCAAGGACTGCGTTTGCCAAGGACCAAGTACTACGAAGAATATGGCGACCCGTTTATGCAGTTCATGGAAGAGTATGCTCGTTACTGGACGTTTTCTTCAGCCGCGTATTCATTGGAACGGATTCTGGCAGCTATGCGGGCAGATGATGATGTGTCTTGGAGTCGTGAGTTGGAAACGCTGGTGCTAGATCGCAGTGTGGCTTGGGCCGAACGAGTTACCGACCGTGATCTGGCTAATATTCTTGACAATATCAATTCAGAAATATCAGGCCGTGACACTTATGGTTTGCGTAGTCAGAGTGCTTTTCCAGGCGATGCCACAAAGCTAGTTTGGAGCAATGGGTCCGCTTCGTGGCACATATCCAGGACACTAGGTACACAGCTATTAGACAAGCATGTGTATAAGCGTACCCGAGATATTCGGCTCGATGCTAACGAAATGATTGTACCTTATCCACCAGAAATAGTAGAAATGATCCAGTCGTCGTTGTACCCGCTGCCGCTGTATGCTTATAGTCTGGAAGGCAAAGGCAAGGCAAGAGCCAAGCATGCAGGTGAGCCACTAGTATCCGATAGAGAAGTCAAGATGATGATCAAATCAACGTACAAGCAGGCGTTTAACGAGGATGATACATCACTTTTTGAGTATATGGTAAAGGGCGATTGGGCTATGTTTATGCAGTTCAAATCGGAGTCATTTGATGAGAAGGAACTTGTGGCCTATTTGGAAGATCGAGTTAGATACGGCGTGATTTATCAGGAGTCTTACAAAGCAAGAATTATCAACTGGTTTTTGAATCGGCAGATGTGATGCAAAGTTATATCGACATGGCAAAGGCGGCGGGTGCAACCGACCCGAAGTTGCTAGGTGAAGGCGGTACAGCCATAGTATACACGTCGGACGGTTTGGTGTACAAAGTGTATGATTTACTGGAAAATGCGTGTGCTGACTTCTTATGTTACACACAACTGTGGGATCACTTTCCGAGAGTCAGGAAATACTTGCCTAGAATATACGGCGTTGATAACAACGTGGTGATCAAGGATTTTGTAGAAGGCACAATATATGACGAAAACGACATGCCGGGGCCGTTATCGAGTACGATGAAAAAGAAAAATAGGGCAATTAGCCAGGTAAAAAAGTCGGCTTTGGAATTAGGCTGGGACGTATTTGATTTTAGCTATGCCAACAGGGTGTGGACCGGGGATCAGTGGGTGATTATCGATTTCTACGCCGAGCCAATCACCGAGGAAACCCAAAAGCAAGTCATGGATTGCATGTTGAGCGCGAGGCACTGATGATCCCTGTATTTCATTTCTCTAGGTCACCCGGTCTAACCGAAGTCAACCCAGGAACCTTTTTCACCGAAAGCCCAGATGCAGTACCTGTGTTGCGTGCAGTTCTAGGCACGTATGGCAAAGGTTATGTGTACGCAGCCGAGATCGATCCAGTAGGTTCCGTGGATCTCACGCACTGGGATATTTCTGGGTCGCTAGCTTGGAGCAGTAAGAAAGCACAAGATTATGTAGTGCGAATTATCAACCACGCAGCCGAGTTGAGCAGTTCAAAGTACGTACTGGGGGCAGCTAAGCAGAAACGAGCGTTCATGGACGAGATCACTGTTATAGAGGCTTTTAGGGTGGTGTGGCGCTGTCCAGACGCTGATGACGAAGTCATTCTATCGGCTATATGGGATCATTTATTCAATGACAGGGATACACATAGAGACATAGTTAGGGCTGCTAGAAAGCACGGCATAAGTTCTTTGTACTATGATACAGAAAAGGACCGCGCCGGACGAGTTTGGGTCGTAATCAATCCAGAGGTCGTGAGCAGTATGAAATTAGTGAAGCAGTACAGTGAATATACAGCCGACGAAGTAAGTAGTTTGGGAAAGAACGGTTGGTACCCAGGTTAATCCATTTTAGAAAGTAGGTAAGAAGATGGCAACTGTACCAAGTGTCAAGAGCATTGCCGGTGGCTTGAGCATAGATACACAAAAAGCAAAGCAGATTAGAGCAGTGCTGGCGTCTACAGGTGGCTGGGAAGGAATAGACGACGTTGATCAGTCATCTTATGGCAGACGGATCGAGGTAGCCCTGGATGAAGTCAGTACATTGATGGGCGCTTACGATTTTGAGGTAATACGAGGAAATTCACACGATTCCTTTTGGATGGACGGCGTATTAGCTTATGTGAACCGTGGCGATACTTATGATACAACCGTTGTTTATGACATAAACGAAGATAGGTTCAGAATAATGTCGTACGGTGCTTGGGTCGAGACACACGGCGACGAATATGATGTGCAGTAAGACTCATCGTGCTGGTACAGAAATTATAGAGGACTTGCCGAGATAATGTCACGTCCGAAGTTAACACCACAGATAGCTTACAATCTAGCCGTGCGCTTGCATGAAGCTTCAGGCGAGCACAGCGCACGGCTAGAGAGCGTGATCGCACAAGATGCGCAGATCGCTTACCGGTATGCTAAGGACGTACTCGAAGGCCCATTCCCAGAAGCCGAGCCCGTGATCGCGCGCCACGTAGGGTGGGCTCTAAGGTATACTTATGATATACTCGACGCGCCATTTCCAGCAGCTGAGTCCGTGATAGCATTGAATCCGATGCACGCTTATGAGTACGCTAGGCATGTCTTAAAGGGTGAATTCTTGGAAGGCGAACCGGCGATTGCACGAGATCCAGTATATGCTTGTGCTTATGCCAGAAATGTACTTAGAGCGCCATTTCCGGAAGGTGAGCTAGCAATCGGACGAGACCGATTTTTGAGCGCAGACTATATAGACGTGATTCGAACGCCCGAAGATCAGGCCCGTTTCAGTAAAGCCCAGCGATGGGACGCTTGGGAGTCCGAATGAAGCCATCGCACGCCCTAATAGCCATAGCCCAGAAGTATTGGGAAATGATCGAAGCTTACAGTGATCTGCCATCAGGTCCAATGCCCACCCGTGAAAATAGCTTGGGATGTGGGTCGTGGGGTTGTGCGTGGATGTCAGGCGATCCTAGGTACGTAGTCAAGATTAGCCGAGATCCGACCGAAGGGCCTACTGTAGCCGCGATACAGAATTTCGTGGGCAGCCGTCCAGATAGTTATCCAGGACTGGCTATTATCAAGGCAGTATGGCGTTTGCCTGAGCAGATGGTTTTCAGAGGTAAACCGTGGGATGTGTATGCTGTAGTGCGAGAAGTAGTCAGGCCCTATGATTATTGGGAGGCAACTGCGGACAGTTATATCAGGCGCGAAACGGCACTTGGTTTAGCCAGATTGCGCGATTATGTCAACGCCGGGATAGAATACAAGCAAGTAAAAAGACAGAAATCTTGGTACTTTGATAAAATGAGAACCTCCGTGGGCGCGATGTACCATCACGAGCCGACGTATTATATAGCCAGCGTTTTGGACGAGTTACTGGACGCCGAAATCGTGCTAACCGACGTACATCAAGGTAACGTGGGATATCGCTTGATAGATTGGGATACAAGTGGGAAGTTTGAGCTAGCACCAAGTAACAGTCTGTTGATCTTTGATTTCGGACATTCCAATGTGCAGTTTGAAGTTCCTGTGCTAGGTGAATGATGATATTATATCACGGTACAACACTTCAGAATCTCGATAGCATATTAAGGCACGGCTTGATTGCCAGTGGTGGCCGAAGTCTGCACAATACAAAGACACGCAGCATGTTGTTTCTTACGGATGATATTCAGGGCGCATTTGTGTATGCCGCGCCAGACTGCTATAACCCTAACCATCCCGATAAAGTGCCTGTTGTGTTAGAGGTTATATTATCAGACACGTCTAAATTAGAGCCTGATTATGATGATGTAGATATAGGTGGCGTCTACGATTATCTGAGTGAACTTGCAGAAAGTCTAGGCATAGATCCAAAAGATATTTCGCTCGATGAGCCGCTGGATGAAGACTTATATGAGCGGGTCCGCGATAGAATAGATCACGATAAAATGAGTTATGAGTATACGGGTATACTCGTCGATGCAAACGATAAATCAAGAACTCTGAGTGTTGATCCTATTGTGTTTTTACATCTTGAAATGGACGATATTGATCCAGAAATTCTAGACGATGGAACGATAGACTGGGATGATTCTGGGTTGCCAGGATTATGGACACGTCAGTACAGATACAAAGGCCAGATTTCTACAGCAGACATTAAAGCCGTGTGGTCGCCAGAAGAAGTTGCGTCGGTATCCGGTGTATCAAAATCGATGAAAAACTATGCATGCTGGTCTGATGATAGGACGGAAGTACAGATGGTCAACATGGTAAGAAACTTGGTGTGGTGATGATACTATATCATGGTACTAGGTCGTCCAGACTTTCTGGTATTTTTCGCGCCGGGCTGCTTAAGCCGTATTTGACTAGCGATTTAGATATAGCCGAGTATTATGCTGAAGAACGAGATCATACTCGTCACATCGACTACGATGATCACGCAGTTATCTTGGCGGTAGAAGTAGACGAGAGCGATACAGCGCTGAAACCAGACTACCCATCGTTTGATGAGCCACTATCGTTTTTCTTATATGAGTTAGCTGAGGATCAAGAAGATTGGTATGCTAAGCTAGAGTCTGGAGATATTCCATCTCCGGAGAATCAAGACGATTGGCAGACATCTTTAGAGGTAGTTAGGTCGGTACATTATAAAGGTGTGATACTGCCAGGGAAGATAAAGGTACTCGAATGATACTGTATCACGGTACCCACAAAGAAGCCGCCGAAAGCATTTTAGACCACGGTCTAAAAAGAGGCTCCTATGTTGCCAACAGCACTGCCGAGGCTTGTCAGTATGGTCGAGTAATTTTTAAAGTCAAGATAGCAGTAGTTGATCTAGATATTCCGTGGGATGTGGACGAAGTAATGGAGGATTGGTGGAAGTGGCATTTTATCGAAGAGCCACAGATTTTGGACGCTATTGAGAATCAGCACAAAGATCCCTGGGAGTTTGTTTTGAAACAGACTAGAGGAAATCGTGGCAGGGCTAGCCTTCGGATTGCGGGGTGGGCTGTAACGACCGTGCCTGTTTATCCTTGGGATTTGCGGATTATTGAAACCTTGGAAGACAGTACTTATGAGTAAACAACCAGCACATAGGACGTGGAATCCTGATTTCGATCCTGAGGCTAGCTATGAGTGGGACGAACATCCTGATAAGCAGTGTGTAAAAATAGCTGATGCCTGGGTCATTTGGCTGAAGAAATATGGTGTGCTCAAAGAGATCGGTTTGTTTGATGATGTACATGTTTACTGGATAACGGATCAATGCATGCAAGATGTTCATGGTGACGCTGTTGGCATTTATATGCATAGTACGTATGCCGCGCCGATAGTCGGGCTGAGCGCAAAGGCACACATTAGGGCCGTTCAAGATATCGTAGGCAAAGCGTCAGGACCAGATTTCGATTATGAAATCAAGACAGGGATAGAGATGACAATTTTGCACGAAATACTGCATGCAGCAGAAGATGCTGAAGGTTTAGACGCCGACGAGGATCGAGTTGAGCAAGCAGCGAGGGATTTCTATGACTCTCGTGATTTGCTAGTAGTCAGAAACTTTGTTAATGGATTGGCACCATGAAAGTCCGTAAGTTCAAATCACTGCTCCATATTGGCAGCCTGCCTACAGATACGCCGTTAGTTTATGCTCCAGACCGTTTTGGCAATGGCGCTCACTATGAAGGCATTGGCCTGTCAGTAACTACGGAGCCAGACGAGTGGCAACGTATAGGCGTTCCTGGGGATATTGTGGCGGTGTCTAAACTAGACCGTAAGCCCGGAGCATTTTTGGATTGGCACAATGATAAAAAGTCAGTAAAGTTGGCGTGGAGATGGGCTGTTGATGAAGGTTGGGCCTATTACGACACCGCCTGGGACGTAGTATATTCTGATGAATACGGCGAGCGTAATATGAGGTTCTATTCTAAAAAAGACGCCGAGACCGAAGTTGAGTATTCAGATGGTCAAGGACTTAGGATAGTACCCCGAGAAGCATTGCGTCCGACCAAGAAGTTGTCTTCTAGGTGGGCTAGTCTGTTTAATAATGATTATATTTTCGTTGAAGAAGAAGCAGTCAATCTCTGGATCGCTGCTATTCATCCAGAACTAGACGGCGTTTGGTGGGAAGATATTATAGACCATGATTTATCTGCTCCACGAGGAAATATTCTACCACACGCGCTTCCACGATGGATAGCCAGGAGCGTTTGATGTTCGCCATCCACAGAGTTAACTATGATAACACACTGTCAGCCAGAGAGGTTGATGGGGTTGTTCGTGCCATCGAGCATCACGGCTATATTTTGCCGCACGGTGAGCTAGTTCGTCAGGGCCTGTCTGGTAATATGTGTTTCGGGTTAGATTATCTGGCAGGTGATTGCGAATATGTGTTCCTGAAGCCAGTAGCCGACGATTGGCAAGGCTGGCTTCAGCAGTTTAAGATTACCGACGCGTTCGTTTTTGATTTGGACGTTTTGATGTCTCACGGCGCGTTGTATGGGACGCGAGATTTGTTAGAGGATTATACTCAGGCTTGTTTCGAAGCCGCAATACCCGTGGTAGGAAATAAGGTGTATCGTCTGTATGTACCCATGTTCTACGATTTGCTGCTTGAACAAGCCTATGGTATTCGTATGTCAGCGATGTCGAAGAGGACTTACAATGCTTCAGCCTATAGAACTAAAATGGAGCTTCAAGGGTGGGTCGATGATATAATTGAGCAAGGTTTAGTAGAATCCATTGTAGGACCAGCGCGTAAAGCTTGCGGTCATGTACAAAATCTGGAACGATTGTCAGGTAGATTTGCCGAACCCAATATGAGCAGTGATTCGACCATGCTGAACAAATTGCTGCGTATAGCAAGTAACGAAGGCTGGACATCACAGCATTCGCGAGCTGCGTCTAAGTTAAGTAGTGATTATCAACAGCTTTGGGGCCGAGAGGTTCTATTTCCAGGCCCGTTGCCTATTAGCCTTGCAATTAGTTGCCCATGATGGTAGACTTAAGATAGGTAGTTTCTTGATTTTGGAGCGTTGTAGCAGATGACAGCATATTGGGGCAGGATGGGCGCCGGGGTACTGTTTATTCAAAAGCGGAAGGTCTTATTGACTCTGCGTAGTAGTGACGTAGAGCAGCCTGGTACGTGGGGTATTCCTGGAGGAGCGGTATCGTTAGGCGCTCATGACGAAGTATTTTTAGCCGCAAATGACGCAGGCTATACGGGATTGTCCGAGGACGACATTTTCGATTCTGTGATGCGTGAGTCGGCTGAAGAACTTGGGGCATTGCCGGAAGATTTCGAGGTAGTGGATCATGTAATTTATGCCGATCAAAAGTTTCAATATCATACATTTTTCGTTGCAGTGGACATAAAGTGGCCGATAACTTTGAACTGGGAAAATGACGATTATGGCTGGTTCAACGTGAAGAAATTGCCCAGGCCGTTGCACTTCGGAGTAGAGTATCTGATCGATCAAAGGTCGGAGTTTTTCAGATGAGCAGCAAACCAAAGCTAACTTTGCAGGTCGCGTTCAGATTAGCGACGGCGCTTTTCAAAGCCTCGGGCGAACGTGATCCTCGGCTCGAAGGGGTAATCCGCGAGGACTTTTTCTATTCGACGTATTATGATTTACTTATAGGAGACGGCCCAAAAACGCCCCAAAAGCTTATTCTTCAACTTACAGGCAATCAAGACATTTTTGTTTTTACGTTGGCATACATTGAAGCGATGCTCTGGAGCACGAACGACGAATCGAACGAACAGGGCGGCGACCCACTAGATGATAACTACGGCCCACTAGACATTTCCGTAGAGACTATGAGAGCGATTCTCCAAGATTGTCGAAGTTTCTACCTGGACAACTATGATGATATCATGAAATTTAGTGGTTTCAAGAAGGGCATAGAGCAGGCGGGGCACGATTTTTGGCTAACTCGCGAGGGGCACGGCACAGGATTTTGGGATCGTGACGGATGGGACGAACCTGAGAAAAGCAGGCTCACAGAAGCATCGAAAGCATTCGGCGAAGTTTACCTATATGTTGGCGATGACGGAATTATTTATGGGCACTAGAAAGGGCATACAATGAAAATCAATCCAACACCGACAATTTACAGACCGACTGATAAGCCCAAAGAAGACCTAAAAGAAAAGCCTCGCAAGAAGCCGTCGAGTTTTCTGAAGGCTCTGCAAAAAGAAATCAAGAAAGGTAGAAAGTAATTTTGGGTCGCCCAAAACTAACGCCAGAAATTGCCTACAGGCTTGCTCAGAAGCTGTATATGGCTTCAGGTGAGTATGATGCACGTCTTGAGTCTACAATCGCCAGAGATCCATTCTGGGCTTGCATGTATGCTGAGTATGTTTTGCATGGTCGATTCTTTGAGGGTGAACCGGTGATTATGTCAAGCCCGAAGTATGCTTATGATTATGCCGTTAATATACTTCGAGCACCATGGCCAGAGGCTGAACCGGTGATTGCACAAGATACGGAGTTTGCTCGTCGGTATATCCGTGCCGTACTCAAAACTACGGAAGACCGTGATCGTTTCGAGGATGTCCAGCAGTGGGTCACCCAAGGTTAACATAATGGAAATTCTAGAGTACCTATATCACGGCACCTTCAGTAGTCTCGTACCGAGCATCCTAGAGAACGGCCTGTTGGCTGTTCCGAAAGCTTGGAGATTGTGGCCACAGTATTCTGATGAACGCGCCGTGTATTTGGCACAGTCTAGGGATTTGGCATATGAATGGGCAGTTCAAGGTATTATCAGAATTCCAAGAGACGAGTATATTCGAGGCATGAGAATAGGCACATTTAATGTATCAGTCCTTCAGATAGATACTAGTGGACTCTACGCATGGTTGTTGAGTATTGATCCGTATCTTCAGGACGGCGCCGAATTAGAATACAAGTATCTTGGCGATATTCCTCCAGAGCTAATTAAGGCATTGGACTAAAACATGGACGATCAAAGCAATCTAGTTGATCTGATCAAGGAACAATATCGCAAAGGCGTCATCGTTGTCAGTAAGCTCGTAGCCGGTACGAAACTTGAAGTGAAAACAACCAACGCCGTTTATCAGATCGAAGTAGTCGATCCCAAGAAGCAAAAACTGCGTATCCAGGGAGGCTCGCAGTTCCCCAAGACTACAGACGCCGAGCTAACTGGCTCGACATGGGGCGGGACAGCTTTATGGGCAGATAGGATAGGGCGTGACATGTATATGGAACTGTTCGCCAAAGGAATAGCTCTTGCAACGTTGCAAGTTGAGAGCGTTAAGGTTATTGGCGATAAGTGGGAATACAGGATGGAATGGTAGCATGCAACTCGTAGATATCGTTCCCGTCGAAGGTCATCCTGAACTCAAGCTAGCTATGTGGATAGCAATGTTTTATTTCCGATCCGCATAACGCGCTGCATTGGGCGCGAATGGCCCTAGATAAGCTTGATAATATGGACTATCATCGCAGCAGGCTTAATGTCCTTCCAGTAGTACTTCAAGTCAACAAGATAGGTTTGGACGTGGGTTTGTTGTTTCCTGATGCCAATATGAACAACCGGCAAGATTTTTGTTACGCGGGCGATATCGATGCATACTGGATTGAGGTGGTTTGATGTACGCAGTACACAGCATAACTTATCATAGAAATACAGACCCAGGCGAGATTATCGATCAGATTCTCAGCACGGGCAGATTGTTGCCGCTCGTGGATCGTTTACCCGCTGACGAAACAGGTATGCAGCCTGTTGATGTGTTTGCTGGGGATCATTATCTGGTCTTCATGCGCGTCCGAGATTCGTGGCCGAATCAGTCTACGGCTTTCGTATTCGATGCCGAAGACTTGATCGCTCGTGGGGCAGGCTTCAGGAAAAATGATCTGCTGATGGGCTATTGGGCTGAAGCTAAGTCGGTGATAGACGAACTTAGACTGAGAGACACTATGAATGCCACCGAGCGAGGCATATTGCAGGACTTGATGCACTATGTTGATGATAGATTTGAACCGCCTTACATGCGCCAGTACGAGGAATCTAGCGTGCAGAGTGTGGTGAGAATACTTCAAGCTAGGCTGGGTCAGATCGCCGAAGAGGGCACGTACTACGGTGAAGACGCTTTGAGGCTGTTAGCCGATGCAAATTCCAGGTCGGGTTATAGCGAGATGGTTTGGCGAGGAGCGTTGCCGATCAGTTTAGCTTTGGCCGATTCTCCTGTGTTTCAGAGGTAAGAATGTCACGACCGAAGTTAACCCCACAAATAGCTTTTAATCTTGCTAAGGCGCTGTATGATGCTTCTGGCGAGCGTGACGAGCGTTTGGAGAGTGTGATTGTACAGGATTCATACCAGGCTTATCGGTATGCTTATGGCATACTAAAAGCCCCATGGGCAGAGGCCGAGCCAGTAATAGCACGAGATAAGTCGTGGGCCAAGATATATATTCGAGACGTACTGAAAACACGGAAAGATAAAGACAGATTTAGAGAGGTCCAGCGATGGGTCGCCCAAAGCTAACGTCCGATATAGCCTACAGACTTGCTCAGAAGCTGTATATAGCTTCAGGTGAGATAGACCCACGCCTTGAGTCAGCGATTGCAAAAGATGCACTTTGGGCCTATAGTTATGCTAATTATGTGCTACGGGAGCGGTTTTTTGCCGGAGAGCCTGCGATAGCTTCAAGACCTAGATATGCTTACGAGTACGCTTTACAGGTGATTAAGGGTCCATGGCCCGAGGCCGAACCTGTGTTCGCGCTAAACCCAGAGTGGGCTTACAATTATGCTCTCAATGTGTTGAACGCCCCATTTCCAGAGGCTGAAGATACTCTAGCAGGGGTACCGTGGGCCGCAGTGAAGTATGCCCGTTATGTATTGCGCAGTCCATGGCCAGAGGCCGAGCCAGTGATTGCACAAGATCCAAGCTGGGCTTACGAGTATAAAACAAGTGTGCTAAAAAGGCCGGAAGATAAAGCTAGATTCGCTGCTATACAGCGGCACGTTACATTAAATAGGCGGATACCCAGCGAGGAATAGTGGTAGACTTAAGTAATAGCTGTTATTTCTACTCCTAACATAGCTATAATGACTACAATTTCAAAAGAGTGAAAAATGATTCGCACTGTTAAAACTCCAACATTATCGCTCTCATCCGGTAAAGCCAATACGATTCAAAATCTTGCGAGAGCCTACTTTCGAGAGAAATCTTATTGGCTTGAGCATATCCCGTTGGATCAGTTGTCACAAGCTAGGTATTACATAGACAGAGTAATTCTGCCAACAGGTTATAAATCTTCTTACGGCCTTCAAGCACGCATGTGGAAGCTTGCCTTACAAGATGCGGCAAACATGCTAGACGTGTATTACAAGGCTTATTTTGTCAGACTCAGGAGACTAATCCATCGCAACAAGAATTTAAATAAAGAACAGAAGCATTATGCCAATTGGATTTTATCCAGGTATGACGTGCTAAGCAAAGTCTTAGAATTTAGATCACCTAAGCCCGAGTTTGAAATACTTTACCGAGAACGTCTTTATGCCGCTAGGTACTTACGTAGAATTTTCGTCCGTTACAAGCCCAAAGATATCGAGCCTAGGTTAGTGCGGAGCTTTACGCTGGATCAGGGTTGTTATAGTACGTTCAAATGCAAAGGTCATGATTATATTGGGATCATGACGTTGATCCCATATAGGCGCCTCGTATTACCTTTGAAAGGACATTCCAATATTTCTGGTAATATTAGGATTGTAGTAGACAAGACCAATGTTGCTGTTCATACATCAAAGACTGTCAAACCACAGCCTACTCCTACAGGACCAGAGATTAGTCTAGATTACGGATATACAGAGGTTTTCACGGACTCGGACGGAGACACATACGGGGATGGTTTCGGAGCGCTTGCGTCTAAATATACCGACGAGATTACAGCTAAGGGCAAGAAACGCGGTAGGTTGCATGCATTAGCCAAGAACACACAAGATTCCGCTAAGGCACGTCGAATTCGTAAGAACAATTTACGCAAGGCAAAGCAGGAACGTAGGAAGCTCAAGAAACAGGTGACACTGACTAGGTGCATTAATGAATCTTTGAATGATTTAATCAGTGCCAAGCACCCGTCTGTAGTCATTACAGAAGACCTAAGTTTCACCTATAGTAAAGATAAGGGCAAAGTCTGGAACCTAAGACATTCACAATGGACCAAAGGAGTAATTCAAGAAAGAACCGATTTCAAGGTGACGGCGAGCTGCGCTCGCCACGAAAACGTCAATGCGGCGTATACCTCGATAACTTGTCCTCCTTGCGGTTATATAGACCGTAAGAATCGCAACGGAGACTCGTTTAAATGCCTGAAGTGCGGGCATACTGGGCATGCAGACCACATTGCCGCCATTAATGTCAAGGCAAGATGGCAGGATACAGAAATCCACTTGTATACACCATACAAGCAAGTTTATGCCATCTTGATGCGACGTTACGAACGCCGTTTGAAAAGCTTAGGGCTTACCGAAGCTAGTGTTAGCGGCAGGACTCTAGAAACCGTTGGCGCATCCAAGTCTATAGGTGTACCGGCTACTTGTGTAGCTGAGTTAAGCGGTCAATCAGAGAGCGAATATCAGGAAGCATAGTCACGGTTGACTACGTTTTTTGTAACACTGTTGATAGTAAAACGGAAGTCGTCGAGTTAGCCAAGCAAGGACAAGTGGAAGTGAGTAACTATAATGGGTAAATACTATGACTGGTCCAGGGTAAATGTAGCCAGAGCTAGGGCTGAGATGGTCAAGGATCGGGAAGCCCTGGCGAATTCCAGGAATCAGGCTTTAAGTAATCTACTTGAAGCACGGTGTCCTTCGGGAGAATTGTTTACTGAGATTCACGGTGAAGATGAGTGGGCAGAGATGTCAGTAAATGCGCGGTTCAATATAGTTGATGGCGCATATTATGACGTTTCCAGTGAGTTGTATGACGCAGAAGCAGAACTTGATGCAGTAGAAAAATGGGAAACTGACACCAGATTAAAAGAAGAATTACTTGCCAAGATGAATAATATTGTTGTGTCTGAATTGCGGGTTCGTGGATTCAAAGAAAAGAAAGGCAAAGAATACCCCTACGAAGATGAGATTCCTGCCTACCAGTATTGTTACGGCGGTCCCAGTGACACTGAATCTACGTATATCTGGGTGTATTCTGAGTCCGAGATATACAAGCTAAGAGTATCTGATCACGCTCCAGTCAGCGGCGGCGGCTGGTCAGAGGAAAAACAGCAACGTTATGGCGACTCAGATTTTTCATTCCATCCTGGTATTTCGGAAAAAAGGTTAGCCGAGTGGCTGGATTCGCTATGAGAGCCGTCTTTTCAATGTCCCGTTTCCGACCGTTTTCAGCGGTCATAACCAGCCGCAAGAACGGCTGGTTATATGGCCATTCTGATGACGAGTATGATGTGTATAGACCTTTGCATATGGCTCTGGACGGCTGGTTGTATGCTTCACACTCGTTTGGTAAGGTATTAACTAGTGGCAAATCTGTTTTTAATGTAATCAAGAAGTCAGGCTACTTGCTACCGGAAATAGACCGTAATTCGGCTACGTTGAAGCAGAGCCCGACAGGGGCTGGTTCTATGTTTCCTATCGATGCAATCGCTGGAGACGATAAGCTAGTATTTTTCAGGCCAGGATCGCCGCCTCCGGGAGCAGGTGCTTTCTTCTTCTCAGCTAGGTCGCTGATATTAGATTTTGGAGGCCGGGTAGGTACCGATCTGCTTGGCGATTACAAGCGTACACTAGAAAGGGTAATGTCTGATCTTGGTATGCCTTATCGTAGTTGGGTAGATGGTCGCCAGAGACCTGAGTACAGAGAGCTTCAATTATTAGACCAACTAGGCACCGAGTTGTCTTGGGAAGAACGAAATCGGCTAAAAGACGAGATTAGAGCAAAGTTTAGTACGGACCTTCGTTGGGCTATCCTAGACTTGCCTCAAGAGATCGTGGACGAGTTCTATGTTCGGGTCCAGGATTTGAGAGCTAAAGAACGATCAGGTGGACCAGAAGCAGCAGATTTTGTGGATAGTTTAGAAGCACAGCAGGCAGTTGGTTATCCAGTGGCGGTGATTAATTGGTCTGAACAGTACGAGATTACCGTCGAAGGCCGAGTACCCATCGACGCTGCCTTTGGTTGGATGTACAATGTTTCCGACGGCGTAGATTTCGGTTTCCGCGAAGAATTCTACCCGTACTATGAGTATGTTGAGTTGCTGGACAGAGCCGTGGCTTTGAGATTAAATCCAGATACGTATTTTCTTGAAGATGTGGTGAATATATGAGTTGCTTTTGGAAGGGCAATAGTCGTGATAGAAATTTGTCTAGCATGGATGTAACATCAGACGTCGTGGCCAAGTCCATTGAATCCGACGATGGCTATCTGAATGATATTATAGGACGAGGCAAATGGAAGTACAAATCCTGTGTGCCTGTAGACTTTATATTGGGGAGTTATGATCGATCCTTGGAAGAGTGGTACGGTTTTATGAACGGCGAAAGGCTGAACGCTGTTCGGTATTTAGGCTATGCAGCATACTACGATGATCTATGGAATTGGTGGTCGAAAGATCCTACGACGGCGCCAGTAACCATTATTGTGCAGTCATTCAGGCCATTGGTATTAGACGTAGGTAATAGATTCGGCGTGCCCCTATTCGACGGCAACCACAGGTTCGCATTGGCACTCGAACATGGCTGGGAATTTGTACCTTGTTTCTTAGGGAAACCAAGACCGTGAGTTGCTTTTGGAAAGGTAGTCCTAGTGATTTGTATTTTTCGTCATTCAAAAAAGAAGTACCCACAGAAGAAGTACAAGATGATGATATTGATGAGTATGTACCAGTTAGATGGAAGTATAAGTCATGTCTATCGGTAGCCGAGATTATTGGCCCAATAGATGTTACGCGTGTAGACCTAAGCGAAGGCGTACAAGGCTGGCTAGATTTTATAACTCAAGAGCGTAATTTTGAGTCAGAAACATTTGGGCAAGGCTATTACGACGAGTTGTGGCAGTGGTGGTCAGTTGAGCCTTCGGTAGCCCCGATACTAGTGCCTATGAAATCGTTTAGACCGTTTAGGATTGACGGTTCTGGCAGTTGGGGATTTCCGCTACTGGGTGGTCATCATCGTTTAGCGCTGGCTTTAGAGCACGGCTGGACTCATGTACCTTGCTTTTTAGGGAAACCAAAATAATGCGACCTGTTGAGATGTATTATGAATTGATTTCTATCGCCGAGGCATCTCGTGCTCAAGCGGAGAAAGCTTGGAGAGGATGGGATGTATATTGCTCTATCGGTCAGTGTCGTTGGTCAACAGCGTTGCTGGCTAAAAATATTAGAAAGCACGGTTTTGATGCAAAAGAGGCAGAAGGTTACTATACGGATGTTAATGCTGCGTGGCTTAAAATGGCAGGAATTAAGAAACGCTATTTTCAGGGGGTTAATCACCATTTTGCCGTGGTGAATAACTTATTCATAGTTGATATTACGGCAGACCAGTTTCATCCGGGGGATAGGGGGTGGACTGTAGTGATAACATCTATTGATGATACAAGTTATATTGATTGGTGTTTAAAATAATGCGACCAGTATATCACATTGTAGGTCTTAGTCACTGCCAGCCTGATCCTTCGTTGGCAGATAACTACAACGACCAAGAAATTGAAGAGCCAATTCTTGAGACATTTGGAGCCGTACTCGCCAAAGGTGAGTTATTGGCACCGAGTCAGTTTAGCAGCACCACGAGCCCAACGATGATCGACGCGATGGCAGGCGATAATCACTACATATTTTTAGGAGAAAGTTCGACAGGGCCGAGCAATTATGAGTGTCCAGAAGAATACTCTTATGGATTTGCGTTTGATGCCTACCAGTTAATCGAGTTAGGTTGTGGAGTTCGGTCAGGTGATTTGATTGTAGCCTATGAGAATGAGATCATGGATTATACCAGTAGTAGTTCCGCCTGGGACCGAGAAAACTTGGAGAGAGTTAATCAGTTTTTAGCTAATGGTAGCCTAGACCCGGTAGAAGAAATGTTGGCCCTTGATGGGTATGACGATGAATCAAAACGAGGTCAGAGACAGGCATTAAAGTTGACTGAGATAGTCAATTTACTCGAATCGCCGCCCGATGATTTGCGACACAGGTTACAACGGATAGCCAATCAGTACACGATGTTTGGTAACGCCGCAATCGAAATGCTTGAAAGACAAAAAGATTTAGAGTTTGTAATGCCCGAGAGATTGAGCCTCACAGCTATGGATCATGCTATCATGGCAGGTAGAGAGGTAAGTTGGGATGAGTTGACTAGGCTGTACGACGTGAGAGTGGTTAGACAGCGCGAGCTTTGGAAATAGTTTCTTGACATCCCAATAAACTTTGCTATAATTTCAGTATGCTTAAACCAGTTATAACTTATGCAGAAGAACTTCAGCACGCTTTAGCCCTGGCCGAGAACTGCAAGTGGCTATTAGCCAAAAAGCTGAAGCAAGCATATAAGCCCTTTATTAAGCCACAAGTTGTTTGGAATACTCGACTTGGGACTACAGCCGGTAACTGCCGGACAAGAAACAAAAGCGACTACGCCAAGATGCTCCACATAATCGAACTTAACCCTAAGCTGCTGATTGATGCTGTAAAATTTAAGCGAACATTGGTACATGAGTTGGCCCATGCGGTGACCATTGAATTGTGGCCCAGGTCGAAGCACCACGGACGCGAATGGAAGGCCGTAATGCGATACATGTTGGCTGAGCCCGAGAGGACTCACTGCTACGACACAAGTCATATCAAGCGCAGGCAAACTAAGGTCGAAATTCAATGCTCCTGTGGGAAGATATTCGTAATGAGTAAGAACTGTTACACACGACTGCAAAATGGATCAGCAGGCTATAGACACAAGGACTGCAAGCGTAATTTGATCGACGCAAAGTTTGTCAGGTACGTATAGTTAATAAAAGTGGTAGACTTAAGATAGGCAGTTTTCTAGAAAGGTATTTGCGATGAAGAAAAAGCCAGTAAAATTTGAGGTCAAATTAGTGTCTATCAAGATTGGTTTAGCTAGTTCTCTGTATAGGACATAGGAGAAATCATGGCAAAGCGCAGAAGTTCAAGGAAGTTAACTTACCGTGAGCAGCTAGAGAAGAAAATCAAAGCTGCGCGTAAAAGGCGTGAGCACGCAAAGTCTGACGGCGAGCGCATGGAAGCGGCGCTGGAAGAAATCTATTACGCCGAGAACCTGAGTGGCGTGGCATGTGCTTCTTGGAAGGAATTCAGGACGTCATGGGCCGGAGAGCTGTGGATCAGAAGGCAGACCCAAGTTTAAGCTTCCGTTTTGTTGATTTTAGTACTTTGAGGTAATCCGTGAAAGTCATCTTTCTCGATCTAGACGGTGTTCTGATACGCCGTAAAAGTCTCAAGTACACTGAGGGTCTGTCTAACGACATCTGGCTGGCGGGCAGGCTCCACCCAGACTGTGTTGACGCTTTGAATTACATAATCAGAGCGACCCGAGCCAAGATCGTGATATCGTCAACCTTCAGAATGTTTCATCCTGGTGGTATAGACCTGTCCGCAAAATTAACAGATGCTGGATTGCCTGATTTTTACAGCATGACCCCGTTTTTGGGTCGGGGGCGCGGCAACGAAATTCAGGCGTGGCTGGATCACAATCTACAAGTCGATAGCTTTGTGATCCTAGATGATGTTCCAGACATGCAGCACTTAATGGGCAGGCTGGTCAAGACAGATATTCAAACAGGACTAACTTGGGAAGACGCCGAAGAAGCAATTGAGATGTTAAATGGTTAAAGCATATCATTTAGTGGGCCTGAGTCATTGTGCATTGTCTACGCTTGATTCAGGGCACTTTCATAGTAAATACGAGTCTAGGCAAGCAGTCATTGGCACATTCGAAGCCGTGTCTGATGACGGCGTAATTAGGTCGTCTAGAGCACTTGGTATCACTGGGCCTACGCCGCTGGATTATTTTGCCGGAGATGACGATTATGTGTTTATGGCATCGTCTTTAGACCAAGTAAATGTGTGTCCTGACGATCAAACTTATGGATTTATATTCGATGCCAGGCATTTGATACAATACTTAGGCGCTGGAATAAGACCCGATGATATGCTCGGCGTTTATGTGCTTGCCGTAATTGAAGCCATCGACTTTTCTATGGTCTCTTCAGAAACAGATTATACGCTGCACAAAGATATAATCAATGCCAATATGGCCATGAGCTATGGACTAGATGCCGTTGATGAATACATGCAGAGAGACATGGCTGACACGAGCAGTGTGATCGGCCAAGAACGTTTAGCCCGGCTGGAACATATCGTAGGCGTGTTGGAACAAGTCCCAAAGAAGGTCCAAGTCGCAATGAGAAAATTGGCACATAGGAACACTAAATTCGGTAAGCAGGCCCAGGCCCGCGCAAATTTGTGGGATTTAGGGTGGGAGTTAGTGGTACCAAGGTTTGTACCCTTGGACGCCGCCATAGGTAAAATAGTTGCAGGCAAAGAATATCTCGATGCCTGACGACATCAAATTCCTGGCCTGGCACAGTGTTGGCGCCGACGATTACAAGTCTGCCATCAAGCAAATTATCAAGCGAGGTTTCTTGCTTCCGGCATCGATGCGCTCGGGTAAAACCTGTAAAATACAGATTGAAGATTATCTAGCAGGTGACGCCCCATTTGTGTTTATGCATGTACAAGGTTTCAATGCGATACATCAAGAGAACGAATTCATGTCTGGCTATCACGAGCGTAATTTTTACTTTGATGCTGTAGAGTTGCTTGAAGCCGGGGCGATTTTGAGACGCACAGACTTGCTGTACGACTACAAGACCGCTATGCAGAAAATCGTCAATAAGTTTCTCGGCAGCAGTTTTGGTCGTGAGCAAGCTATGTACTTTTTGGAGTATGCTGCTTACATGAGTGGCGTGGATGTTAAGTGCCGTGATAACTGGTCGTTCCACGAGTACAGAATATTGGCGGAAGAATTTGTAGCAGGTTTTAACCGGCTACAGGACGAGGGCAGAGTAGGTAAGATGTTCGACAAGGTATACAAGGAGTGCCTGAAAATCCGCAGTCAAAATGAGTATACCGGCGATTCGGCAATCAACATGCTTGACAACTTATACAATACGACGTTACCGGGCAGACCGGGGTCAGAGTTAAACAACGCAGAACTTATCTGGGAAGGGCCGCTTCCACTGTATTTGGCTTTGAACGATTCGCCCGCTTTTAGGGCGGTGGAGTGATGTCCAGCGGCAGGTTTATATCTTGGCATTATGTTGGGCCTAGGTTTGAATCAATAATCAAATCTATAATTGATTACGGGGCTTTACTACCAGCGTCGATGAATACTAGTAATAAGCGCGGAGTAGAGGTAGTGGATTATTTAGTTGGTGATGCTGAGTTTGTTTATATGCATGTCACGGATATAAACGAGAAATTAGATGAATTTAATCGCGGTGTGATGGCCAAAAGTTTCTATTTTGATGCAGTTGAGCTAATAAGATCAGGGGCAATACTGCGTACGGGAGATTTGTACGCATACTATACTTACATAGTTAGAGACAGTGTCAATAGTTTACTGGGCAAAAACTATAGTCTCTCTGAAGCAAAGCAATTTGTTCGATATGCGGTGGCCTCTGTCGAGGAGCTATTTTTTGAGCCAACGCCCGATTCCTGGTTTTTTAAACACGAGGCCGAGATCGAAAAAGAAGTACAGCATGTCCTAGATAATGGAATTTTGGATTCAATGTTTAAATTGATCAGAGAGCGCGGTGTGGAAGTTCGCAATCAAAATGAGTACCTGGGTGAAGACGCAATTAGTATGATGGCCGGTCTTGGTAGTAGATTGCAATTTGTTGAATTGATCTGGGAAGGTCCACTGCCACTGTATCTGGCTTTGAACGATTCGCCTGCTTTTAGGACGGCCGAGTGATGTCTGACGAACGATTGCTAGCGGTGCATGAGATTGCTTACCAGCAGGACATCGATGAGAAATATCTAGCGCGTAAGATTCTGAGGCGAGGATTTATCCTGATCAAATATCGGTAGTCGCTCATGAGCCCTTGAAGCACATTACAGATATTTGGACTTATTTAACACAAAACGGAAGGACTGTATGATTAGATACTTGGCTATTCTACTATTGCTGCTTCAGGTAGCACAGGCTCAAGAAAATCCAGTGGCCGAAGCGATGGCAAAATTCTCTGTGGATACCGACTTGACCCAGCCCGTGGACATCACGGCCGAAGATTTCGAGGCATACTTCAAGCAGAAGGGTGCCAAGGGCATGCTGGGCACAGGGGAAGCCTTCGTAGCTGCTCAGGAGAAATATGGGATCAATGCTGTGTATATCATGGCTCACGCAGCTTGGGAGTCAGGTTGGGGGAAATCTTGGATATCACAAAACAAGAAAAATATGTTTGGTTATGGAGCCTATGACGACGAGACCAGCGACCGCAAGCCCCGGAATTTATTCCGGGGAGTATGTCAGAGATCACCCGCGAAGTCAGCCTGGACTTTCGAGTCCTATACCGACGGTGTAGACGTCGTAATGAGCAAAGTGAAGGAAGACTATCTGACGCCTGGTGGGAAGTATTGGGGCGGGGCGCCGTCGCTACGAGGAATGAACAAGGCTTATGCCACAGATAAGAACTGGCAGTTCGGTATTACGTCGATTATGAATGGTTACCGCGATTTTGATCGAAAGCAAATTCATGACGGTAAGGACAGCGCGGACCTGAAGGCACAAGTTAGTAGTGCTGATGATTTGTTGTGGGTGCCTATTCCTAAGCCCAAGAGCCGTGGCGTGGATACGTTGCCCAGATGAGATTAACACTACAGATAGCTTATAATCTTGCCGAAGCACTGTTTAATGCTTCTGGTGAGCGAGATGAGCATTTAGAAAGCGTGATCGCACAAGACACCGAGCGGGCTTATTGGTATGCCAGAGACGTGCTCAAAGGTCCATTTCCAGAGGCAGAGCCAGCCATAATGCAACATTCAAAATTTGCGGTGTGGTATGCCCAGGACGTGCTTAAAGCACCTTGGCTAGAAGCTGAGCCACTTATAGCTAGAGACTCAATTTGGGCCGCCGAGTATTCTAGGACCGTTTTAAAGACACCTGAAGATCATGATAGATTTCAGGATGTCTGGTATAATCTTCCCTGATTGCAATATGGTGCTTAGGTAGGTGCATGGATAACTTGTACGGACACGGCACCTAACCCCTGGATAACACCCCACGGTACAATTCGTCGAGTCACTATGGTTTGAGTACTCGTATTCTGTACCGCAGTATATTAGCTGCCTGCTCGTTGAATGTGGTTTCATCCATCAAATTTTCTCCAGTACAGCACTAATCCTAGACTTGAACGCTACAGCGGCAGTTCTGGTAACGACCTTTTCGGCTTCGGCCGACCAGGTGATTTCTCCTGTAGATTCTTTTTTGATGTCAGCCAGCATGGCTTTGATCACCAATCCTGTATCTTCGATTTTCATTTCTCGACTGTGAGCACCGGCCAGGGCGTCAAGCACATGAGTTAGCCGCATGGCGGTTACCCATTCGGTAGCAATGGCGTTGGCTTCTTGAAGTACAGCCAATGCTGCGCCATTGACTACCTTTCTTGGCTTAGTCGTTTCTTCAAACTCGGCATTCTTGTACTTGGCCACGATTCGGCTGCCGTCGTTTTTACGGATTTCAATAGGTGGCCTGAGTACATCACCCTCGCGTATTTTGTTTTCGATAATGCCGTTGCGCTTTGCCTGCACAGACGGTAGCGCTCTGTGAGCATCCAGGGATTCCAAAGTAGCCGGTATCAGGTCGTAGGCCACAAACTCGAAACCCAGCGATCTAGCTAGCTCGTCAGCTTGAGGGACAGATAGCCAGGCTTCGCCGACCCTCACATCGAAAGCACAGAATCTGAGTTCTTTGCCATAGGTTTCGGACATGCCTTGGCATTTTCCGCCATAGGCTTCGCCGTGAACCTTGATTTCAGGTTCGCCAGTGGCCAGGAACTTTTCACGCAGGGCTTCCTGGTCGAACAGTGCCACAAACTTGCTATGTGGCTCTCCACCTGAGAAGAAGGTTAGGTCGCTGTCTTTCCAGGATATATTTGCTGAAGTTCCGTGCAGCTTTTCAGTTGCGAATACTTCTTTGAATAGCAACACTTCTTGGTTCTTGTATAAGTTTTCTATGTCGGCGTAGCCCATTAGTCCCGTCCTTTCTCAACGGCGTTAGCATGCTTTATTAAGTTCTGCGCCAAATCCGGGCCGAATCACCATTCCCGCAGTGAGGGCAAACCGGACCAGTTGGCCAGCGCAGGCTCTCGAAGTAGGCCCTTGCGGCGTCCTCTGTGGCATACCGCTTCATCATCTGCATCAGCGTCAGGTCTTCGTTTGTCGTCGTCATGCCATTATATTACCGCTGATTACAGGTATTGTCAAGTAGATAATCGCCAAAGTATCTAAGTGCTTCCGTTTTGTATCGATTAAGGTTCGATATCCCATAACGGGTTGTCGATGTCTTGGTTGTGGAACACGTCGGCATAGTGATCTACTGACGTTCCGATAAGCCTATATACTTCTTGAAGTTCGGCTTTGGTGATTTTTCCGTTTTGTTGTGCCAATGTTAGTTGGTTTATCCCAAATCCATGATTTGCGGCTAAATCGAGTAGCATATTTATAGCGTTATTTTTTCTGAAGCACTGCGTACCAAGTTCGTTAATTTCGGTGATGTACACTCGCCCGTTCATATTGATCGGGATCGGCATGTTTTCAGTTAGCGTCAACGGGTTTCTCCCTGATTTGTAGGCTGGCTTCGAGGTCAACTCCGAAAGTAAATTTGGCTTCTTCTATAGCCGTTTGGAGTAGCTGGTCGATACTAGTTTTGAGCATTTCAGCAATATGCTCTTTGGGTACAGTGAACATACCTGCGGCTATACCAGACGACGCCAGTAGTGACGTTGTTGCCATGAACAGGCTAGTTGCAGCTATTTCTCCTAAATTTCTTTTGTCACTTTCGGCAATGCATTTTTCTAGCAGGGTGTTTTGAATTTTGTTACTCGCTGTTATCAGGACAGTCGCGGCTTGATTGTAATCTTCTTTGCTTGGCTGATTCAAAGGTGTTCTCCTGGGTCGATTACAGCAAAAATGCCTGTTAGCGGATTGCCTACTGTGATGAGTATGTCGTCTTCGACTAGTTCCTCAAAGTCCTGGATAAGCAGGTGCCACGCTTGAGTTTCATGGGGGCCTGTCTCTTCAAGGACATCGCCTAGTGTTCGCACAGTAATCGTTCCAGGGCCAGATTCCATTACGAAGCCGGGCCGCAGGTTATCTACCACGGTGGCCAAAGCAAGTGCCGCGTCTAGTCTGGTATAGGAACTTTCAATCTGTTCGTCAAGTACACTGAGGGCAAATTCGGCTTCTGGGCGGTCATAGGTCGCTAGGTCACCGCAGGTAAAAGCCAGTGCGTCCAGACCTTCAGTGTTGCCTTCGGGGTTTAGTGCCCTGAACTGGTCAATGAGTGTTTCGATAAACCACGGCATGTCCTGCGGGTAAGTTCCAGAACCATACAGTGGCGTTTTGCCGTAGATCCCAAGTTGGATGGTCTGTTCGGATTCTTTACCTGATAAAGCCAGACGCTCATTCAGGTCTGCGTCAGCCTTGGCTTTGTCAAAGCTGTCCACAGGCACCCGACAAGATACCAATGCGTACCTGTAGACTGAATTCTCGACGGTCACCCTGATAGCTAGGTCGCGGGTTGGTGTGACAGTCGTCTTGTGATCGTGGGTGGTGGTCACTTCGGCAATCGCCGAAGGATGCACAAAGAAATCCGGAGTCGCATAGCGCCTCCATCGGCGACCAAACAGGTACCAAGTCTTAGAGATTTGTTCAGACATTGCTAGGCTCCTTGGTTGAGGGTTGTTCTTCTAAGTCCTCGCCAGTATTCCAAGTGATAAAATAAGATAAGCGACGCTGTTCCATAAAATGTGTTTAAACGTATCCAACGCATTTTGTAGTTTCGCTCTCTGAGTGACCGCTGCTTACGCACGCTACAACCTCTGGCGTCACGTCGGTAGATGGCGACGTGCTCACGGTGTCTAGAGTCCTGCCCGGAACAGTAGCCGGTAAAGAGATTCTTCTGAAATATTCCAGCGGAGTCTCGATAGGGCTTTCCAATCGGCGATTGTATCTATCCATAAGGATTACCTTGACTTGTCTGTACGGTGTATACAGATGGATTTCTGAATCCTGTAATCGATGCAGATAATTAATGGTCGAAATCCAGTCAGCATGACCCTCGTACTTACACTGCAAGCACTTAAATCGATCTCCACTGCGGTTCTTCTCATCTACGAACCAACAATTCGGACAGTTTTGCGAGCCATACGCTGGATTCACGATTTCATGGCATGCACCGCATGCCAACACCTTAAAGCTTGTTCTATCTTGGACAGTACCTCTAGCCCAAGATGATAAACGGCGATTCCATGTTTTACCTTTGTTGTACTTGAACGCACCACTTAATTCCTCAGTGATAACCACAGAAGGTTTTCGTGTTCTGAGAAAAGTATTCAGGGCTGTATTAATCACTCGTACTACAGTCGTTTTCTGTCGTTGTCTACGACGTTCGGTCTTAGCCTCTCGTAGGTTGTTCTTACGAATGCGGCGGGACTTAGCAAAGCTATGGGCATTTTTGGCCAAGGCCCTAAGCTTGTTACGACGCCGATCTTTGGCATTTTGCTGGTCTGAATAAGCTGACATGATTGTACCGAAATCCGTACCATAATGTGTTTTCTGTGTATCGGTTAGAACCTCAGTATAGCCGTAATCAATAGCTTCGACTGGGCCTGTAGTATTCTTCTCGATCTTGACTTCTTTGGGGGTATGAACCACGACACGCTGTTGATCGAGAACAACTCTGACTGTGCCTGTGATCGACCCAGCGCCTGCTAAGGGCAGATTAATCCTCTGTCTAGGAACGAGAGTCATGACGCCGATATAATCGCGCCCGTTATGCTTAAACGCCTTGTAACAATCGGCGTCAAGCATAAAACTACGGACTAATTTCAACCTGGGGTGTCTCGGCTCATGAAGCCTGAAAATACGATGTAAGTAAGTAGCGGCACGCTTAGCATCTACGGGCGTGATCTCGAACTTAGGGCGCGGACACTGATCGCTGAGTACTTGTTCTAGTACAGCATAGTTTTGTAGAGCCCAATGAATGTAATGCTTTTGAACATCGGAAAGGTTCTTATTCCGATGAACAAGCTTGCGAAGGTAGACGGCATAAGCCTGATAATGCCTGTGCAGTGTATCGGCCGCGTCTTGCAGAGCAAGTTTCCACATGCGGGCCTGGAGACCAGTAGGAGACTTATACTTGGCTTCTACAGAGGCGTCACGAACACTATTAGGATACTTGATTTGAGAGAACGGAATGCGATCAAGCCAGAAAGACTTCTCACATGCATACGCCGACGCAATACCTTGAAGCGCTTGCTGCTTCTTCACAGTCAGTGGGCGCGTATGAGATTTGATCGTTCGTACTAGCAAGGTGTTTCGACCGCCTCTTTGATTTTGTCTTTATACCGACGAAGACCGTAAAGCCTGGATGAAAATACATGCACGATAGTCATTAGATCCTTGACCATTTCTTCTTGAGGGGACAAAGATTCCTGGTTCATAATAATGAGTTTTGTCCCATGTTTCGTGCAAAAAGCTTCGAACCATTCAAAACCAAACCGGACAAGCCTATCCTTGTGAGCAATGATGATCTTGCCTACAGACCCTGTTTCACAATCACCGAGAATCTTATTAAAGCCTTTACGCTTGTAGTTAAGGCCAGACCCGACATCTTCGATCCACTCGTCCACTGCAATACCTTGTGCCGTGCAAAAACTTTCTAGTGCCTTGCGTTGACTCTGAAGATCGTTTCTCTGATTCGCAGACGAAACTCGCATGTATACAATTGTTTTAGATTCACTGGACGCTTTTACACCTATGTATTGCAAATATTGATCGTGTGTATAATAGCGTCTGCCACTCGGATGACGATGAGCAATTAATATCTTATTTCTATCCCAACGCTGTAGCGTAGGAACTGAGCGGCCAATTAAAGACCCAAATTCATGAGGACGATATGTATTCACCATACTTAAGTCTACCACTATTTGTGAACATTTTCAAGTGCTATTGTTAGCTCTAGCCAAGTGACATAGGACAAATTATTGATGTCAGTTAAACGAAAAGCCTGATATTGAGCGTAGAGCATGCTGTTTAATGGCTGTGGCATAGGATTTTCCCGCTATAAAGTAGTTTGGTTCTGCCAACGATTATACTCCGAAAGCACGTCTGAGTCAAGATAATCTTTGTATTTTTCTGGATTCGAACGGATTTGCGAGCCACTCACAGGTATCTCGGTTCGCGGGATGATAACCAGGTCGGTACCTAGGGACTTAGATATGGCTTCGCGGTGATCGGTTTCACCCGAAAACAGGTGTGTGATGTTCGCTTTCCCAAATACTTTTTCGATGTATTTTACATGCAGCCTGGAGTGCTCAGGACCAAATTGATGTGGATTTTGGCAGATGACGATCTGTATGTCTGGAAATTTTGCTTTGATCCAGTTTGCCCGCACAAACGCTGGTATGTTCGTTACGTCTGGCCGATTATAGATTGCTACAAAGAGTATATCTACCTGGTCGGTAGCTTCTTGAATTAGGTGTTCGTGCCCTTTGTGAAAAGGCACGAACTTACCGAGGATTAGGCCAGTTTTCATTCGGTGGCTTTCTTCTTATAGTGCTGTTTTACGAAGGGTAGCACCGCTTTGAGTGCGGCATTGATTTCGTAGCTACAGCCTGGACAGCCACATTTCGCTGCTTCAGGCCCAAGGTTATCGTAGACTTCCTGAAGTGCGTCATCCTTTTTGGCAATTTCTTTTCGTAGCGTGTCCACTTGTGCAGACAGCATGGTTTTATGCATATTCCAAAACCTCCAGAGAGACAGTTATCTTAGTGCCAAAATGCGCGCATACAATCTGTTGTAGCTTAAGATCACGTCGTCGAGACGTTTATTGACCGTGTCTTTGGGGCAAGACAAGAGTATTTGCGCAGCAATATCGGCGTCAACCGCGCGAGCAGCCCGGTGGTCCACTTCTGGGTGGAGCGAACAATCCTGTGTTATTTATCTCCGTTTAGATACAGCACATGAGTCTAGACTGTTGATCGCTCGTGGATACGGCCAGTTGCCAGCCGCTGGACTGCACGATTTTATTGGCCAACCAGCCGTACTATCAATTATACTTCCACTAATTTAATCAATTGCTGCCACTATTGACTGGTTGGCCATAGTTAACTAACCAGATAATCTGTCTTATTTATAGGTTGAATTCGTAGCAGTACCTGGTTAGCTATTTTCTGGTTTATAGTTTTGACCCGTTTCCAGGTCGTCTGTCTCTTGTGCTGATACTATACACGCTTCGAGTTTGAATGTCAAGAGGAAAATTACGGCCGGTAGCTGGCAGGAATCGAACCTGCACAATGGCTTTCACGGCCATTATCATAACTAGCCAACTTGAGGAGCTTATCTCTCAGTTTTCTAGCCGACCCAGTGTGTCAGTGCTAGCACATGCACACTAGAAGCTTACCCAAAGCTGCGGCCACCGTCCGTAATTTCGATTCGTTTCCGGGTCGTCTGTCTCTTATGCTGATACTATACACGGTTCAGGTTTGAATGTCAAGAGGGAAATTCTGTTATTCTGCTTTCTTCCGATTAGTCTAGGACCGTCTCATCGGCATTGCTAGGATACCGTTACTGGCATCGTTTTTTGCCAGGGACGAGTACGATGCCTGAAGATCAACAATAAACCCCATGGCACATTCACCACAACCAACTTCAACGCCGTGGCGTCGGAGCACGCGCATCTCCGCTTTGCAGTTTGGACATCGCGTGTAGGTCAAGTCATCTACATAGCCCATTCCGTTATTACCTCAAGAGTCCTGAATGTCTAGGTTAGTTATTTGAGATACCCCGCGTAACGTCCACCAATTTCCGCAATCGCACCGGGCCTCCACCTTATAAGGCTCACCATCTTTCAGTAAGCCATCCTTACTTCTAGTGCCAGTGTTGTAATCAAACTCAATCGTGTGTCCTCGCCAACGCTCTATCAAAAGGTAGGGTCTGTTGCCACATTTCGGGCATTGAATATCTCTGCAAGGAATATCCATTGGGGTCGTCATTCCCCCGCCCTGTAATACTTCTCGATCCTGGTGCGGTACAACGCGATGAGAGATTCAATAGAAGCGCTACGGTCGCCTTGAGCGCAGGCCGGACAAATATCAAACGGACGGCAACTCAACCACCCTTCCGGCCTATCCATCAACCCGCAGTGCGTCGGGAGAGACGGATCGTAGACAGGGGCTTCCTTCTCACAGAGATCACAACGGATCATACTCAGGCTATGGCCCACGGCTTCCTGTTTTCCTCTTTAATCTCGGGGAATCCAGTTATCCCCTAGTTTCTCTATCCACGCATCTTCGATGTAATCTAGGACTTCAGCATAAACTCGGTCACTATCATCACTCGATACTTTCGATCCAGAGCAGTCTGTGGTAAGGGCACCTTCCGCCAGGCCACAAACAGCACAGATGGCCAAGCCACCCTCACAGACAGGGCAGTACGGGTCTTCGCAAGTTGCTGGATGTATTACGTACTTATGCTTCATTTGGATTCTTCAAAAAGAGGAATCTCGGTATTCAGACCGACAGTTGACCTTGCAGACTTTAGCCTTATTTCTTCTACGCACTTCATGGAACAACATCGAAAGTCAACTCCGACCATTTTGTGTGGCGGCATATTCATTTGGCCACCGCAGTTATTACAGTAAACGATTTGGTTTCCCCAGATCTCCTCTGTTTCTCCGTCTTCAATACCTGAAGAATCTCGATGGCCTTCGCCGTGGCAGCGTTTTCATATAGACCACTGCCTCCAATAGTAGGGTCCATGATTATAGCTTTGATTTGGTCTACGTCTTTGGTACTGGCTCGTAATACGAGCAGCAGTGCTTCAGACTGAGCCACTTGTTCTGGGGTCATCTCGATCATCATTTGGATTTTTACTCCTTGTTGGATTGAACTTCAGAAGAAGGAAGGGCACAGGTGAGTATGTAAAGCCCACCACAAGTGCAGCACTTCCAGGCCAGAGTGCCACTTATCAAAGGGACTAACCGGAGTACCCCTACGCAGTCTGGACATGCCCGTGCCGGGGTATATGTGATCTTTTGAAGCGTCGTCACTTCCGTTTCTCCTTCAATAGTCTTATTTGGGTAGCCAGGTTTTCGGCTCGTATCCGAGGAAATCAGTCAGTTCTATGTAGCCAAAACCACCCCGCTCCGCTATTCGTTCGGCACTCTGATTCCCTCTGTACTTCTTGTTGTAAGCGATCCACGCAGTTTCATGTTCATACCAAGCTACAGTCCCGGCAGGATGAACACGCAGATGCCTAGTTTCAGGTGGACCCTCAAAGCGATCTGACTGGACTGGTGCCCTGTGTTCTGTTTCCACAGCTTCCTCTCCTTCTTTATTACGAAGACATGACTGTGCAACCCGGCACGAAGGGGTCATGTTTACGGACGGCCTCTTCGGTCCCACACTTCTCACAGAGCTTTATAAGACGACCGATCCCGTGGCCAATCTCAAACGATGAATCCGTCCACTCTCCACATTCAACGCACTTGTCAGCTTGCTCGAATGTGACCCTTTTTCGTGTTTCGATTTCGTACTCGTAATGGTGTCGTTCGGCTTCCTCTCGCGTTTTGTGTTCACAAGACAAGCTGCAAGGTGTCATTGGCCAGATGGCATCACCGTTCTGACACGTCCAGTCCCACAGATCAATGAGTATGCCATCTTTTTGTCGTCGCCTTGCTACGTAGTAGTTCATGGTTTTCTCACAAATGGTGGATTGAATCGCGTGTGGCAACTGTAAACAATATCCATCAATGAGTTTCTTATAACCCGCACAAACGTCAGGGCATCGTGGTTTTCTCGGTCCCAATCCCACAGCTTAAGATTCATCCACAGAACCGGAAAGTCGAGTGTGCTTACCGATACCCAACCAGACTGAGGAAGATGACTGCCATCGCAAAAACGTAACTCGTCGTCTACGAAGATGCCACGAAACGGGCGGCTACTCGGGAAATTGGACGGAACAATAAATCTGAGCGTAGTTGTTTCGGCATTGAATCCTTCGGGAAGGTGAAAGTCCGGTATGGTTATTAAGTATCCTTCAGGGTCAGGAAGGACTCGTATAAACGCCTGCGGGAACCTTGAGATTAGCGGTTCTAAAATGCTGTCACACGTCGAGCATACTGCTGTCATAGCTACTCCTTCTTTAACCTAAAGTGCCAAACAAAGCCAGTTTGGTAAGGCGATCTGCGGCAGTCTTGCAGTAGCCCTCGTCGATCTCAATACCAATGGCCTTGCGTCCTTCCAGTACCGCAGCTTCCAATGTAGAACCAGACCCGGCAAATGGGTCTAATACAGTCTCCCCAAGGCAACTGGATGATTCGATCATCTGCCGAAGGATTTCCACTGGCTTCTCAGTAGGGTGGCGTCCTGTTGCACCCGCCTGTACTTTCTGCACACGAAGGACAGACCCCTTACGAAGCCGCGCAGTGAGATTCCCGTAGCCCTTCTCTCTGTTGGCTCTGCTAATTTCGTGGACTGCAAAAGTGATCTTTTCGTGGGACGAACCCCAGGGGAGAGACAAATCTCCTGTCCCGAGAATACCCTTGTCCCAAATCAACTCTACGGCGGCGGTTAGAGTTGTGCCTGTTAAGTCTAGTCCACCTCCGAAGATGTAAACGTGCCTACCCCTGCGGAGACACTTGCACGCCGAATTAAGGATTGCAGGAACATTGATAGAGCCGTCATCCCCATGAATGAAATTAAACCTGTCCGCACGATTACTCTTATAGCTTATGCCATAGGGCGGGTCCGTTACTATCACGTCAGCGGCATCTTTACTCAGCAACGGGAACACATCGAGGCAGTCGGCATGGTAGAGCGTGACAAAAGCATCTTGGTAGTATGGATTCATCGGTCCCCTGTTTCCTCCGCGATAACATCACGGGCTCTTGTAAGATCAAGTCCTTCTGCTCCATGCCAATCGGCAACACCGATTCCATCCAGTTGTTCAACTAGGTCTATGAGCGCAATAAGTGATTCAGAACGATGAGTAGCAGTCACGTTGTTTTGGTATGGTTTCGGCATTATTAACTAGGGCCGTCCTGGGGTTTGTTTTAGAGCGAACCTTATCCAGGTTTTGTGGTAGTTGCTCGGGCTACCTTTCAACGCCGACCCTACTGTCTCCTTCCGTTAATAGGTCTTTAGCCCGTCCCTTTGAACCCATTACACGATTTACAGCCAATGCACTTGCCGCCTGGGCCTATATGTGTGTCAAAGTCACATGTGCAGGACACGCAAGGCATGTAATCAGGGCTTTTACTGTCTTCTTCCCCGAAACCAGGCCAGGGGTCGAATGGCAGCTTGTATGTTTTTACTGTAGACATTAGTGGCTCCTCATCTTTAGGTCTTTAGCCCGGCCATGCTGTTTTGTCAGCTTCAGCCAATGCGGCCGACCGTTTGTTTGGAGGTAGCGCCACCAGGGCATCTACCGCACGCTTGAAAGCACTGTTCTTGATGGCCAGTCTTTCTCGGTCTTGGCGATCCTGATCGATAGCCCATCTTGCGCGGGCATCTTCTTCTTCCATCCGTTTACTTTCACCTGGTCCTGGTGGCATTTTAGTTTCCTTTCTCTTTCAAGTTTTTAATCTCTCCAGACACATATAAAGATTTCTATGCATCTTCTCTGTGCGGGGAAAAGCTCCATGAAACGAACCTTTATCGAGCAGTGCAGCCCACGAAATTAAGGTCGGCCCTATGCTCAGCGTTACGAGTTTACGGCTGTGAATACAGTACTCTACAAGAGTTTCCCCGTCTGTCTCGTCTAGTGTTATATCAGGAACTGGAAGTCCTGTGGGCACAGCATCAAGGATATCTTTTATGTCTTCCATGATATTTCCGATTTCAAGCCTTAGGTCTTTAGCCTGCGCACCAAATTAACCCATTCCACGTACCTGGGCAACTTTGCGGGGTTCAAGACCTCAATATAGGTTCCACCGCGAACGATTTTATAGTTCTCCAACAATGAAACTCCCTGCTCATACTGCCTTTTCGTGCTTGGGTCGAAAGCCACCTTTTGGCCATTCATCACGATACAGTGAGAGCTGCCTTCTATGTTCAGGCTCGGTACATGAGCCACCCAGTACCCTCGTCGCCAACATGCCTCAGTTTCATAGTTAAGTGACAACCCGTAATCATAAAGAAGATTCGACCAGTCAGCCAACCAGCTTGGCCCTGTAGAAGATGGTAGCTCCAGGGAATTGGGAACATCGAGGATGGACGTAATGCAAGCCCGGAAGCAGTCCCCGTTTTCCGCACCGAACACAAGTTGTTTGTTCTGCCTCATGATTATTCCTTCTCAGTTCAAGCCTTCAGTACGCCAAGGTTGCGTGAAATTTCCATGTACTTAGCGATCTTCACGAGTTTATCCGCCTTATCACTCTCGTGGATGTGAAACCCGAGTAATTCAACGATGGCCATTAAATCTCCCAATTCCGCTTCAATCCGGCGCGTATTATCTAGCTGTTCTGGTTGAAAGCGTTCTGGTGGGGCTTTCGATAATCCGAAGCGCATGGCCTTCAATGTCTCCTTGGCAACTTCGTTGCACTCTTCTGCTAAAACCACCAGCAGATATTCGGTTTCTGTCATTGCCAAACCCGCTCCTTCCGTCTCCACACTAAGAATCCCAAGAACCTATTGCCCTGCCCGCCTGTCCTGTGTTCCTACACTTGGGGCATCGCTTTGGGTCGCTGCCGTCCTTCGATCTCCAACTATGGCAACAACCCTCGCACCAGTGCGTGTCCCCTGGTTTCTGCTGGTCTGTTCGGTGCTCTTGTAAGCACATCGGGCACAGGAATCGGGAGTCCTTCACCGTTCTAAATTCCATACCCATTTATGACAAACACAAACGGGTGACGTTACCCGAACAGTATACTGGTAACGAATCGCTAATAGGATCGAGAGCAGGTTTCCTGCTGTCACACGAAGCGTGATTTG
>Ga0209515_10000945_pt1 | contig 50163 bp, 52 predicted proteins | sample Subgroupgradi54m_FD_187454 | JGI IMG/M metagenome (GOLD analysis project Ga0209515, IMG submission 187454) | Subsurface groundwater microbial communities from S. Glens Falls, New York, USA - GMW60B uncontaminated upgradient, 5.4 m (SPAdes)... ... | reverse complement strand
TAAGCCCTCTTCACCAAAAAAGTTACGAATCACAAGCGGGTAATCTACCGTGTCTAATTGATGGGAATGAAGCAAATTCTGCTTTCCAATTTTGGACCGGAACTTTCCGATTTGTCCCGTAAATCCAAATGGAAGACCCCACCGAGTATAATAAGCTTCCTCAATAGACACATTCTGATCTTCCAAGGCATCATTGAAACTGATGATCGCATCCAAACGTGAAAAAGGATCAACAACATGAGCAAAATTAAGCTCAAGTTCTTTAAGTGCGATGGCATTGTTCCCATCTTGGTCAGCTTTGTTCTGAGTGAGTTTGGCCTGCACTGTCCCGGTAACACCAATGTCAGGATTAAAACCCATAACACCGCCCACTTTCGGAGCTCCAACAGGAGTTGCTGCGATTCCGGCGGCTTGAGGAACAACCTCTCGCCTTTCCAAAGCTTCGATTTTCACCGCTTGCTCTCTCATAACTTCATTTTGCGATACCACGGTCGTTTGTAAGGACTTCACTGTTTTCTGAAGCTCTTGCACACTTTGTTGAATAGATTGAAGAATAGCTTCATCAATCGCGGCATAGGCTGAACTTACGGAAAATAAACAAATAGAAAAAAGCATAAATAGTTTAGTCAATAAGCGCATGGCTTACCTCCTTTGGAATATAAATTGGAAACTAGACTGATGAACTAAAAAGGTAAGGAACTAACAGGAGAAAACCGGAGGTGCGCGATCTTGGAGGCTTGAGGCAAGGAAAAGAGAAATGAAACTTCGTTGAGGAACAGCAAAAAACTTTCTGAAACTAACAGCAAGACCGACTAGGGCTACTAAAGTGAAGACGAAAAAGCCAACAACTTGTTGCGCCAGGCGGCAGACAACGCAATCAGCGTGATCCTGACCATCAGCATGATGATGAAACAAAGTGCAAAAAAGGCCGATCAAAAGAAAAACGGTCAATATAGTAAACAACAATTTTTGGTTTTTACGCAACCTTATAATTTGCATGGCGGTAGTATAACAGGGCTGTCAAGATTTTATTCGATTACTTTTCTTTCGTAAACAAACAACAAAAAACCCTTCCATTTCAGAAGTCGGCAGAATCCGAATTGCCTTTTTTATAGAAGGGCTAAATTTTTCCCCTTCCCAAGCGAGAAGCCCCATCATTTTGTTAGGAATTGAGAAATTAATAGTTTCGATTTCGATCTGGCCGCTAAACTTTTCAAGCGCTTCGTTGACGACCTCTTCGTTTTCTTCTGGGGCGAAAGTACAGGTCGAATAAACGAGAATGCCGCCTGGTTTGAGAGCTGAAACGGCCGATAAAAAAAGTTTTTTCTGGAGTTTGGCTATTTCTTTCACTTTATCCATCGCCCAATATCGATAAGAAGAAGGCTCTCGCGCATTGAAACGGCCTTCCGCACTGCAAGGCGCATCCAGCAAAACTTTATCAAAACGTTCAGGATATTTTTTGCCCATGGATTCTCCATAGCCTAACAGGACTTGGACGTTACTTGCTCCTTGAAGTTCAACATTCGCCTTTAATTTCTCATACCGAATTCGATCGCTCTCATTCGCAAGAACAGTTCCTTCTCCCTTCATTAAACATGCCATTTGGGTCGTTTTACTCCCCGGTGCTGCCGTAAGGTCTAGAATATATTCCCTAGGTTTTGGATCCAACACAAGAGGGGGAATCATGCTGGAAAGATTTTGAACATAAATTTCACCTTTTAAATAACTTTCTGTTTTTTCAAGTTCTCTTAAACGCCCCCCACGAAGAACAAAAGCATCTGGATACCAAGAGATGGGCGCGAGATGAAAACCTTGTCGGCCCAGATTTTCATGTACTAATTCACGGGAAGTTTTAAGGGAATTAATTCGAAACGTCGTTGGTTTTGTGTCAGTAAAGGAGTTCGCGACGGCGTCAAATTTTTGAGACGGGATAATTTTTCGGAGTCTTGAAAGAAAAAGCTCCGGAAGTAAACGGGCTTCGCTTCGCATGTTGCCTTATTTGGCGATGATTCCTTTAAAACCGCCGGAAATAAGAGTTGCAACATCCGTTAGGACAATCGGGATGGTCAGGCCGCCCGGACACGCAATATATCGAGGCTCCCAAACAGGTTTGAATTTTTCCTTATATTCTCGCAGGCCCTGAAAATTATAGAAATTTTCTCCGTAGCGAAAAACTAAAGCGCCCATTTTATTCCAAACAGAAGCAAACGGCCTGTTCTCAAGTCCCGAAAGCGGTGCCACACCCAAATCGAACCATCGATACCCTTCTTTTTTCCCCCATAACATCAGTGCAATAAAGAGATATTCCATAACACTGTCTGGCGCTTCCGGAGTATACCGCATCAAGTCAAGTGACAATTCTTCCTTTTCAGCTCCTATCCACATGTTGGCGAAAGCAACGATGCTTCCCTCTATCCGTAAGAGAGCAAGTGGGAAATGCTGCAGATATTCTGGATGAAAAAAACCAAGAGAAAAACCTTTTTCTTTTGTATTTTTTGTTTCTAACCAAGAATCTGATATTTTCTTAAGTTCGTGGAGCAAAGCGACAACTTTTTCTTTTTCGGAGACCACCTCAAGCACACATCCTTCTTTTTCAAGCCGATTATATAAGTATCGAAGCCTCTTATAAGCCCCTCCTTCAAGAGAAAAATTCTCAAGCAAAATGCGGGCTTCTTCTCCGGCTTTAATCAACGTTAGGCCCAGATCCAGATAGTGATGAACATTCTCCTGCTTAACATCGTAAAAAATTGTCCGTCCATCGTGACGATCGGACAATTCACGAAATCGCCAAACTAACTCGCTGGCTTCTTCTTTCGGGCCCACCGGATCTCCCATGGCAACCCAGCTCCGTTTTTGGACACCATACATGATAAAAGCATTTCCATTTTCGCTGAATAGAAACGATTTATCGCCTAGCAAAGCAAGGTGGGCGTTTGTATTTGGTGATTTTTCAACAATCGTGCGAGCTTTTTCCAAATCAGTCCGGCTTGGCGTCAAAGACTCTGGCCGAGCAGGTTGCATCAGTCTTGCCACAGCAAAGAAAAGAATGGTGCTCATCATTCCGACAGCTGCGCGCAGAAATCTTGGGGCATCACCAGAAAAAGTAAACTTCCACCACAAATGATCCGAATAATCAACGTGTTTATAAGCAAAAAACCCAAGCCAAAATGTGCAAAGCAGGATAATGGCAATGGCAACCATCCAACCTGGCATAAAAGGCTCTCCTATCAAAGAAGCTTTGCGGTAAAAATGCTTTCGTGACGGTAGGAAAGCACCAAACATGACGGCTAAAACAATGGCCTCTTCATAATCAAAACCTTTAAGCAATGAAAAAATAATTCCCGCACCCAAAAGTGTAAGCGTTAGATGATAGGCAGCATCTAATCTTCGTTGAAGCCCGCGAGATAAAAACAAAAGTCCAAGACCGACGAGACTCCCTAAAAAATGTGAAAGTTCCAAAATGGGAAGAGGGAGAAAATCTTTGAGCCAGACAAGGCGTGTGCCTACGGTGGGTGTAGCTCCCGAAAAAAGAAGAAGGGCTCCGGCAACAAACGTGCTAAAGGTAAGGACGTACGGGGCAAGATCTGGAACCCACTGTCCAAAAAATAGCGCGAAACGTTTTATTCCCGCTTTTTTCTCCACAGCTTCGTACGTTCCAAGAAGTACGGAAGCAATCCCTAAGGGAACCAAGTAATAAATCCCTCGAAAGGCTAAAAGTGATCCAAAAATAGAAGAGGCAGGCGCTGTAGGCTTGAGAAAGATGAGTACCACTGTTTCAAAGACACCAAAACCTCCCGGAACTTGGCTGATTAACCCTGCAATTTGTGCGAATAAGAAAACGCCGAGGAAACTCAGAAAAGAAACAGTCGCCGAAGGTGGAAGCAACACATAGAGTACGCCGGCGGCTAGAATCCAATCGATCAAAGAAATGATGAGTTGAAACAAGGAAAGCCTGAAATTAGGGAGATTGATTTCCAACTCACGAACCTTAAGTGAAATCACGCCTGTCGCACTCAATAAAAGATAGGTTAAAACCACAAGCAACAACACAACGCCAGTTGGGTAAACAGCGTTTAAAGGAATATGCAACAAAGCAGGAATTGCGGCAGGTTGCGCGAGAAACGAAACGCCAACTAAAGTCAGCAACCCCAACCAAAAGGTTACGGTATAAAAGGCAATTACTTTGGTGATCTCTGCTCCCGAAAGCCCCCAACCTGAGTAAAGCCTAAACCTAACGGATCCGCCCGCCAGCATAGAAAGCCCCACGTTATTGCTAAATGCATTGCTGATGAACGAAGCAGTGGCAATCTTCCAAAACTTTAAAGGATTAGAAATATAATCGAACGCGAGGACTTCATAACCGGTTAACACGAGGTAATTCAATAGGGTAAGCGCAAGAGCGGTTAAAATTGAACCTGGGGGCAGTTCTCGTAGTTGCCGCACTACATCATGATAATGATAGTCTCTGAGTTGGTGGTGTAACACCCATAGAACCACTGCAAAAAGAACGACCCCGAAAATATAATTAAAACCGTGCAGAAATTTTTTGAGCATGATCAATCATAACCATATTGTTTCACAAACCAGTTCTTGACTACCTGAACCGCTAACAAATAAACGCTGACAATGACAAAAAGCGCTAAAAAATAAGAAGGCGGCAGCGCAATGAAACCAAGTGGGTTTGCCAAGAAAGAAAACGGAATCAGAAGACCTAAACTAGTAATTAAAAGTGAAGTAAAAATTAAAAATCCGCTGGGTTTGCTTTGAATAAAAGGAATCTTGCCCGTACGAATTACATGGATGACTAGCGTTTGAGTACAAAGCGATTCTAAAAACCAACCCGTGTGAAAAAACGTTGGGGAGGCGTGATATATAAATAATAAAACTCCGAATGTCACAAAATCAAAAAAAGAACTTACTGGCCCGAGCAGCATCATAAACGTCCTGATTGAATTAATATTCCAAGGCCTCGGCTTCATCATGTATTCTTCATCAACGGCATCGGTCGGAATGGCTAATTGGGATAAATCGTAAAGAAAATTATTCAAAAGGATTTGGACGGGTGCCATGGGTAAAAATGGAAGCACCATACTCGCCCCTGTCATGCTAAGCATATTGCCTAGATTTGAACTTGCGCCCATCTTGATGTATTTGGTGATATTGCCGAAGGTTCGCCTTCCCTCAATGACACCATCTTCAAGCACCATCAGGCTCTTCTTAAGAAGAATAATATCTGCCGACTCTTTCGCAATATCCACTGCGTTATTGACTGAAATCCCTACATCGGCCGCTCTCAAAGCAGGGGCGTCATTAATTCCATCGCCTAAAAATCCTACGGTGCGTTTACTGTCTCGGAGCATATGAATCACCCGTTCTTTTTGGAGAGGTGAAAGCCGCGCAAAGACGGTTGTGGTTTTCAATAATTCTTTAAGCTCTTCATCGTTCAGCTGATCTACTTTATCACCGGTAGCCAAACCTTTAACATCGAGCCCCACATCACCGCATATTTTCCTAGTGACCAATTCATTATCGCCCGTTAGAACTTTAAGCTCCACGCCAAGTTTTTTGAGCATTTCGATTGTCTTTTTAGCAGTGGGCTTGGGAGGATCCAAGAAAGCGACGTAACCTTTTAGAATCAAATCCTGTTCGTCCTCTTTAAAATACGCGTCTTTTTTCTCTTCCATATTTTTATAAGCCACCGCCAAAACTCGATAACCTTCGGCACTTAAATCATCAAACTCTTCTTTCAAATCAGCGAGGATCAAATCTTCTTTTTCAAATATCTCCCCATCCAATTCGTAATGAGTGCATCTCTTGAATATTTCCTCAGGCGCTCCTTTGGCGATTAATTTGTGTTGGTCATCCATTCCAACGACAACAGACATGATTCTCCTCGAAAAATCGAACGGAATCTCATCCAGCTTTTTATATTGTTTCACTAATAATTTCTGATGTTTCAAAATAGCTTTGTCTAACAGGTTTTTCAAACCGGTTTGATAGAAGCTATTAATATAAGCGTGCCGTAACACATCTTCATTTTCCTGGCGAACAACATCGCAATATTTTTCCAAAATGATTTCATCCATCGTGAGCGTGCCGGTTTTGTCTGTACACAATACATCCATCGCACCAAAATTTTGAATCGAGTTGAGCCGTTTGACGATCACTTGTTTTTTAGACATCGCAATCGCGCCTCTGGAAAGGTTAACGGCCACGATCATTGGAAGCATTTCAGGAGTAAGACCCACTGCAACCGCTAAAGAAAAAAGGAGCGCTTCCATTAAGTTACCTTTGAACAACGCATTGATTGCAAAAATCACAACCACTAAAACCAACATGCAGCGGATCATAAACCAAACAAATTGGTTCATCCCTTTTTCAAAACTGGTTTCGATTCTTATGGCGGCGAGCCGTTTGGATACTTCTCCAAATTGGGTGGAAATACCGGTTTTAATCACCAAACCCAGGGCTGTCCCGCTGACAACGCTTGAACCCATAAACGCAATATTATTGAGCTCAGAAATAGATTTGGTTTTAGATTGAATCGATCCCGCTATTTTTTCCACGGGAAAGGATTCGCCCGTCAGCGATGCCTGATTAATAAATAAATCTTTACAAGAGAGAATCCTTAAGTCGGCCGGAATCATATCTCCAGCAAACAAATCAACAATATCCCCCGGAACAATTTCTTTAATCTTTACCTCCTTTGCTCTCCCGTTTCTTTGAACCGTAGCAGTTGCCCGCACCATTTCACTTAATTTTTCCGCTTCCTTCCCTGCGCGGTACTCCTGAACAAAAGAAATAAACACACTCATGACGGCCATGAGCAAGACCAAAAGCGCTTCGATATTTTCACCAAAAAAGAAGGAAAAGCCGGCAATAATCAAAAGGACGACTACGAGAGGATTGGCAAACTTTGAAACGATCTGGACAAAAATCGTTCGTTTCTTCTTTCTGGCGGGTTCGTTAAATCCGTACTCTGCAAGACGCCTTTTTGCTTCAGCTTCCGAAAGACCTTTCGTTGAGGTTTTCAATTTCTCAAAAAGGATTTCTACAGGCACGCTAATAGAATCAAACTCAATCTCTTGGGATGTTTGACTTCCATTAATATGGGGGTTGTTTAAATAGTGATTATGATTATTTTTCAAATCGACTAGCTTCATGGGAATTTTAGATGGTTAAAGGCAATATAAAAGAAAGGCTCTGGATTCGCTCTGAAGGAATGTGTCTGTTATGATGACGTCTTGCATATTTAAGGGCACTCGACCTTTCTGAGATTATACTTAATTCTTCGAATGATTTCGACTAAAACAACTGCTTTCTTTATCAGGAAATCTTACAGAGAAAAACAAAAAAGCCGTGGCATTTACCACGGCTTTTGTTCTTAAAACGGAGCGACTTAACTTAATAATTATTTAATCTCAATGGAGTTGGCGATTTGCTTTCCATTCTTCGCCTTACAGCGAACCTTCACTTTTTGGCCTGCGGTCAACTGTGTCAAACCAATAGGCTGGCTTCCTTTCCAAACTGTAGTCGCCAGACGATCCAGCTGGACCGATGACAACTGACCGCTTGCAAGCGTCAACTTCAAGGTTGGCGTTGAGGATAGCATATCAATACTAACAACCGTACCTTCAACAGAAGTAACTTGCGGCGTTGCGGTAGCGGTAGTATGAGTCGGCATTGAGGCTGTTACAGGCGCTACACTCTTCTCAACGGCAAATGCTAATGGCGCCAAACCCAACACCATGAAGGTCAATATCAACCCCATAGTAAAATTCTTCTTCATTTAGTATTACCTCCTATCTCAATCAAATACCTAAACTTGAAAACAAAACTGAACCATTCTTAATCAAGCCTTCGGCTTTGAGGAATCAGCTCCGGTTTCATTTCCTTTGTGTTTTTTAAATCCCAAGTGCTTATGTTTCTTGTGGTGCTTTGTGGTTGTAGATGTCTTCGTTGTTTCAGCCGCTTGAACCTGCGGAGCCAAAGTTGTAGCGAAAAACAACATCGCCAACACCAAGCTATTGATCCATAGAGATCGACGCATAGTAATCACCTCCTTTTTCAGTTTAAACTTTACTCAAAAAGAGATGACGAGAGGGTGAATTTTAGATTACAAATTTTTAATCACACCTAAGTTAGGCTATGAAGGCGGTGTAAAAAGGGGGAGCCAAACCATAAACTTGGCTCCTTTTCCAATAGAATTTGTCGCTTCAATCCGGCCGTGATGGGCCTCAGCGATCCACCGGCATATCCCTAACCCAAGACCTGTGGAATCGGATTCTGTGTTTTGATTAGACGGTTTTCGGGTGAAAAACCGATCAAAAATTCTTAGCATATCACCTGAAGAAATCCCCGGGCCTGTGTCTTCGACCACAAGACAGGCTTCGGTTCCATGGCTTGTGGTTTCGAGTTTCACACTGCCCTCTTGAGGCGTGTGTTTCAGTGCATTGTGCAAAAGATTTGCAACGAGACGTTCCAAAAGGCGCTGCTCACCCTGCACCCATACAGATCCATTCCCTGAAATACTAACCTGAATCTTTTTTGATTCTGCAATGGTTTGTAAAGTATCATACACTTTTTTCACAAGTGTTCCCAAATCCACCTGGCGCCACTCGATCGCCTTCTCGCCTTCTTCGCTTCGAGCTAATTTCAACAGCTGTTCCACAATATCGGCCATCTCGTTGAGCGCTTCCAATTGTGTTTTGAGCACTCGTTGATATTCTTCCACTTCGCGCGGCTTACGCAGCGCCACTTCCAATTCTCCTTTCATAATGGTCAACGGCGTGCGCAACTCATGAGAAGCCGCTGTACTAAATTGTCTTAAACCCCGAAAAGCATGTTCCAAGCGATCGAGCATGCTATTAAAAGTTTTTGCCAAGCGCTCAAGCTCATCGCCCGTGCGCGGTGTGTCGATTCGTTCATGTAAATCTTGAGCTCCGATTCTCCTCGCTTGTTCAACCATTCGGTCTACTGGTTTAAGTGCTCGGCCTGCCAGAAACCATCCCACAACACTCGTGCCTACAATGGTAGATGGAATCAAAACGAGAAGCCATATGCGCAGACCTGCTAGAGAACTATCCATCTGTTCGAGAGAAATGGCAACTTGTACAATGTAAAGTATACGATTATCCTCAGTAATAGGGCGGGTAATCAATCGAACGTGATCGTGAGACAGCTCAAATGTTTCATAGACCGTCTGGTTATTACGGGCTTTTTCAAGCGTCTCTTTCAAGAGCGGCAAATCCAACTTCATAAAACGTGCTGAAGCAATGAGCGGCTTGCCGTTTGAGGTCAGTAACCTTACAGGCCGATACGCTTCCAATTCACCTTCCTCCTCAGCCCATCGTGTAATGAGACCTTCTAAACCTCCCCCAGGGCTTATCTCGTTTTGAATCATTTGAAGCGTTGGTGTTGGGACACTTTGTTTTCCAGAGGAAGCTGTCATCTTTTCGGCATCCCATTCTCCATGGCCGTAGGCAAAAATGTCGCTTGCGATGTCCTCAACTTCTAAAACCAAAAATTCGCCGACGTCTCGAGCTAGGTTTGCCGCCACATTTGTATAAAGTACGCCTCCAAAAAGGCATAAAACAAGTGTGAGGATTCCAATGTACCAGAGGGTCAGATTGACGCGTATGGAACGAATCATTTTAGAACGGGCGTTTGAAGAGTATAACCGCTCCCGCGAACAGTCTGTAGCAATTTGGTTTCAAAATCGTCGTCGACTTTGCGCCTTAAGCGAGCAACATGTACATCAATAACGTTTGAGAACGTATCAAAATCATGCTCCCAAACGTGTTCAGACAACATAGACCGCGTAACCACTTGATTGGGATGACGGAGGAAAAATTCTAAAAGTGCGTACTCACGATTTGTGAGAACAAGTTCTTTTCCTCCTCGGGCTACGTGACGACGCATTGTGTCCATCTCCAGATCACCTGCCCGAAGCAAGGTCGGCACCATATCGCCACGCCTTCGCATCAAAGCGCGTACCCGCGCTAAAAGTTCATCAAAACCGAAAGGCTTGGTGAGATAATCATCTGCACCGGCATCAAGCCCTGCAACTTTGTCTTCAAGTTTATCTTTTGCGGTAAGAATCAAAATGGGAATCGTAATACGTTCCGTTCGAAGAGTGCGAAGCACATCCAATCCGCTGCGCTTCGGTAAAAGAAGATCGAGAACAATTAAATCATACTCACCCGTCTGCGCCAGGAAAAGCCCTTGCTCACCATCAGCAGCAAGATCAACCGTATAATTTTCCTCTCGCAAGCCGCGTCGAATGAAACTAGCTACCCGCGAGTCATCTTCTACTAATAGAATACGCATAAGGTAGGATTATATCATAAGGAAAAGGATTTTTTGTGACGTGTGAAATTACTTAAGAACTGGAACCACAAGGTTCTTAAATACATTACAGGAGAGAAAGGCACCAACATGAAGCCTTCACGCCAGCGTTTCTCTGCTAATAACATCATTATATTGGCATGGATATTGTATTTTAGTACGTTGATCTTTTTGATTTTTAAGAGTTACTTACTCTTATTCGGATCTAGTAATATGCAGATTGAAGTCAATTTTGTAGCTAGCATACATTTTTGTAATAGTTTTAGAGAGGTACAATTTTTATATTTTAAGTTAAATGTAATGAGCATGCTGGAACATAGCTTAAACTTATAAGGAAAAAGGAGAAAAACTTTATGACAATAGGCACAACTAAAACATCCGGGTGGGCAGTGTTCTGGTTCTTGTTGGGGTTTACCATTTTGGGTACAGCTTTTGCGGGAACTGGGATGTTAGGTTTAATTGGGGGAGGGGTAGTTCTAATTTTTTCAGCGGTTGTTTTTAAGCAAGCACGCAAGGAGGAGGGAACATGAGGTTACTAGGATTATTGATTATTGTAGGCGGTTGGGCAGTAGCAGTATCTGGCCTTTTCATGACATCTTCAAATGGGGGCCGAGCGATTTTTGCGTGCGCAGGGATCTTAATAAGTATCATTGGAATTCTGGGCGTTCTCAATCGCTATTACTTAGATCGAGCAATATGGAAGAAATGAAAAGGAGAATGAATCCGATGAAATCATTAAAAATCAAAACGTTTGTTTTGTTAGCTGTAATAGGATTGAGTACGGCTTTTAGTTTTGCTGCACTAGCAAGAGCTGAGGGGGTTCCCATAACGGATCAAGATTTGAAAAGCGTTACAGGACCCAAAACTGACGAAATCGCTGCGAAAGGGGATCCCGGAGCGGAATTGACAGGAACTGTCAATGATGTCGCCGTCTCTGATAGCAAGAAGGGTTTGACGCTAACAGATTTAGTCAACCAAGTCGGACAGGACAAAATTGCTATTAATTTCGTTTGGACATTAGTGACCGGTTTCTTGGTTATGTTCATGCAAGCCGGTTTTGCTATTCTTGAGACCGGATTGATCCGAGCAAAAAATGCAAACCATACCATGATGATGAATTTCATGGTATATGGTTTAGGACTTTTCGCCTACTGGGTTTGCGGTTTTGCAATTCAAATGGGAGGAAGCGCTCCTATCGCGAATTTAGGAGGCGTTTATCCTTTGAATCATGAGTTTAGCATTAATCTTTTTGGGAAACCCTGGAATTTGTTTGGAACAAAGGGATTTTTTCTACACGGTGCCACATATGATGTAGGTATTATGGTGCTTTTCCTTTTCCAAATGGTGTTTATGGATACCACCACTACAATTGTAACGGGTGGGTGTGCTGAACGTTGGAAATATTCCGCATTTTGTGTTTCCACCATTGGTTTAGGAGCGGTAATTTATCCGCTCTTTGGTAACTGGGCGTGGGGTGGCGGTTGGCTCTCACAACTTGGAGCAAATTTTGGGCTTGGCCACGGATATTGCGATTTCGCTGGCTCAGGTGTTGTGCACGCAGTGGGTGGAATAACCGCTTGCGCTGTGGCAATGCAATTGGGGCCGCGCATCGGTAAATTTAATCGTGACGGAAGTCCGAATGCTATTCCGGGCCATGACATTGCTTTGGTACTTTTGGGTTGCTTTATCCTAGCCTTCGGTTGGTTCGGTTTCAATCCAGGAAGTACTCTTGGTGCTTCAGGAAATGGTTGTTTGCGTATTGGCAGCATTGCGGTTAATACAATGTTAGCTGGCTGCACCGGTTCGTTTGGAGCCTTATTTTACATGTGGATTCGTTACGGCAAACCAGATGCTTCTATGGCCGGAAACGGCTTGTTAGCAGGTCTGGTTGCGATCACAGCCCCAAGTGGATTTGTGAATACGCTTGGAGCGGCTATCATTGGCTGGATTGCGGGGATCTTGGTTTGTTTGTCTGTCGAATTTTTTGATCGCGTTCCCAAAATTGATGATCCTGTAGGAGCAATTTCTGTTCACGGAGTTAACGGTTTATGGGGTGTGCTGTCAGTGGGACTTTTCGCCGACGGTCGCAGTAATTATGGCGGAAGCTGGAATGGAGTCACCGGATCAGTAAAGGGTTTATTTTATGGGGATGCTAGCCAGCTCGTAGCTCAATTAATAGGGATTGTTACATTGGTTGGTGTGATATTTACGCTGTCGTTCGTATGGAATTGGCTCGTTGATATTGTAGTTGGTCAGCGCTGCCATCCAAAAGCAGAATTGCAAGGTCTTGATTTGCCTGAAATGGGCGCTCTTTGCTACCCAGATTTTCAACTTAAAGCAGCTGATCCTGGTAGTTATGCAAGCACTGCGTCTGAGTCAATGGCATTGAAAGACTGAAAAGGAGGAGTTATGATAGGGTCTTTAATTGCTTTAATTGTATCGTTTGTTGTGTTTCTAGCCCTTGGTGTTTTTAAATCGGGCCGAAGCATATTTGATTGATGGTTGATGTAATCTCTGATGAGATAGGGCGTGTGGGCATATCTCACACGCTCATCCATTACAACGAAGGAGCAGAAATCTTATGAAAATGGTTACTAGTATTGTGAGACCCGAAAAGCTTAATGCATTAACAACAGCCCTTGATAAACTTCATATAGTAGGTATGACAGTGACGGATGTCCGAGGGTTTGGCCGACAGAAGGGCCAAGTTGAACATTACCGTGGCGAGGAATATACAATTCGTTTTATTCCTAAAGTTAGGATTGATATCGTGGTTCCCGATGAAGATGTAAAAAAAGTGATGGAGTCAGTTCGGAATGTCGCCCATACCGATAACGTTGGTGATGGCAAGATATTTGTGACAAATATTGAAAATGTCATGCGAATCCGTACTGGTGAGGTAGGAACTAGCGCATTATGAAGATTGCAGAGGACCTTCCGTTAAATCAGGGGTTGGAAAAAGCGTACGCACTTTTGAGAGAAGGACGCTTTGAAGACGCCGTAGAAAATTTCACGGAATGTCTTAGTGATTTTCCAAATGAAGCCAATGCTTACCGCGGCCGAGCTTTAGCCCATTTCCAACTTAAAAATTGGTCCTCCGCGAATTTAGATTTTAGTAAAGCCATAGCGTTCAACCCTCTCAATCTTGAAAATTGGGTAGGCTATGGAATGACTTTGGCTATAGGAGATAAAATCTACGAAGCCATCGATGTTTTTGAAACGCTCTTGAAGCGGCACCCCACCTATGTCCGCGGTCATATCCAATTAGGCCTGCTTTACTATCGCCTTAGCCTTATTCATAAAGGAAATGAGCAAATGGATTTGGCTCTAGCTGCACGGCCGTCTTTGGTTGAACGGAGATCGATCGAAAAATTCAAGGCTGAACAAAAGGAATTGGATAAAAAGCGCTATTACAAACCCGATTTTGAAACATTAAATCGAAACAACAATTCCCCCCTCTCTCGTAGCTGGCTTAAAAAAGTGAGCTGGTTGTCAATCAAGAAAAGTAAATAGCTTTTAATTTAGCGGCTGGGAACATTAAACTTGTATTCGACTTCAAGATTAAGTTCCCGTATCTGTCGAAAAAGATGGCGAATTTTTACCCTTTTACCCGCTGATAATTAAGTGACATTCCTTAGGCAAGTTTCTAGCAAGCGTTCTTAATACATCCCCCCGCACAAGTGCTGTTAAAGCACTCCGTTTCGTAGTCCCAATCATCACGGTGGATACTTCGAGTTGGCGGGCTGCATCAGCAATAAGTTTCCCGGGGCTGACTCCCAAACGCCATATAGGAACCGCGGTAATTCCTTTGGCTTCCATTTCTCTTTGGGCCTGGCCTAAGAGTTCAAGGGATTCCGTAGAAGGTTCCATTTCCGTAGGAAGTTCACGCGAAGGCGGGCTCTCCTCCACATAAGTCAAATAAACCGAATTCTCACCCTTCGCCTTTACCCGTAAAGCCGCTTCCTCAAGCAAAAATGGATTTAAACTTTTAAGCGCCACCAAGGAAGAACTTTTGTAAAGCGGCGCGATTTCTTTGGCTTCGGAAACTGTTAAAACATTAACAGAAAGCACTTCCTCTGAAATTGGGGCGGGCACCACGGCTTTCGCAATAGCTCTTAGAGCCAAGCCTGTTCCCAAAACGGTCAAAGCAAAAAAGAGTGCGTTGTGTTTTTCATAAGCAATTGTTAATTCTATGAAAAATAAAATGCCGCCACCCACAAAAAGCAGTGTTCTCTCCCATTTTTTTAGCGAAAGCTGAAAATTAGTGGCTGTCGCTCCAAGATTAAGCGTAATCGCTCCAACTACCCCGATTGCATAAAGTGAAGCAAGGCCTACCAAGTTGTGTTCAACAAGAAGAATAAGTGCTGGAAGTATCGTTGCTATAATCAGCGCCAACCCCGGCATTCCAAACCGGTTAAGCCTTCCAAAAATACTTGGGAGTTCCCGGTCTCTTGCCATCATAAATTGGATACTCACAAGATCGGTGATTGCGGTATTTACAGCGGAAAGTAGTAAGAATCCAAAAACAATAGACACCAATTGACCATACCAAGGACCGATATAATAATTGGCCAATGCGCGCAGCATATCTTCGGTATGATCGGTTAACCCGGGTATCGCATTCATGGCAACGCCAAGCAAAAAAGTTAAAATGGAAACTTCTAATAACACGGGCCAAATCGCACGCTTAGAAGTTTTTTCAACCGGTTCTACCATGATACCGGTCATATTCGCCACAGCTTCAACTCCTGAAAGCGCTAAGACAATACCAACGAAAACAGACCAATTCCCGCCCCACCCGCCGGTGGGCATGCGCAGCTGGACATAGGGAAGAGACGGAAGCGTGGAAAGAAACAAGATGCCCGCAATGGCTGAAGCAGCAAGACCGATGACACAAGCAATACTACCGCCTTTGGTGGGTCCTACCCAATTAATGGCTCCGATCATAACAATTGAAAAAATAGCCCAGAGTCCGGGGTTTGGAAAATTAAAATAATGGAACGCTTCAAAAGCGCTTAAAGAAGCAGTCACTACATAGTCAGCAATTAAAAGAAGAGCGCCGATTACAGCAAGAGTTTGAGATCTATGTTTAACAGAAGAATAAACACCGCCGCCGTCAGGGTAAATATGGCAAATCACCATGTAACAAACCCCAACTAAGGCGGTAAGGAGTGACATTAATCCAAGAAAAAACCATGAGGCATGACCGGACAAAGCGAAGGCGATGCCCAAGACATAGGCCTTGCTGGTTCCCCAGTCACCATAAAGCATGGCGCCTGCTTGAAACCATTTTAATTCGCGCGGTCTTTCGACCCGCTTTAGAGATATTGCCATCGCTTTTCCTGGTTTAAGTGAAGTCTGATATATCCTTATATGTTAGCAATCCGGGAAACAAAGGACGGGATTATACGCTTTCAACCCACGGCAGTCGAGAGGATTTAAACTAGGGGAAATACAACCAATGGGCCGCCGATTGCGTTGCCGAGCTACATCAACTTGAATTATTAGGCGCTTGTTAAAAATGAGTGTTTAACTCCTAAGCCCTTTTCAGAATCTCAAGCTCTTCTTTCGTTGATTTCGGGTCTCGCATAAGCAGCATTAAAAGCAAAATTCCGACTGCGGCGGCAATCCAAAAAACCTTCGGGGAATGTTCATAACGGACTACGAGAGGAATTGATAAAAGGGCTACCATATTCATCACTTTAATCAGAGGATTAAGTGCCGGGCCCGCTGTATCTTTTAAGGGATCTCCTACGGTGTCGCCCGTCACGGAGGCTTTGTGAGCCTCAGATCCTTTGCCTCCGAAAAGCCCATCTTCGATTAATTTTTTCGCATTGTCCCAAGCGCCGCCCGCATTGGCCATGAATACGGCAAGCAATTGCCCCGAAAGGATCATTCCGGCAAGAAAACCGCCAAGAGCTTCTTTCTTAAGAAGAAATCCAACAAGGAGCGGCGCGAGAATCGCGAGAAGGCCCGGGCGAATCAATTCTTTTTGAGCAGCGGCTGTACAAATCGAAACAACACGTGCATAATCCGGGAGTTTTTTTCCTTCCCAAATTTCTTTATCTTTAAGCTGCTCTCTCACCTCTTTGACAATTAAAAACGCGGCTCGGCCCACTGCTTTGATGGTCAGCGAACTAAAAAGAAACGGAATTGCGCCCCCGATAAGAAGTCCTACAAACACATTGTGATCGGAGACTGAAAGCAAAGAAGCGACTTGAGCATAGGTTTGATTGGTAAGCGTACTGATATCGGTGATATAAGCGTTAAAAAGTGAAATAGCGGCAATCACAGCTGATGCAATCGCAACGCCTTTGGTAATTGCTTTTGTCGTATTCCCCACCGCATCTAGGTCAGCCAGAATTTGTCTTGCTTCTTTCGGTAGATGCGCCATTTCTCCGATGCCATTCGCGTTATCAGCAACGGGCCCAAACACATCCATGGAGATATTATTTCCAGTAAGCGTAAGAAGTCCGATTCCGGCCATGGCCACACCGTAAGCAATGAACGTAGGATTAGTGCCACGATAAATAAAAGCTGAAATTAAAATAGAAACCGCGATCACCAAAATGGCCCACACTGCACTTTCAAGCCCGACCGCAAATCCCGTAATAATAGTGGTAGCATGCCCAGTCTGACAGGACTCCGCAACCGACTTCACCGGCTTTTGATGTGTATCCGTGAAATATTCGGTGATGCGGTTAATTGTAATCGCCAAAAAAATTCCCACCATGGTGGCCCATACCGGTCTTAAATCCAATCCTTGAATTCCAAAACTTGTCCAGAACGGAAGCTGATATCCTGGAATGCGGAGATAAAAAAGGCCGACAATGACAAAGCCCACAATGGAAGTAACCGCCGAAATAGCGAAACCCATATTGATCGCCTTCATGGCATCGCGAACCGCTTCCTTCGTGCGAACCGCATAAGTTCCAATGATAGAGCTGATCACGCCGATGGCCCGAACAAGAAGCGGGAAAATCACACCTTTATGACCATAGGAGGCATAACCTAAAATCATCGCAGATACAATCGTTACTTCATAGGATTCAAAAATATCCGCAGCCATTCCGGCACAATCACCTACGTTATCGCCAACGTTATCCGCTATCGTAGCTGCATTACGAGGATCATCTTCCGGAATATTTTTTTCAATCTTTCCAACGAGATCCGCCCCAACATCAGCTGCTTTCGTAAAAATTCCTCCGCCGACTCTCATAAACAGCGCAAGCAACGTTCCACCAAAACCAAAACCGAGCAGAACTTCATAGGCTTTTTCACCGTAAATCATGAAAATCAAAGTGCCGCCCAAAAGACCAAGACCGTCCGTTAACATACCTGTGATGGTTCCCGTGCGGTAAGCAATTTTAAGGGCATCACTGAAACTTTTTCGATTGGCTGCAGCAGCAACGCGAACATTTCCGCGAACGGCGAGATTCATTCCAACAAAACCAACGGTGGCTGAAAAAATGGAGCCCATCAGAAAAGCGCAAGCGCGGCCAATCGCTATATGTTTCTCGCCCGCTGTAAAGTAAAGAGCGGCGGTTAGAAGAAGGATAAGAAAGGCGATGGTTCTAAATTGGCGATAAAGATAAGCGTTCGCTCCTTCTCGAATAGAGCCGCTTATTTTCTGCATGAGCTCAGTTCCCTTATCCTCGCGAAGAACCTGACCCATGAGCATAAAAGCATACAAAAGGCCAACGACGGCTGTTCCAAGCACGGACCAAAGCGCGATCACTTCCCCGTGGGAAAAATGAGCTGTTGCGGACGTTAACATGATCGGTAACCCTTTCTTAATTAATTATCTGGACGAATGGTTTATTTTAATTCGGCCTTATAATATCGGCCAATCAAGCATCTTCCTTAGTGTCCAACTTCATTGGCTTTTTCCAAAACGGGAGATCCATATTTCCCTCAAAATAGGAATAATCGAAAGAAAAATGACAATCAAAATTACCCAATGGATCTGTTTTTCAATGTTGGGAACGGAACGTCCCAGGAAATAACCCGCTGAAATCATGGCTATAACCCAGCCGATACCGCCTGCAATATTATAAATCAAGAAATGTTTGTATTCCATCCGCCCAACACCCGCTACCGTTGGAGCAAACGTACGCACGATGGGAACAAAACGAGCCAGCACAATGGTTTTAGCTCCATATTTGTCATAAAACTTTTTTGTCCGGATCAAATGATCCTTGTGGAAGAAGAAAGAGTTTTCACGGTTAAAAATTTTGGGGCCGGCTTGATAACCAATCCAATAACCAACACTATCTCCGACGATTGCGGCCAGGGAAAGAGAAAAACTGAGCCACCAAATGCTAAGCGTACCTTCCACGGCAGCAAGGAGTCCTGCTGTTACCAAAAGTGAATCCCCGGGCAGGAAAAATCCTGCAAGTAAGCCCGTTTCGGCAAACACGATAATAATCAAAACAAAATAGCCACCCCATCGAATGAGCTCGTCAAAACGATAAAGATTTGAGAAAAACTCTCTTAATATGTCCATGTAACTCCTTGTTCTTTCCGACAAATTCTATTGGAAATCTCCCGTATTGCAAGCGGTAGTTTTCACGAGTTTATCCCCCATAAATGGCTGTAAATTGCTATCTTTTCTCTTTTGCGGAAAGCATAAAATATGAATAATATTAAAGCACATGGTATATAATTCGATCTTATCATGAGGGGGTAAGAATGAAAAAAATAAGCTCCAGCAGCTGGGCATTTTTAATAATCTTATCTTTTATAACCGGATGCGGTCAAGGAACTCCCGAGAAGCCGGTCATCAAAATTGGGTGTGCCGCTCCTCTAACGGGTGACCAAGCCCAAATCGGAATCGACACTTGTCATGGTGTTCAACTTGCTATCGACCAAGCCAATGAAAAAAATGCTAGCTCCTCCTATAAGTTTGAGGCACTCTCCCTGGATGATCAACACAACCCAGCTCAAGCCGTCAATGCCGCAAAGAAATTTGTGGCCGATCGTGATGTACTAGCCGTAGTAGGGCATTTCAACTCAAGCTGCACCAAACCTGCTTCGGCTATTTATCATGAGGCAAGGCTCACCCAAGTCACAGCCGCTTCCACAAATCCAGAAATTTCCCGCCAAGGTTTTGATACTTTCTTCCGTGTTGCGGCGACCGATGACGTACAAGGGCCGCGTGGAGCTGATTTCGTAGCCAAAAAACTTTCTATAAAAAAAGTTTTCGTGATTGATGACAAAACGACTTATGGAAAAGGTCTTGCGGATGAATTTGAAAAAGAATCAAGGAAGCTTGGCGTCATCATTCTCGGCCATGAAGGAATCACCCAGGGAGATAAAGATTTTTCTTCTCTTCTTACGAAAATTGCCCCCTCAAATCCAGATTTGATTTACTTTGGCGGCATTTATCCAGAAGGAGCTCTACTTATCAGACAAGCACGAGCTTTGAATATTCGCGCCGCCTTTATGGGAGGAGATGGCCTTGTCACCCCCGTTTTTATCCAGCTTGCAACACCTGAAATCGCCGAAGGAACTTACGCCACCATGGTAGGTGGAGATATGAAAAAACTTCCGAGTGCTCAGGAATTTATCAGCGCTTATGAAAAACATTACGGTAAATTAGGCCAATGGTCTGCTTATGGTTACGATGCAGCCAACATTTTGATCACCGCTATCCAAAAAGCAAGCCAAAAAGATCGCGAGACTGTGCTCCGAGCCATGCGGGAAATCCCAAAATTTGAGGGCGTTACCGGTGAAATTGTTTTTGATGAAAAAGGGGACAATCAAAAACAATTCATTGGTATATTTAAAGTAGAAAAGGGTGAATTCACGTACCTAGGGCCTGCCGAATAAATCGATCATATGCACGGTCAAAGCATATTTCTTCAGCAAATAGTGAATGGGCTGACCATTGGCATGATTTACGCCCTGATCGCTTTGGGGTATACGATCGTTTACGGAATTCTGCAGCTGATTAATTTTGCCCACGGCGAAGTGTTTATGGTCGGTGCATATCTAGGACTTCTCGCTTGCACTCTCCTCCAAGCAATACCTTCCGGTCCGGTAGGAGTCCCGCTCGTAATTACTGCTGTCGTTTTATCAATGGCTGGAACCGCTGCTTTAGGGGTTGTGATTGAGCGTTTCGCATATCGCCCTCTTAGAAACTCATCTCGTCTTGCACCACTAATTACCGCCATCGGTGTTTCTTTCCTCCTTCAGAATGCCGTGATGCTCATTTTTGGACCGTCGGACAAAAGTTTTCCGGAAATTCTCAAAGTCAGAAATTATTCTTTTGGAGCTGTAACATTAACCAATTTGCAGATCTTGATTGCTTTCACTTCACTCCTGCTGATGATACTTCTACACATTTTTATTAAAAACACAGCCACCGGAAAAGCGATGCGCGCTCTAGCAGATGACTCCATCGCGGCAAATCTTGTCGGTGTTAACTCGAACAGAATTATTTCAATGGCGTTTTTAATCGGTTCGGCGCTCGCAGGGGCGGGCGGGGTTATGTTTGGAATGTACTACAACACAATCAATTTCCATGATGGATATCTCATCGGTCTCAAGGCATTTACGGCAGCTGTCTTAGGAGGGATTGGGAACGTTCCGGGGGCAATGGTGGGAGGGCTTCTGATCGGAATCCTTGAAAGTTTGGGGGCTGGTTATTTGTCATCGGAATGGAAAAATGTATTCGCTTTTTTTATTTTGATTCTCATTTTACTGTTTCGCCCTTCAGGGCTTTTTGGCCCGCGCATTATGAAAAAGGTCTAAACGATGAAACAGCAAGGCCTTGGAGCGGGGCACTACAAGAAAAAACGACTTCGCAAGTTAACAGGGCTTGACATTTCCGACCATGTAAAAGCTTTCTTCCTTTTTACTTTTGTTTTGATATTCCCCCTCTTTGATAAAAATCCTTACCACATTGATGTTATGGTTACCGCCGGCATTTTTATGCTGTTGGCTTTAGGCCTTAATGTCATCGTTGGCTCCGCCGGTATTTTGAATTTAGGATACGCCGCGTTTTATGCTGTTGGAGCGTACGCTTACGCGCTCATCAATTTACATTTCAAAATTCCATTTTGGCCGGGGCTTTTGGTGAGTGGTTTTATTACAGCGCTTTTTGGAATGCTGCTCGCCTTTCCCGCGCTCCGATTGGGCGGTGATTATCTTGCAATCGTCACATTAGGTTTTGGCGAAATCACACGGATCGCCCTCAATAATCTAGACCGGATTACAGGTGGCCCCAATGGATTGCTCGGAATCGATCATCCTACTGTGCAGCTTCCTTTTTATAAATACGATTTTGGCGTGCAGTCGGAACCGTACTACTTTTTGGTTTTTTCGTTGGTGGCTATCGTGGCATTTTTCCTCAAGAGATTAGAATCCTCGCGGCTTGGCAGAGCTTGGGTGGCCATCCGAGAAGATGAACTTGCCGCTTCATGTATGGGAGTAAATCTAGGTTGGGTAAAACTTTCGGCTTTTGGAATTGGCGGATTTATTGCAGGAATTGCAGGTTGTGTTTTTGCAGCGAAACAAGGAACGGTGTCTCCGGATAGCTTTGATTTTGTCGTCTCCGTCATGATCCTCGCTATGATTGTGCTCGGAGGTTTGGGAAATGTTTGGGGGGCTATTCTCGGAGCTTTTGTTTTGAGCCTTCTACCAGAACTTCTTCGCGGATTCGACATTTATCGAATGCTCCTGTTTGGAATTGCCATGATTCTTATGATGATCTTACGGCCGCAAGGAATCCTCGGCCGGAAAATAAATCTCATTCAAAGCAAAACAAGTTCCTAAAATGAAAACGGGAAACAAGCGTACAGATTTTCCAATTCTTACCCTTAAAAACGTAACCAAACGCTTCGGCGGCGTAACGGCTCTTGAGAGCGTAGGTTTTTCTGTCCGCAGCGGGAAAATTGTAAGTTTGATTGGACCTAACGGAGCCGGAAAAACAACTCTTTTCAATTGCATCACAGGCTTGGCATCGCCGGATAAAGGTTCTATTTATTTTGCAGATACTCTTCTCAACCGTCTCTATCCCTACCAAATTACAAACAAAGGAATCGCACGAACCTTTCAAACGATTCGCCTCTTCAAACAAATGACTGCGTTGGAAAATGTCCTGGTAGGAGCGCACTCTCTTGCTCAAGGAAATCTTTTAGAAGCACTGTTCCAACCCCGTTGGGTAAAAGATGAGGAAAAAAGATTAAGGTCCCACGCTCATGAATTGCTTGAATTTTTTGGCTTAGACGGAAAAGCCTCCTTATTGGCCGACAGCCTTTCCTATGGTCACCAGAGAAAACTTGAGATTGCCCGGGCATTTGCCTCCAATCCCAAACTTCTCCTGCTGGATGAACCAGCCGCCGGAATGAACCCAAAAGAAAAAGATGAACTTTTGGCGCTAATTCGTTCCATTCGAGATAGAGGAGTCACCATTCTCTTGATCGAACACGATATGAAAGTGGTCATGCCGATTTCCGACCACGTGGTCGTTTTAGATTACGGAAAGAAAATTGCTGAAGGAAATCCCAAAGAAATCCAAAGCCATCCTCGCGTCATCGAAGCTTATCTGGGAGAAAAAAATGCTTGAGGTGTCAGGTCTCCACTCAGGTTACGGAAAAATCGAGATCCTGAAAGGAATCCACATCAAAATTCCCGTTGGAAAAATTATTTCTCTTATCGGCTCTAATGGCGCCGGGAAAACGACTCTATTGATGACGCTCTCCGGCATTTTAAGAACTGTGAATGGAAGCATTCGATTTGAAGGTAAAGCAATTCAAAATTTTTCACCGGATGCGATTGTAAAATTGGGAATCAGCCAAGTGCCCGAAGGCAGACGGGTTTTCCAACACCTAAGCGTCAAAGAAAATCTGGACTTGGGCGCCTATGCGCGCCGCGATAAGAAAGAAATGGAAGAAGACCGCGAACAACTTCTATCTATTTTCCCAATTCTCAAAAACCGTTTAAAAACACTTGCGGGCAACTTAAGCGGCGGCGAACAACAAATGTTGGCTATGGCTCGAGCTTTGATGGCACGTCCTCGACTTCTGCTCTTAGACGAGCCGAGCTTGGGGCTTGCTCCAAAAATGGTGGAGGTTGTTTTTTCTCTCATCCGCCGAATTAATCAAAGCGGAATCACAATTTTACTTGTAGAACAAAACGCTTGGAAAGCTTTAGACCTCGCCGATTACGGTTATGTGATTGAAGGAGGAAAAATTTGCCTGGAGGGAAAGGGCTCTGAACTACTTGCCAATCCTTTGATCAAGCATTCTTACCTGGGCGAATAACTTAACTCTTTCTAATCTTTCGAATTTTCTCGAAAGCGCTGAAAAAGATAAAAAGAGCGCAACCCACCATCACGACAATTAGTCCTGTATTCAAATTAATAATAAACGGCGTTGCTGATTTTGGCCAGTAACGGTAGAGAACCATTTGTACAGCTGCGGTTAAAGTAGTGACGGTGACAAAAATCATCGGCACAATAGTTACCCAAAGATATTTCCACTTGTTCATTTTAGCAAGGATCGTTGTTCCGATTGCGAGTGCAATCGCAGCAAGCAGTTGATTGGCAATTCCAAACATAGGCCAAATGGTGCTGATACTCGCATTCCAAATCAGATACCCCCAGGCAAATACCACGATGGCGCTTGCTAAAATATTTCCGGGAAGCCAATCGGTTTTCCCAAACGGTTTATAAATTCTTCCTAAAAATTCCTGCAGAATGAATCTTGCGATTCGCGTTCCGGCGTCGATCGTCGTTAAAATAAAAAGGGCTTCAAACATAATGGCGAAGTGATACCAATATTTCATGAAACCTGAAAGTCCCGGAAATGCGCTAAAAATCTGCGCCATTCCAACGGCTAACGACACCGCACCGCCTGTTCTTCCGATTAATGTCTGCTCTCCCACCTGACGGGTCAACATCTCAAGGTTGACCGGATGATTCAGGCCGCCGGTGAGTCCTTGATAGACAGCGGGAGAAACATTAATGGCATAGTAATCCGCGGGATGCAGTGCACAGGCCGCAATCAGGCAGACGACCCCCACCAAAGCTTCAAGCAGCATGCAACCGTAACCAATTGAGCGAGCATGACATTCGTTGGAAATCATTTTGGGTGTTGTTCCCGATGAAACCAAAGCATGAAATCCGGAAATCGCTCCGCACATGATGGTGATAAAACAAAACGGCCACACTTTTCCGGGAACGATCGGGCCTCCGCCATTGATGAAATGAGTGACGGCCGGAAAATGAAGTTTGGGATTCACGACACAGATTCCAACGATTAAGAAAAAAATCGTCCCGAGTTTCATGTAGGAACTTAAATAATCGCGGGGGGCAAGCAAGAGCCAAACCGGAAGCACGGAAGCAAAAAACCCATAAATCGCCATGGCGATAATAATGGATTGTTTATTCAGTAAGAAAATGTGGTTGAAAAAAGGAAGTTCGGGCACAAATTTTCCAAAGATCACTGCGGCAACAAGGGTGGTAACACCAAAGATGCTTGCCGTTCGAATGGCTTCATGAGAACCCTGGTGCTTCGCAAAAATATAAACGCCCATCACCATCGCAATTGGAATGCTCGCTGCAATCGTAGAAGTGCCCCACGAACTTTCGGCTAAGGCGTTCACCACAACAAATCCAAGCCCTGCAAGCGCAATGATCACAATAAATAGAATCGCAATGGCGCAAACGATGCCTGCCGGCTTGCCGATCTCTTCGCTAGTAATTTCAGCCAGTGATTTCCCTTGCCGTCTGGTTGAAGCAACCAGAATGACAAAATCTTGTACGGCGCCGCCCAAAACAACTCCGACCACAATCCAAATCAGCCCGGGCAAAAATCCGAATTGTGCGGCGAGCACAGGTCCGATCAAAGGCCCTGCGCCTGAAATCGCGGCAAAGTGATGGCCAAAGAGCACCCATTTGGACATCGGATAATAATTTTGTTCATCGCGCAGTGTATGGGCCGGGGTTTTTCGCGCTTGATCCAAAACAAAAACTTTTGTTGCAAGGAAAGCGCTGTAATAGCGGTATCCTAGCGCAAAAATGGAAAGCGTTAAAATCATGATGGGAAGAGCAGACATTATGAAGAGTAGTGAGTTGCGGTTTTTTCAATAAATTCGCAGCGTACAATCAAACCTTCTTTAACCCAATTTGAAAACCACGCGGCAATCGGAAGTTCTTTTTCATCTGCCATCTCAGATAATTTTTCACAAACATTGCCAAGATTCTCGCCTGAAAGCAATCCGCTAAGCAATACTGCCTGAGTTTGATCGAGGAGTTCGCAACGAACTTGATCTTTATTCCGCCCCACAAGAATTTGTTGCGAGCGGTTCATCAAATCAACTTTTACTTCTTCAGACCTCTGACGGCGTGTGCGCCAAATATCAAGAATCGGCCAAGCCGAAGAAATAAGTTTGACCGAAGGTTGGAAAATAACCCGGGCGTGTTCCCAATCTTCAGCCGGAACTTCTGCAAGCTGATGAGGCTGAAAAGGTTGCTCGTCAAACGCGTGAAATGATTCCCAAATGAGCCATTCCAATTTGGCTAAATCCACAAGAAACGGAAAAGCTTTGGAGAAGGGCGAGCCTTGTAAAAATTCCGGAAAGTAGCGGCCTACAAAATTTAAATTGTAATCATGAGAAGGATATTGATGGGCATAAACATGGCAAATCTCAGAAAATTGGTCATCTCCAAGTACCTGATGAACAGCTTCATAAACTTCCTTTAGAGACTCTTGAATGCGGGCCGGATACCCATTGGCGTAAACTGACATCCGCTCTTCACCTGCCACACCGCCTTGAGGATTTAAAAATCCTCTGGTTGAAACGGCGGCTGGCGATTCATTGTTTTCATCTTGAAGTTGAATGCGCAACTTCATCCATTTCTGTACATCCAAAAGTGACACCGGCGTTCCGCCATTTTTGGAATGTATTGCGCGTTCAGCTGTCTTTACTTGTTCCGCTGTCAATGGTTTTCCGATAAATTGCTTATAAATTGATTTTGCTTTTTCAGCTTCTTCTAAGAGGTGCTCAAACTGCGGAATATTTTCATCCCATTCAATCAAGGTCGAAACAGGACCCAAAAGGCTTAACGCCTCACGATAAAGTTCCCAAACAGAATCAATAATGGGAGCGCTGTGGGTATCAAAAAGGAAGCTGCCCATATCTGTGTGTCCGGCAAGATGAATTTGTCCGACAAATTTCGCAGGAATATTTTTCAAATATTCGCGGGGGTCAAATTTATGGTTGACCGCATTCACATATATATTATTAACATCGAGAAGGATTCCGCAACCGGAACGTCTGGCAATTTTAGTTAAAAATTCCCATTCTGGCATCATGGAATGTTTATAAGTCACGTAAGTTGAAACGTTTTCTAAAAGAATTCTTCGGCCTAAAAATTCTTGCACTTGATTAACCCGACCGACTACGTGTTGAAGAGCTTCTTCCGTAAAAGGCAGGGGAAGCAAATCATGCAGGACTTCTCCGTCTACGCCCGACCAGCACAAATGGTCCGATACGATAAAAGGATCGATTCGATCGACCAGCTTTCTCAAGCGCTTCAAATAATTTTGATTTAACAGATCGATCGAACCAACTGAAAGCGCGGTTCCATGAAGTGCAATAGGGTAGTGATGGCGTACTTGTTCTAGAATTTGAAGCGGGCGGCCGCCCGTATCCATGTAATTTTCCGAAATGGCCTCAAACCAATCCACCTTGGGCCATGTTTCAGTAATTACGGGATAGTGTTGGCTCCTAAGCCCTAACCCGCATCCAAGTGCTAAAAATGAATCCGACGCCATCGCTACCCTATTAACATTTTTTACAGGCTCAAAAAATTAATGAGCCATTGCTGGGACTATTGTACCGCCAGCCTTGGTGCAAGCATCGGTTGAAGTAGCTTTCACCCAGCCCTGACCTTTACAGGCGTTTTTACCGGCGCAAGAATGACCCTTACCGCCACATGCGCCTTGTCCCTTGCAAGCATTAATACCGGAGCATGCCACATCAGCGGCATACACCATGCTGGCCGGCAATGCAACGCCTGCAACAGCAATCAAGCCTGCAACGGAAGCAGCTAACAATGTTTTCCTCTTTGTGTTCTTACCTTTCACTTGTACTCCTCCTTGTTCTTGTTTGTTGTTACTACTAGCGACAGAAGTGGTGACTATTGCTGAAGCAAACCAGCTACTTCCAGCGTAATTTCTACCTCTTCTCCCACTAGGACCTGACCGGTTTCTAAAACTTGATTCCAATTCAATCCAAAATCTTTGCGATTCACTTTCGTGGTCGCTGTAAAACTGGCAATCGTATTTCCCCAAGGGTCTTTCGCTATGCCGAGAATCTCGAGGTTAAGCACTACCGGTTTTTCAACGCCGTGAATTGTCAAAAGACCGTTCAACTTCGCACTGGTTGGCGTGGCATCGGTCACTCCGGTACTTTTAAAAGTAAGGGTAGGGTACTTATCGGCGTCAAAAAAATCAGCAGAACGCAAGTGCTTGTCTCTCGGCGCTACATTGGTGTCAATGCTCGCTGTTTGAATGGTAGTTTCTGCTTTCCAAGTGTCAGATTTATCAGGATCGTAATCAAAAATTCCTTCAAACTGCTTGAAGTGACCTTGCACGTTGGTAAGAATATGGCGGATTTTGAACGACACGGTCGTATGATCCGTGTCAATTTTATAGGTAGCAGCAAAAACAGAGTGGTTAAAAAGGAAGGCCCCGCAAAGGGCAATTATAAGAAGTTTTAACCGTTTCATAACACCCCCTATAGGTTCGGTCGGGACATTATAATGAATACTGCCTATCAAACAAGTCCTTATATTAGGTGGCCGGAAGGAAGACGTTAACTAAAAATGAGCATATCAAGACCAATGATGATAAGCAGGGTCTCAACGAGGAGTAAAAATTTCTGGCGGGAGATTCTTTCAAGAACCTGCCTCGCCACATAAGAACCTAACGTCATCACAAGACCAAAACCAAGGCCCGCCAGCAATTCCTTTGAATTTAAAACGTTGAGGCGATTATACGTGACGGACTTCACCAGATGCATCCCGACAGCGCAAAGCGCTTCCGTACCCACAAATGCTTCTTTCGTAAGGCCGTAGGCCAGAAAAAAGGGGGATGACACAGGCCCAACTCCTCCCATCAAGGCTGAGAGAAATCCCGTCACCGCGCCCAAGGGAATAAAAACCCATGACTGAGTCAGCTTGAAACTGGGATGAATGTGGCGAAGCAGAACTGTGATTAAAAGAAAAATACCGATTCCCTTTTTAATCCAGAACGTCGGCAACGCGACATAAACAAACGAACCCCAAACCGCAAATGGAAGAGCGCCTAATGAAAAAAGGAGGACAAGTTTTAGATCAAGCTCACGCCGATTAAAATAAACCCGCGAGGCATTTCCTAAAAGAACAGAAACGGTTAAGATAGGAACGGAAGCTCTCACGCCATAAATCGCTACAAGGACGGGAAGAAAAATCATGGCTCCGCCAAAACCCACAATTCCAGAAAGGGTGGACGCAACGAACGCTGCAACCGCGGTTCCAACCCAAACGAGAATTTCTATCATTTAGAATTCGCTCGACACATAATCATATTAACCTTCTCAAGCGTAAGCGAGTCCTCCTTAATATTGTATAGACCACTCCAAAAATAAAAACTCCTACAACACGTCTGGTATTGTAGGAGTCATCAGCCCTTATGCGACTAATTTTATGAATTTAATAAGGACGGTTCTAAGGCGAACTCCATCGCCAATATGAAAATTATATACGTGCTCGGATTTGCATTCCAGAAAAAACAAATTATAATTATCAAAAGGGCTTTGTTGGAAATGACAATATGAAGCTATAAGTCCTTATTTAACAATTGGTTAGAGTAAGTACTAATCTTTTTTGATAGCCTTACGTCTAATAGAGTAGAAAATGAGAAATGTCAGTAAATGGCATTTAAATTAGGAGGAGTAAAATGGAAACCGTGAAGAAATTAGCAGCAACATTAGTGATGAGCGTGGCTTTGGCCGTAGGGCTCCAGTATGTAGCGTTTGCAGCAGACAGTGATGCAACAACTAGCAGCACCACAACTACTGATACAACAGCCACTACAACTACAACCGGTCAAGATATTAAAACGGATCGTCAGGATATAAGGAAAGATTGGCGAGATCTTAGAGGTGATCGGCAAGACCTAAGAAAAGATTGGCGAGATGTGAAAAACGACCGTCAAGATATTAATAAGAACTATCAAGACGTCAACAAAGATCGACAAGACCTGAGCAAAGACTGGCAGGGCGTGAAAACAGATCGACAGGATTTAAGAAAAGATCAGGGCGAATTAAGACAAGACTACCAAAAACTTCGTCAAGATCGTAAGGCCGGGGTAGATACGACTCAAGACCTTCAAGCGATCAAAAACGAGCGCCAGCAACTTCACACGGATCGCGGCGACTTGAAGAAAGATTATCAAGGCATCCACAAAGATCGCAAGGATCTAAACAAAGATTATCGAGATGTTCGTCACGACAGAAAAGATTTGCGTGGTGACCGCAGAGATATTCGAAATGATCGGAGAGATTTCAGGCGGGATGCGAGAGACTTACATCAAGATCGGAAAGATTTTCGGCAAGACCGGAACGGACAATCTTTTGGCGGGCCTCGTCCCGGAAATGGGAATCATTTTGGGGGAGGGCCTCATTTCGGCAGACATAGACGTTAATCCGTTAGAAAGAATCCATAATAATACCAGGTTCGAAAACTCGAACCTGGTATTATTTTCACCACTTCTTAAACACAAAAAAGACAGCGCCAACCATTAACCCAAAACCCACCAAATAATTCCATCTGAGTCCCTCCTTCAGATAAACTACGGAGAAAACACAGAAAACGATCAGCGTAATTACTTCCTGAATGGTTTTAAGCTGCGCTGTGGTAAATTCATAGGATCCAATCCGGTTTGCCGGAACTTGAAAGCAATATTCCACAAAAGCAATCAACCAGCTAATCATGATCACCTTCCACAAAGCAGTGTGCTTGAACCGAAGATGACCATACCAAGCTATCGTCATAAAATATTGGATACGGTTAAAAGGACAATTGCTCTCATGGCTTTAGAATTGATACTTTAGAAATTAGCCTGTTTCTGTCAATCAATGAAATCAAAAAGAAAACTCCTGCCGGCCTTTTACGGCCGAACAGGAGTTTATTCTAAAACAACGAAACTAAAAACAGCTTACGCTTTCTTAGCGTTGTGCTTTAACTGATAAATCTTATGGCTCGCTCTGTTTTCCTGGCGGTTGAGCCGGCGGGCTTCTATGGGAGTCACCTTCCCATCGGCCAAAGCTTTTTGCCTATTAGTTTCAATTTTGTCTTCGACTTTATCCAACTTGGCAGCTTCGTTCGTGGTCAATTGATCGGATTGTATTCCCTGCGTAATGCGTTTTTGCTGATGTTCTTCACGTGCTTTAACCTCACCAACGGCCCAAGCAGCTTGGGAAGCAAAACCAAAGGCCAAGGAAAGAACAAGGCCGCTTACGACTAACATACGAGTCTTCATTTTATTGATTCTCCTTTTTCAAATTGAACTACTTTTGATTTATTTTACCTCAAACATTTCTCTAAAAATGAGGCTCTTCCTACGCAAATACTCTAACTTCCAAGACATGAAGAGTGAATGACTTTCAGATTACAAATTGTTCATGAATCAAAAGCGCGAAGTTTCTTAATGATAGTTTCTATTGGGAGACCAACGGCGTTAGAAAAGAGCCCCTTTACTTCTTCAACGATGCCGCCGTGCGGGGATTGAATGGCATATGCCCCCGCTTTATCGAGCGGATTTACTTTCTTAAAATAACTTTCAATTCCCTTCGGCGTCAGCGATTTTAAACGAACTTTCGTTTTTTCAACAAAGACGGTTTTCTTCGCCACTTTTCCAGAAATGATTTTAAAAATCGCAACACCCGTATAAACCATGTGCCACTCCCCTTGAAGCTTTCCTAACATCAACCGCGCATGTTCCATATTCTTGGGCTTCCCAACCACCTGTTCATCCAAATAAACAATCGTATCCGCAGAAAGAATGACTCCGTCTCGAACTTGACGCACGCAAGATTCTGCTTTCTTTACCGCATGAATTTGAACGAGCCGAGAAACCGAAACTTTTAAGTGGCCTTCTTTGTAAGAAGGCTTAAGAATGTGAAAAGAAATGCCAGCTTTTCTAAGCAATAACTTTCGTCTTGGAGAAGTTGAGGCGAGATAGATCATATAATTAAACTCCTCACGGCGTTTTGACCTGCGACAGCGCCAGTGCTCCAAGCCCATTGGAAATTAAACCCTCCGATTCGGCCGTCTACATCCAAGATTTCGCCTGCCAAATAAAGCCCATCAACCAGTCTTGATTCCATCGTTTGAACTTTCACCTCTTTAAGATCGACTCCTCCCGCCGTCACTTCTGCTTTTTTGTAACCAAAAATGCCGGCAATTTCCAGCGAATAATTAAGAAGGAAACGAACGAGCTTCTTACGATTTTCACTTGAACATTTTCCAATCGAATTAGTTTCACTTATGCCAATTTTCTTAAGGAAGGTTTTTACAAATCGATCGGGCAGTGAAAATTCTTCGGCCAAAGTATTTTTAACAAGTTTACTCGGGTTTTTCTTTTGGAAAGACTCGAACGCAGTTTTCAAAGATTCCTCATTATAGTTTGGAAGAAAACTTGCGGTGATCTGAGGATTTTCATCTTTGGTCGCACTTGCAAAGTGTCTACTGATATCAAGCGCTGCGGGCCCGCTGAAACCAAAATGGGTAAATAAAAATGAGTCACGGCATTCACATTCTTTCTTTCCGTTCTTGAAAAATGAAAGTTTTGCAGCAAGCGCAATACCGCTTAAATTTTTCCAGTCATTATCATTTGTAAGAAGCGGCGTAAGCGCAGGAAACGTATTCACAACCGTGTGCCCAAAACTTTTCACAATTCCATAGCCTGTGCCGTCACTTCCTGTTGTCGGATGAGAAAGCCCGCCTGTGGTGATAACAACCTTTCGCGCAAAAACTTCATAAGTACCCTCTGAGCTTTTGAGGTGAAACGCATCTCCTGTTTTTCTAATTTCCGTAATGCGAACTCCTTTTTTTAATGTAACACCAACACACTCGGCTTCTTTTATGAGCGCGTCTAAAACCGTTTGTGCGGAATGAGTGATGGGAAAATATTTTCCGGTGGGCTCAAGGATAAGCTCGACTCCGATTTCTTTGAAAAACTTAATCGTCTCTTGGGGAGTAAATGCTTCAAGGATGTGTTTTACAAAATGGCTGGGCCCACCTTGAAAGTCGGAGGCTTTTACTTCCTTATTCGTGACGTTACAACGTGTTCCGCCCGACATCAAAATCTTCGCGCCAATTTTCGGACGTGTATCAAGTAGAAGAATCTGAATCGGCGTGTGCTTGCCTTGAACGGTCCTCCCCGCCCAAATAGCAGTCATAAGCCCCGCTGCTCCCGCTCCAATAATCGCAATATCAACTGGTTTTTCCATGGCGAGAGATTATGACAAATTAAAAACAAAAAGCTAAGCTATTTCTGGTGTGAATTAGCCAAACGAAAAGAAAGGGTTGGTTATTTTTCAAGAAAAGAACGGAGCATCCAAGCCATTTTTTCGTGCTGTTCCATGAGCCCGGTGAGGAAATCGCTTGTACCCATGTCTTGATATTGATTAGCGCAAGCATCGAGATCCATTCTTAAACTTCGAATGACTGTTTCGTGATCTGTTAGAAGATCTTGAATCATTCCCGGGGCATTTAGATTTTGGCCCGGTTTTTCTTTAAGGCGTGTGTGTTTTAAAAATTCAGCGAGTGTTCCAAAGGATGTGTTTCCCAAAGCGCGGGCGCGCTCGGCAACATCATCCACAATATCGTTTAGAGCTTCATATTGGGATTCAAAAAATTTGTGGAGGTCGTTAAATTGGGGGCCTATTACATTCCAGTGATATTTCCGCGTTTTAGTATAGAGGACATATTCATCGGATAAAAGCGCATTGAGAATTTTTGATACCGCAGACCGATTTTTATCGGTAATGCCAACGTTCACTTTCATAACAGATTCCTTTCTAAACTGTAAATATACTAACCCTTTCACGAGAGCATATCAAACAAAAAAGGCAAGGTTGAAATCAATCAACCCCGCCTTGTTAGGGCTTTTGGTTCAGCGATTCTAAGGCAGTTTGTAAATCAAGCCATTTGGCTTCTTCCTCCTCGACCAAAACCGTAAGCTCTTTTAATTTTTCGTTCCGCTGCCTTGAATAATGAAAAGGATTGCTTTGGATTTCCTCAAGAAGCGTTTCTTTTTCTTTAGTCAGATGTTTCAGACGGCTTTCTACTTTTGCAATTTTTCCTTTTAGTTTGGTGGCTTCTGCTTTCTTTTCTGAAACTTGCTCGTGTTTCTTATCGGGCAAGGAATCAGCGGGTTTCGAAGGATGGGTTTTGAGGTGTTCTTCATGCAAACGGTTTTCGGTCCGTTGGATACCCTGCGCTTCCTGTTCAAGATGGTACGTGTAATCTTCATACGTCCCCGGATATTTCAAAACGCGTCCATTCTTAACTTCAACAATTTCGGTTGCCACCAAATTCACAAACGTTCGGTCGTGGCTGATGAAAAAAAGCGTGCCTGCAAATCCTTTAAGCGCTCGGCCGAGTGCCTCTACCGTTTCAAAGTCCAAATGGTTGGTGGGTTCATCCAAAAGAAGAACGTGACATTTGGTAAGAAGAAGCCCCGCCAAGACAAGCCGTGCCCGTTCGCCGCCGCTTAAGACTGCAATTTTCTTTCGGACATCATTTCCTTTAAATAAAAAGCTTCCGGCAAGATCTAAAATATCTTGTGTCGTGACTCCTGTGGCCGCATCCCTCTGCAAATAAGTTAAGATATCGTCTTCGGGATTCAATGTTCCAAAAACGTGCTGGGCATAGTAACCGATTTTTAATCCGCCGTTCCAACGGAAACTTCCCCCTTTAATCGGAAGATCGGCTGCAATGGTTCTTAGAAATGTGGTTTTGCCTTGTCCGTTATCACCCAGAACGGCAACGTGCGCATCCCGATCCACATTCACATGAATTTTGCTTGCCACGAGTTTCTCCGGGTAACCGATGGATAAATCGTCACAAAACAATGCAAGGCCGGATCTGCGCTCAACAGCCGGAATGCGAATACGGACATTGCTCATGGGATGTTGAATCTCGATTGTTTTGAGTTTGTTCATTTGCTTCAGCTTGGATTTTGCGCGCGTGGCCGTAGAGGCTTTCGCTCTGAAACGGTCCACGAATTCCTGCAGTTGCTCTTTCTTTTTCTCGACGGTTTTGTTATAAGCCGTTTTTTGTGCAAGCTGTTCTTCTTTGAATGTAAAATAATCCTCAATGCCGCCCGGATAAAGCGCTAGGCGGCCGGCTTCAACTTCAAGTGTATGGTCACACGTTCTTTTTAGAAATTCCCGGTCGTGTGAAACAATCAAATACCCGCCTCTGAAATCCTGCAGGAAATTTTCGAGGAGAATGAGCGTGCTCAAGTCAAGGTAATTGGTGGGTTCATCCAGAATCAGAAAATTGGGTTCATTTAAAAGCATCGCAGCCAGCTTCACGCGCGTTCGGTAACCTCCGGCCAGTGCGCTGATCGCAAAGTCCAACATGTCATTTGAAATCTGGAACCGATGGGCCATTTCTCCGCATTCCCATTCTTCTTTGTTGGTGTAACGCGCCAGAAACATAAGAACGGTTTCGTCCATGCGAAATGGATCCTGTTGCTCTAAATAGTTGAGTTTTAGGTCGGCACTTTTGCTAATTTCACCGCCATCAGCTTCTTCATGGCCTGTGATGATTTTGCATAATGTTGATTTCCCAGCACCGTTTCTGCCGATCACGCCTATTTTTTGATCGGTAGAAAAAGAAGCGCTCACACCGTCCAAAATTACATCCGGCCCGTAACTTTTATGGAGATCTTTTAATTGCAAAAAAGCTTTTGCCATTTAATTTCCAATTCTGTTTTCATGAGACGAAACTGAATGCTCTTTAAAGCCAAGAGAGCGGAATATGACAGCGCTTGCCTTCAATTAATTTATGGGGGCAAGTACAGTTATCTCCCTCGTTAATTATTTTATTGTGGGAGATGACAGGTAGGTTTTATACCTCGCTTTGCGAAATAGCGCTGATGATAATCCTCGGCTTTATAAAATTCCTTGGCCGGGGAAATTTCCGTCACAACGGGGTTTTTAAATTTTCCGGATTTCCCGAGTTTTTCCTTCAAGGCCTTCGCTGCTTTTTCCTGTTCAGGCGTGTAATAAAAAACCACGGAACGGTACTGGCTTCCGACATCAGGACCTTGTCTGTTCAACGTCGTTGGGTCATGAATCTGCCAGAATGTGTCTAAGAGTTTGTCATAGGATACTTGTTTAGGATCATATTCAACTTGTACAACTTCGGTATGTCCCGTTTTATGAGTACAAACGTCTTCATAAGATGGATTTTTTTTGGACCCGCCCATATAACCGGACGTGGCATTGACCACACCTTTCACCTGGCGAAACAGTTCTTCAACACCCCAAAAGCATCCTGCACCAAAAACGGCTAATTCAGTCTTTGATTTTGCCGGAGTATTTATATCTCCTTTCTTCCCTTTTTGAAACAAGGCAAGGTATTTTCCATAGTCTTGCTTCTCAAGATCTTCTACGGGAATGAAACGTAAAGATGCTGAATTAATACAATACCGCAAACCGGTTGGGCCGGGTCCATCATTAAAAACATGGCCAAGATGGGAATCTCCTTTTTTGGAACGGACTTCGGTTCGGGTCATTCCGTAAGCTTTATCTGATTTTTCAACGACATCTTCCTTCTTAATCGGTGCTGTAAAGCTGGGCCAACCCGTGCCGGAATCAAATTTATCCGTGGAACTGAACAAAGGTTCACTGGTCACAACATCAACATAAATTCCGGGCTTCTTGTTATTCCAATACGCGTTGGCAAACGGCGCCTCAGTTCCATTCTGACGAACAATCTTGTATTGTTCCGGAGTGAGGATTTTTCTGAGCTCAGCATCATTTAAAGGAAGGCTGCATTGCTCGCCAGCTTCTTGTTTTTTTTGATCGTGCTTATCAACCACGGTGTGTTTTCCTTTTTCGGTTTGTCCCAATAGATAAATTCCGCCCGCTACGACAGCCCACAAAACGAGAGCCGCAACAAGTCCGTTAATTCGTTTCATCGCGCCGTATGCGTAAGGGCATCTTTTATAAAAACCGCCTTATTTTAACACAAATCACAAAAAAGGCGAAGTTGAGATGAATCAACTTCGCCTGGTACATATCTACACGAACGTTAAAAGTTAGGGCGTGGTCCCTTCCTTAAAATCCGCCCCCGATAAAGCTGGAACTGGCTGCAGTGTGCGGCGTTCAAGAATCATACGCATCCCATATTTAGGTTTGAGTGAGATGAGGGGCTCCATCTCGACATGATGTCCGGGAAAGAGCCGAAGACGCCAACGCGAAGCGATTGTGGCGAGCGCAAGCATACTTTCGAGCCACGCAAGAGGTTCGCCAATACATTTCCGATTTCCACCGCCAAATGGAAAGTAAGCAAAGCGATGCCGTTTAGCTTCCTCTTCAGGCGTGAAGCGCTCCGGATCAAACCGTTCCGGATCCGGGAAAAAGCGCTCGTCATGATGGATGAGGTAAGGAGAAATAAGGATCATAGATTTATTAGGAACCTGATAACCTTCTATGTATAGATTGGTAACGCCCCTGGGCGGCCTTCTCCCAAGCGTCCAAACCGGCGGATAAAGACGCATGGATTCGCACAATACCATTCGCGTATAACGCAGATTCGGCACATCCTCAAGTGCAGGAGTTCGTCCATTTAATACGCGGTCCAACTCCCCATGCAATTTTTCTTCCACGTCGGGATGTTGAGAAAGCAAATAAAATGTCCAGGACAAGCCGCTTGCAGTGGTCTCGTGGCCTGCAAAGAACATGGTCATTAGTTCGTCACGAATTTGCGTATCACTTAACGATTGAGATCCCTCCGGTGTTTGCTGTATTTTTAAAAGAACGGACAAAAGATCGTTTCCATCATAATTTCCCTTGCTACGGTGATCTTCGATTTGCCGATAGATGATTCCGTCCATAAATCGCCGCGCGCGGGCTGAATTTGTGAACTTGCCGATAAATGGAATCTCTTCTAAATGCATGTTAATGTGTGAACCCACGCTTTGATGACCGTAGTGATGAATAATGTGAGCTGCATGTTCAATTTTGTTAAGCATTGTGTCATCTTTGATGGATGTTCCAAAGACAACTTGATTGATGACTCCAAGCGCGAAGCGCGTCATATCTTTAAAGAGATCACGTGTCTGGCCGTCCTGCCATAGGCCAAGTATATGTTTAATTTCTTGATTAATAATTCCTGCGTGACCTGTGACGGCTTGTTTTTGAAAATAAGGCTGCATGAAACGGCGCATCAAACCATGCAGATCTCCTTGGCTCGTAATCAGGCCTTTTCCAAGGGCGTGTTTCATGGGGCGCGGCCTCGAAGCCCAGATTTTGTCGCCCGCCAGTAAAATCTTTTCGATCAACTCCGGTTGATTGATATAAAAATGGTGTTGTAGGTTGATCCGTACGTGAACAATATCGCCATATTTTCGTACGAGCCTTTTTGCTAAGCGCAGAAAATTACAACCTTCTTTTAAATACATCCAACCGTATTCACTGAGGCTAGGGCCAGGTGGATATTGCACGTTTGGCTTGGAATCTGTGGACATGGGGTTGGAATTATATCGGAATAGCCGTATATTGTCTATTGAGATGAGAGGTTCTAAGACTGCTAACTACTCGGCCAGATATCCGCCATCAATAGGTAAAGCAGCCCCGTTAATATAGGAGGCTTCTTCTGAACAAAGCCACACCACAACTCGAGCCACTTCATCAGCTTGGCCCATACGGCCTGCCGGTTGGTCCTTTTCCAGAAACTTGTAAGCCAAAGCTTTCTTGGTTCGCTCAAACCATCCGGAAATTCCTGCTGGTGCTCCGCCTGTTTTAATGACGTTTCTCGCAACCATTTCTCTTTCAATCATTTCGGTGTCGATTAACCCGGGGCAAATTGCATTAATCCGAATGCCTGATTTCGCGTACTCAAGCACCGCCGTTTTTGTAAGGCCTATGATCCCATGCTTGCTTGCTGAATACGGCGCAAACTTCCGGAGCCCTGCCAAACCTGCAATAGAAGATGTATTGACAATAGCGCCGCCACCGGATTTAAGCATTGCCGGAATTTCATATTTCATGCACAACCAAACACCCTTTAGATTCACATCAATAACACGATCCCATTCTTCTTCAGGGCAAACCGCAATTTTTGCACTCTCGCCTTCAGTGCCAGCATTATTGTGAGCAAAATCAAGCCGTCCATAGAAGTCCATAACTTCTTTTACTAAGGCCTCAACATCCTGCGCCCGCGAAACATCTGTTTTTCGAAAAAGTCCTTGAACACCGAGTTTCTCGATTTCTTTGAGCGTTTGCTCACCTTTCGCTTCATTAATATCCGCGAGCACAACGCGGGCTCCGCAGCGGGCAAATTCCAACGCCGTAGCCCTCCCGATACCGGAAGCTGCACCTGTCACCAAAGCTACTTTATCCTGAAAATGGTATCTATCTCTATCCATAATACTCTGCCATTTCTCCATATTGAGCTGGGCTCACTAAACTAATTTCGCATTAAAAAAGATGCTGCTGTCTTCAAACATTAATGCGGCGCTTTGTGAAACGCCTGTATTATATTACAAAAACTCCCCATAATGTACGACCCGTTGACTCCGTCAAGGGCTGCTCCGCTGCTTTCGCAACTGGCTTATGAGATTAGAAGATTCAAAAAGTCCATTGATAGCCGATATAAACCGTGAAATGCTTTGGGCCGTAGACATCAGTCCCAGAAGAAAATAACAGGTGATGGCTTGAAGTAAAGTTCACTTGCCCGCCGCCATTTAACCCAAGACCGCTTCGTCCGTCTACCTTGTCTGGTGTCCGGTAAAGAATCTCACCTCCAAGGGTAACCCATTTTGAAAAATCTCGCTGTAATAGCCACCCCGTATAGACCCAATTCTTATTTCCTTTACCTGGATTAAACCAGTACCCGCTTCCCCCATAAGTGACCCAAGGCCCCCAGCTTTTTTGTGCCCAAAGCGGAAGAAAGAGTTGGGTCTTGCCATTTCCAAGACCTCTTTCGTCATTTCCTGTAGGAAGTTCTATTTGAGGATACGTTGCAACTTGCGGAATCCAACTCGTTTCTTTTATGAAACGATATTTCGCACCTATTTCGGTATCCCCATAACCATACGTTATACCCTTTTCTTTTTTGTGGTTAAAAGTAAATCCTGCCAATACGTGGAATTGAAGCTCATGCCACAAACCATAGTTGAAATCAACGTGCGGGAGCGTTCCGGAAGAGCCTCCTTTGTCACGCATAAATGTGGAAGTGGTAATAATTTCGCCATGTTTATATTCGACGGGCACAGGATCATCTGTAAAAAATGGAGGGCCTGCGAAAAGAGCTTTTTGGAAAAGGAAGCATGAAAGAAAGCTTGTGAAAAATAATTGTTTAAAATATCCCACTGAAATTTTCATTTTGTCACTATAAAATCAAAAGGTATTACTGTCCGGTTTGCGAACGATTCGGTTTCAATTCTCAGGGCAACTTTATTCTTTCCTTACCTTTTCTAACCTAGTCTCTTTGGCAATGGCAAAAACTAAAATGACACAGAAAAATATTGAAGAACCGATTGTGCCAAGGTTCATCCCTCCCTTTGCAATGGGTTTCGTCAGCAAATCACCGAATGTAGCGCCAAACGGTCTTGTTAAAACAAATGCTAGCCAGAAGAGTAATGTTCCGGAGACTTTTGTAAAAAAGTGTAAGAGAGCGATAACAACAAGTAACCCGGATATCAAAATCGCACTGTTTACAAAACCAAACCCCAAATCATCCGCAACAAAATCTCCCGCTGCTGTTCCCAATGTGTTTGCAATCAAAAAAGCGATCCAATAAAAAATTTCGATTGAAAATGTAGGAATATATTCGACATTGATTGACTTTTCTTTTTTGTGCCAAATGGCAAGGGTTATCAATAACATTGTTACTAAAATGGCTGATCCTAATGTGTAACCAAGCCCCAAGGTGCGGTCGATGAAATCAGACATTGCCGTACCAGCGATAGCGGATGCGGTAAAAGTCAGCCAGTAAGCCAACGGGTGATAGCCTTTCAAAAAAAGTTTAATCACAAGCAATAGGAGGAACAAACTCATGAATATCGCTATCGTAGATCCATAGCCTAATTTAAAGGTCATGGAGAATATATCTGCCCCGGTTTCTCCTAAAGTGGTCGAGGCGATTTTAATAACCCAATATAAGAAAATAATGTGTGGAACTCTATTGGTGGCTGTTTTATCCATTTTGCCCTTTCTCTATGATATTGATTTGTCCTTCAACATTGAAGCCAACTCCGCTTTGTACATCTTTAGGAATCAGCATTTGCTTTTTAGATCCATTCCGCCTTGAAAAATAAGTGGCCTTATGCGCTTCCTGATCAAAATCTAATACCCCATCCGCCCGATATCGTCCTTCTTTTAACACTGTCTCGAAGCGAAGAGAGTGAAAATGTTCCACGTCAATGTAAGTTTGATGCTCATCACGAACTGGATAAATCAGATCGATTACGGAATTGGAACGACCCGACACTGCAATGTGATAAGCTTTCCGTCCACGAACTTCCTCAATTCTTTTAACCTCCGCCTCCGCCGTTCCCGCTTCCATATCGAGCCATCGAATGCTGAATTTGAATTTTGCCCCTTCCTGGAGTTTAAAGTCGGCCTTTTCGATTTTAAGCTGCTCTTCACCCGGTTGCTGCAACTCTTTCATCTGGATTCCGCTGCATTCAGAAACTACGGCGAAAAAACCAAAACGAAGAACCATGCGGAAACTAATTGTTTCCTATTGAATTTCATTTTCTCTAGCCAACGCTTGTATCTTCAAATTCTCTCCACCCCTCTAAATCTTGAACCTCGATTTTTAAAACAGGGTGAATTTCCCATAAGGTGCCTCTAGTTCTTCCTACGCACCCAGGACAGTCAGGATCAAGCATGATCCAGCCGTTTATTCTTACTTTGGTGTGATTTTCTACAAGTTTATTTAGGGCTTCTAACGTCCAACCTGGGTGATTTATTCTTACCCTGGGAGTTGCTTCAGTTACTACCGCTTGTGATTTAGACCCATCGGGTAAGCCTGCTAGCCAAATGTGAAAATCAAGGTCGCTTCCAATATAACAGTTACAGCTTTCCATATGTGCTTGGTTTGTTGCAACGATGTACCCTTCAACACGGACAGCTCTTTTTTCTTGGGCTTGAACTTGAGCCAGATCCTTGGACGGCCAATAGGCCCTATGCTGCCTTGAAACTCCTTTTGGGACAGGTAAATTGACCAAAGCATCGAAGCTCATTTCTTCAAAACTTTTAGGAACTTCTATCCGATTCTTGAGCTTGTTTAATTCTGGGTCATCTTTGGTCCTTGCTGTGGCTGAACCTTTGGGAGGACAGTTATTAAAAACATTCTGAGCCTCGGAAGTAACTTGGAAAAATAAAAGCGCAGGAACCAGAAGGAAGGTTACCAGGAGCGAGGTTGTTTTCCTCATAAGATCTCCACCTTTTTTGTTGAATTTGAGTTAGTCTCTGTTGGAAGCAGGCGTTATTGATTCAGCCGAACCCCAACCCTAATTGGATTACTCCAAATCGGTTCTTCTTTCGATATCTGGATAGATCTCAGATGTTTAGGATCAGAACCTGATTTTGGTTTTAAACTGGTATTAAATCCCAATCTAAAATCCAGGGGTACGGTGGGTGGTTTAAATTTAACGGTTCCGCTCGGGCCCAATCTAAACTCAACGGGTTTTGGAACGTCCTTGGAATCAATATTTAAATACAGTTTGCCATTATAAGTTTCGTGCGGCTTGATGAAAACCTTCCCAGGTGCGTTGGGAGTGCAAGTTGGTTCAGAGGCACAGGAAAGTTTTACAATGGGATTATCCGTAACCCAGAAACATTCAAAGCTGGCGAGGCACTTCTCATTTTCAAATTCAAAGTATTGATCACTCGAGTTTGTGATGCGGGTTAAAACGATAAATTCCTTCCCTGCTTTCACTTTTTGAGTCTCAACACTAATCAAAATTACAAACCGCGGCTCTTGAGCGTAAAGAAAAGAGGCTATCAAAAACGCCGAAATAAATATGGGCAATATCCTTTTCATCCTAAAGTCTTTTCCTGCTTTCTTCTTTTAAAGCAACTTCTCCCCGTAATGGACGACCCGTTGACTTCGTCAAGGGCTGCTCCGCTGCTTTCGCAACTCGTTGATGTTAGATGGGAGTCTAATAAACCAATCGATTGCAAACATGCTATATTACTATTAATGATTATTTTTCTTCATCTCTTTTAGGATGGGATCGTAATTGGCAGGTTCTAGATAAGCACCGAAGTTTTTAAAGAACAAGCTAATCCACTTATTACTGCTCTTTACATAAACATAAAGGGGAATAAAATCAAACCCCAGTCGCTTCTTGGGGTCATAATTTGAAACCCCCATCTCGTATTTTTTAATGTTATTTTTGATGCACCAATTCATTACATCACGAAACTTTACAAAATAAAGACCATAGTCATAGGCAACCGAATAATCAAGACCAAGGTAGCAATCAAGCAAATAATCTTCGGATACAAGGCAATAATTAAAAGCTACCAATTTATTGTTGATGTGCCATAAAAAATATTTGGTTTGATTCGGCATGTTTTCCGATACTTTTTCAAAAAATCTCTTGGGCACCTTTTCAAATTGATTATCACCTTTTGCTTCCGTTTGCAAATAAAGATCATAGGCAGCGTCAAGTTCTCCGTTAAGCTTACTCGAAACTTCCAAATCGATTTTGACACGGCCATCTACCTTTTTGAATTTTCTCTTCAGATCATATCGCGAAGCGCCACTCAAAGTCTTCAGGTATTCATCAAAGGTCGCGAAATGAAGATCCTTTTCCGTTGTGGGCAAGCTCTCAAACTTAGAGAAACCTTCTTTCTGAAGTTGGTCGAGTGCATTGGTATGTTCAAAACCAAAATCTTTAAAAGCAACGATTGGAATTTTTTCCTGATCGGCTAGCTGTTTCATACATTCGACGATTGCTTTAATTACCCTATTAGGATCGCCAAGAACACCGATTCTACCCCGGCCCATTGGAAGACCACAAATCAGCGCTTTTAAATTAAAAACATTGGGAAAAACTTTTTTGATGGCGAATGAAATATTTTTAAGTACTCCCTGGACGGTAGTATCAAGAGGATAATTCATCAAAAAGCATGAAGTGGCACCAACAAGAATGCCATTGTCATAAACTAAGAGGTAATAAAATTGGAACTGCTCAAAATTGGCTTGATCTAATGATTTAAAAAAATGGTATCCTTCCAAGACGCTGGGAAACACTTTGTCCCATTCGGCTTGGGGTATGTCTTCTATTTTCTTTATAACTTTTGTTTCGATGACCTGCTCCCTAAAGATGAATCCGATACCACGTTCCAGATATGTGGAAAATCTGACTGTGCCCGTTTTGAGAGAATTAGAAGCTGGAGTGAGTACGGCGCAAATTGAGAAATATAGTACCACACTTTACAAAATAAAAAAGCATCTTTGTAAATCATGCTAAGGGATACCTTTTTGGTAACTTCTCCCCGTAATGGCGGGCTTTTTGCCGTCCCGCGCTTTATGCGGGAACGACTTTTCCGCCAAAAAACTTGGCGGGACTCGTCCAGACGGACTTCGCCGCGCTCTTTGGCGAGCGCAACTGGTTGTTCTCAACTGACAGCCGGTTAATACACTCGATCGAATCTCTCCTGTTGCTTAACTCTCCTTTTTAGGGGTAGCCCTGATTTACATTTATAAATTTATAGGTAATCAGGACCGTTCCTTGAGCTTCATAAATTTTAGAATTTTGCGGCTCATGGTCAGCTGTCATTTATCTTTTTGCGACGTTGAGAAAAAGGCTTTGATGCCTTCGATCGCTTGTTCGGCATCATCACCTTCAACTTCAATATGAATCTTTGACTTCCAAGCTACCGCCAAGAGGAGAAGTCCCAGTATATTTTTTCCATCGGCTGTAATTTTCCCTTTCTTGATGCGAATGGCCGAGCGAAATTGCCGAGCATATTTAACAAATCGCATCACCGGCCTGAGGTGAAAGCCAAGCGACCAATTCATGGTAATTTCAATTGTTTGGACTAACGGTTCGCCAGTCCTTTCCATTATCAGCCGCCTATCATTTGAAGGGTGTCCATACTAACCCTAAAGGGCTACTTTGCTAAAGTGCCAGATCTTATTTTAGCATTTATGCAAGGGGGGTAAGAAATAAAAAGGCGAAGCCGAAATGAATCGACTTCGCCTTAGCGAGACCCCTGTTATTGGATGGTTTGTAAACTATTGGGTTCGAGATAGTTAGAGCGCGCTTATTTCAAACAGAGCGGCATGTTAGGGAAACAACCTAAATCCGTAGACTTCACCTGCGAGACCGGCAGGGTCTCGATTTAGAGGTCGTTTCGAAGGAACGGCGGCAATTAATTGTCCCCTATTTTTTGCGATGCGGCATGAAGTAAGTCAGCCCATCCCAAATTCGGTTGACGATTGTCTTCGAGGCATGAACCGAAGTGTCCCTGACTTTACGAATTGGATCGAGCACAGGTTTTATCGGCTCTGTAGCCATGTTATAGGATTTGTCGACGCCCTTATTGACCATGCTGGCAAGTCTAGCTGTGTCTTGAATGGGACGTATATCGGATTTGGATTGATTATCCAGAACCCGGTCTACTGTGGCACTCAAACACCAAGCTGGTCCCATACTAATTACCATGAGAAGCGCGACAAAAAGCGTAACTTTTTTCATAACATTCACCCCTTTTCATAACCTGCATAATAGAAGAAGCCGTTCTCAATTAATTAAAGGGGGCCAAAACACCCAATTACTGAAGTATAGCTGGTGAACGGCCAAGTCTCAAACGGCGGGAGGTTAAAATCGTACTTAAGTCATTGATAATCAATAAGATAAAAAAGGCGTTGCCATATCATCAGCAGCGCCTTACTTGCAACTTCTCCCCAAACTTTACGATTTGCGACCCATTAGGTTCCAAGTTCAAAGGGGAAAGAAGTAAGTCTACCTAAAATCCCTTTTCGAGTACAATACGTCCAAAACTTTCCTCATTACGGTTGAACCCAAAGGAATAACCTAATTTAACGGTGATTTCATGGGGAAGAGCAAACCATATTTGCGGAATCACTGAATCTTCATGAGAATGGGTATTGTATCTCATCTCGCAGCCAAATCGTAACATTCCATTTGTATTGTACCGAAATCCAAAAGCAGGTACGAACGCTAGTTCTCCTGTTCTAAGAAAGACTTCTTCGGGAAGATTTAAGGTAAGATTGAGTCGTTTAAAGTCTTTGGAAAGGATAAGCCTGGGCTCAATTGCTGGTTCCTGTCTTCCGTGTTCCTTTCTTTCTGTATTGGCTTCTAAGGAAATGGCCACATCAATTGGTTTTGTGCCTTCATCAAAAAAGCGGTACCTTGTTTCAAATCGTCCAGAATCAAATTGCGTTCCTTCATGACGGGTGGTTTTGATACTGCTGCGACCATCGATCATCCAATGTTGAGTCAGCCCATATTCAAGAGCAAAATTATGTTGTAGAAAACCAATATTTTTATCGGAATCCGCATCTGATTTATATCCAAAATCGAGCCAATACTCCGGTTCGACTTCTCCTTTTTCGAGAGTCTCATAAACCAAGGTTTCGTCAATATAATCCTCTCGATGTGCAAATAGGGGGCTGGAATAGCTACAAAGAAAAATTAAAAGAACGCTAATAAGGTTACGGAAATTTTTCATTGCTCTTATTCATGTGAAAAGAAAAAAGGCGTTACTGTTCTTGCTATTTTACAGCAACGCCTTTGAAAAGCAACTTCTCCCAATCCTGGACGACTTTGCAACTGGCTACAGGGAGATGCGTCTTCCAAACTTATTTCTTTTCGTGTTCTTCAGCTTCTTCCCTTTCTTCGGCTTCCTTGCCAGCATACTTGCTTAACTTCTCCGACAAATCGGGGTTGGTAGCTTTTAGAGCTGCGGCTGCATCCCGAAGCATTTGAATATCTCCCTTGCTATGTTCTTCCTCATAGGCATAAGAAAACCCTGGATGAGAAAAAGCAAACATGGCGGACAAGAAAATAGCTGCCATTAAAACCCTTAATGTTTTCATTGAACTTCCTCCTTTTGTTGTTGTTTAAAAGCTCCTCATTTTGATTGCTAAACCTAACAACGCTGAAACTAAAATGATCAATGGCTCAGGTATCTTCTTTATTTTCCATAGTAGTGCTACCGTAATGATTGCAAATAAAGCCGTTGGAATATCCACAATTGATTTTCTTCCTAATACGATAACCGCTCCCGTAATTGCTCCAATCGCTGCGGCTGTCACGCCATTGACGAAAGACAACAGTGCTGGTTTCTTTCCATATTTCTTAAAATAAGGTGCTGGAATAATTGTAAAAAGGTAACAAGGAAGAAATGTAGCAAAGGCTGCGACACATGCGCCTTTGAATCCTGCAACCAAATATCCAATAAAACCAACTGTAATCACGACAGGCCCTGGCGTAATCATGGCAACAGCAACTGCGTCAAGAAATTGATGATCATTCAGCCAATGATATTGTTTGACAACTCCTCCATAAAGAAAAGGAACAATAGCAAGACCGCTTCCAAAAACAAAAGTTCCCGCTTTAGCAAAGAAGGTAAAAATTTTCCACAAAACGGCTGGAGTAGCCGAAGCGCTTACACCTGTTGCAACAATGGGCAGAGCCAAGAATCCTGTTAACCCTGCTGTGTTCTTTGCTTTGAGTTTGTAGGGAGGACTTTCGATAAACCAGACAAGGAAGCCTGCTAACAAAAACAAATAAACATTTTCAGATTCCGTGATGGCCGTAAAGGCTGCTAAGAAAAGATAGATTACCCAAAGTAATTTACTTTTTCCGATCGTTTTAACTGTCAATTTATAAGCGCTGTAAGCAATGATTCCGATAACACTCGCTCCAATTCCATAAAATACGGCTTGCATCCAGGCTAAACCCCCATAGAGTTTGTAAGCCCAGCCTAAAGCGACAACCATTAAGAAAGATGGAAGTACAAATGCAATGCCAACCAGTGTCGCCCCAAGAATGTGATAATCGACATATCCTAGATAAATCGCTAGCTGCGCTGCCAATGGTCCCGGTGCCAACTGGGCAAGTGTTAAACCTTCTTTATAATCTGCCTCGGAAATCCATTTTCTTTTTTCAACAAGATCACGGAACATATAACCGACCAAAGCAACTGGGCCTCCGAAACCGATCGCTCCTAATTTCAGAGTATAAAGAACAAGTTGCTGAAGTGAATAAGAAGGTTTTGACTCAAACATTATTTTTGCTGAGTATCTAGAGCGGATTTCAATCCTCTAGCAAGATCAGTCGTTGAACCAATGCCCCAATAATGAAGGAAAATAATTCGAGGGGATTCCCCAGTCATATGATTATGAATGGCAACGATATTTATTCCGTTAGAACGAAGTGCTTTTAAGACAGGTTGAAGCTCGGATTCAAGCATTGCAAAATCTCCATCCACCAAAGCCTTCTCGTCACTTCCAATGAATGCGGCCCAAGTGTTGACGCCCATTGCATTCCCCATATCATGACCATTCATTGAAGTTTTACGGCCTATTGTCACTTTATAAACACCGTTATTCATGTCGCCTTTAACTCCCAAAATAGTCTCAATCTTTTTAGGATCAAGCGTCGTCTTTGATGGATCAATTTCAAAATAAGGCTTCGTTCCCTTCCCTCCGCTTGTTTCCTTAATTTTTGCGAATACGTTCCCAACCGCTGCTGCCAAAGCTTCGGGATTCCAAGTTCCGCCTATATGCATAAACATCACCTTGGGAGAATCCCAAAAGAAGTGATTATGAAGTGCGGTTACTTCTAAACCATTATTTAAAGCCACGTCCATCACAGGATTGACTTGATCTTCTGTCAGTACCATATCTCCCATCATCATCGTATGGTCTTCCATCAATTTAAAGGCTGCCCAAACAGTTAGCCCCATCGGTGGCGTTATTTTGACTCCGCCAGCTTTGACATCAAGATCAGAGCGAGGGAAACTTACTTTAAAAACGCCTTCTTGTTCATTGTATTTACCCTTGGCGCCGGTTAATTCTTCAATTCGATTATAAAGCTCCGTATTTTCTTGAGCATAGATGAAAGCGGGAAAGAAGAGCACGATGAAAAGGAATGGTAGGAATATAAACTTGAAAATTCTTGCCATGATGATACCTTTTTGTTTTATTTTATTGTAACTCTTATTACATTTAAAAGCAACAGGTATACTTTTTTATATTGAAGCGATTCGCCAGACCGCATACAATAACACTACTATGAATTGGTTGGTCTTTTCGTATTCCCTACCTTCAAAACTAAATTCCAAACATCGTGTATCGCTCTGGCGTCGGCTTCACCGGTTTGGAGCCATCTCCCCTAAAACAGGCGTTTATGTCCTTCCAGATCGAGAAGAATGCGCGGAAGCATTTCAGTGGCTTGCCCAAGAAGTTCAGGAAGCAAAGGGTGAAGCGTTGGTCATGAAAGTAGAAAAATTTGAAGGCCTGCAAGATTCAGAACTTGTCGAGCTGTTCAAAAAATCCTGCAAAAAAGATTATGAAGAACTCGGCCAAGAAATTGAAATACTCGAAAAAACATTAAAGAAGAAATCGACTAACAAGACACCTCACCTCAGAGAAAGCATCAAAAGGCTTCGGAATCAACTTTCTGAAATCGCTGCTATCGATTTTTTTACATCGGACATAGGACGATTGATTCAAAACCGCTTGAAAGCACTTGATGAGAAACTAATTCCTTCAACCCCAAGAGTAATTCCAAAACTTTCCAGATCAGACTATCTAAATAAAACTTGGGTTACTCGACCGCGACCTCATATAGATCGGCTTGGTTGTGTTTGGCTCATTCGCAAATTTATTGACCCAAATGCCCGTATCCGTTATTCGCAAACTCCAGGTAAAGATGAGATTCCTTTCGATATGAAAGATGCGGTCTTAGGGCACCACCAAAATCTATGCTCCTTTGAAACCATGATCATTGCTTTTAACCTTAAAGAGGAAGCACTAAAACCAATTGCCTCGATTGTCCATGAGATTGATTTAAGAGATGGTCAAAATGTACGACCCGAAACAGAAGGCGTTGCAAGCATTTTGAAGGGTTGGTTATTTCAGGGGCTTTCAGACGCCGACCTAGAATCAAGAGGGTTGACCTTGTTTGAAGGATTATACTCAGCCTTCAAAAAACTTTCATGAGTGTTTCTTCGGATTTCGGCAAAAAAGGCGTTGCTACATTATCTGAATAGCAACGCCTTTCCCGCAACTTCTCCCCGTATTGGACGCGTTTCGGAACCCAACAACCACCTTTAAAGCAGAGCTTTCGTCGACCAAACTATTGTTTGATACTTACAATTTCGCTTTAACTGAGTAATACGGCGTCCTGAATCCTCTGGGGAGAAGTCTTTTTTAAATCCCAAGTGAGCTGAAACTTGGAGAGGATAAAAATGATCCACTTGGTTGGGTCCCAATCATACCACCGGATACCATTACGATAATCGCTTGGGAAGCGATGATGAAAACCATGATAACCTTCCCCGTTCGTGAGCAAGGCTCCCATCCAA
>Ga0209515_10000944_pt1 | contig 50172 bp, 50 predicted proteins | sample Subgroupgradi54m_FD_187454 | JGI IMG/M metagenome (GOLD analysis project Ga0209515, IMG submission 187454) | Subsurface groundwater microbial communities from S. Glens Falls, New York, USA - GMW60B uncontaminated upgradient, 5.4 m (SPAdes)... ... | reverse complement strand
CCCCCGCCATAGAACTTGGCGGGTCCGCCAAGTCGTGTGGCGGAAAATCTTGAAGCGGCCGCCATCGAGGCGGCCGCGGAATGCCGCGTCCGGCGGGGACGCGGCTGAAGCAGGCACCATCAGGGTGCGTGCGGAATGCCGCATCCGATGGGGATGCGGCCACCGCCCCGACCACCTGGGCGGCTGCGGGGTACTGAGCTCAGAAGTCAGATGACAGGTGTCAGAAGTCAGACTGGGGGCCAACCCGTCGTGTGCTTTTTCTGACTTCTAATCCAGCGGGAGTTCCCCGCCTGTGAAGGCGGGGGTGAGAGCCGTTCCGGCGGCTTCCGCGGTGGAGTATGATAGGAGGCCATGCGCCTCCACAAAGCCGCCCATACGGTATACAAGACCCAGTACCATATCGTGTGGGTCACCCGGTATCGGAGGAAAATCCTCGTCCCAGGCGTGCAACGATACCTGCACGTCAAGCTGGAGGAAGTCCGCAAGTACTACCCGGATTGGGCATACGCCGCGATCGGGAGGGAGGTCGACCATGTGCACCTGCACATGGTGATTCCCCCGAAATACGCAGTCAGTGTCGCGGTGGAGACGCTGAAGAAGAACACCAGCCGCGCGCTCGCTGAGAAATTTACGTTCCTGAAGCAGGTCTACTGGGACGAGGACGGGATCTGGTCCACGGGGTACTTCGTCTCGACCGTGGGTGTGAACGAAGCGATCATCCGGCGGTGCGTGGAGATGCAGGGGAAGGAAGACGCCGGACAAGCGGAGCTTGAATTTTGATGTGAGTACCACGCCTGTAAAGGCGTGGGTATCTATTTTCTGACCTCGGCCTTCTGAACCCTGGCTTGTAACCGTTCACTGTTCTCTATGATGAGCAAGAAAATTTACGTGGGACTGATCGGCTTCGGCACCGTCGGCGCCGGCGTGGCTCGAGCCCTCCTGGAAAAAGGGCGGATGCTCGAGGAGCGCGTCGGGGCCCGTGTCGTGCTCCGCCGGGTCTGCGACAACGATTTCCGTCGCAAGCGCGGCTTCCGCCTGCCCGCACACCTTACGACATCGGACCCCTCCAAAATCCTCCGCGATCCGGAGATCCGCATCGTCGTGGAGCTCATCGGAGGGCTGGAGCCGGCCAAGACGTTCATCCTCGAGGCGCTGCGCCGCGGCAAGCACGTCGTCACGGCGAACAAGGCGCTGCTCGCCCACGAGGGGCGGGAGCTCTTCGCGGCCGCCACCCGGGCCAAGGCCGATCTCTACTTTGAAGCCTCGGTCGGCGGCGGCATCCCCATCATCAAGGCGCTGCGGGAGGGGCTGATCGGCAACGAGATCGACACCATCCTGGGGATCGTGAACGGCACCTCCAATTACATCCTGACGCAGATGAAGGAGCAGGGGCTCAGTTTTCACGAGGCGCTCCTTGAGGCGAAGCAGCATGGGTATGCGGAGCGGAACCCATCGCTGGACATCAACGGGGACGACGCCTCGCACAAGCTGGCGATCCTGACGCTGCTCGGATTCGGCGTCCAGGTCCGCCCCGCAGACATCCATGTGGAAGGCATCAGCAAAATCTCGCAGGCGGATATCCACTACGCGGATGACCTGGGCTACTGCATCAAGCCGCTCGCGATCGCCAAGCGCGAGGAGCACGAGCTCGACGTGCGGGTGCACCCGACCCTCCTAGCGAAAACCCACCTGCTCGCCAGCGTGAATGGCGTCTACAACGGGATCTACGTCCACGGCGACATGGTCGGCGCACAGCTCTTCTATGGGCGGGGAGCCGGGCAAGGCCCTGCCGCCAGCTCGGTCGTTGCTGATATCGCGGATGTGGCGCGGAACATCGCCAACGGAGTAAGCCAGCGGGTGGGCCTGCAGTGCCACCCGGGCCACGGCATCCGCCGCCTGCGCCGCATGGGCAACGTCGAGACCCGCTACTACATGCGGTTTCTGGTGACGGATAAGCCCGGCGTGCTCGCGCGGATCGCCGGGGTGCTCGGCCGCCACCACATCTCGATCGCGAGCGTCCACCAGAAGGAACGCAAAGCCGCCAGGATTGTCCCTGTGGTCATGATGACCCATGAGGCAAGAGAGTCCCACGTCCGCGATGCCCTGCAGGCCATCGACCGCTTGGGGTTCGTGAAGCAGCCGACCGTCGCCATCCGGACGGAAGCGCCTCGGGCCAAATGATCCCCCCACCTGTTTGGCAGCCGGAGGCTGCCTAACACGATGCAACGAGAAAGGCCACATCTGGTGCAAGAGCGGATGGGTTCGCGTTCAGCGAACCCAAAACAGGTGGGGGGATGGCGCGGCGTCATTGACGCCTACCGACCGTACCTGCCGGTGTCTCCCCGCACGCCGGTGGTCACGCTGCTCGAAGGGAACACCCCCCTGATCCGCAGCCGCGCGATCAGCGCACGACTCGGCGTGCCCGCCGAGGTCTACTTGAAGTATGAGGGGATGAACCCCACCGGATCGTTCAAGGACCGCGGGATGACCGTCGCGATCTCGAAAGCGCTCGAGGCGAAGTCCGTCGCGGTCATGTGCGCCTCGACCGGCAACACCTCGGCCTCCGCGAGCGCCTACGCCGCCCGCGCCGGTCTGCGCTCCATCGTCCTGATCCCCAGCGGCGCGATCGCCCTCGGGAAGCTCTCGCAGGCGCTCATCCATGGCGCCAAGGTCGCCTGCGTCGAGGCCAACTTCGACAGCTGCCTCGCCCTCGTCAAATCGCTCGCGCGGACCCACCCCGTCACGCTGGTCAACTCGATCAACCCCCACCGCATCGAGGGCCAGAAGACCTGCGCGTTTGAAATCTGCGACGTGCTCGGGCGCTCACCGGACTTCAACGTGACGCCGGTCGGCAATGCCGGCAACATCACCGCGCAGTGGAAAGGCTACCGCGAATACTACGAGCGTGGGAAGATCCATCAGCTCCCCGTGATGCTGGGCTTCCAAGCGGAAGGCGCTGCGCCGCTCGTCAGAGGGAAAATCGTGGCACACCCAAGGACGATCGCCACCGCCATCCGCATTGGCAACCCGGCGAGCTGGCAGGGAGCCATTGCGGCGCGGGAGCAGTCCCAGGGCCTCATCGATGCGGTGAGCGACCGGGAGATCCTCGAGGCCTACCGCCTGTTGGCTATGGAGGAGGGCGTGTTCGTCGAGCCGGCATCGGCCGCGTCGGTCGCCGGCCTCCTGAAGCTGGCCCGGACCGGCTACTTTAAGGCCAAGCGCGGGCGAGCCAAACGGCCGCTCACGATTGTCTGCATCCTGACCGGACACGGGCTGAAGGATCCTGAGCGCGCGATCAAGAGCGTCCGTGTTCCCAAACCACTCCCCCCCTCGCTCTCCGTCATCAGCAAGGCCGTCGGCCTGACGTGACAGCCGTTAGCCGTCGGGCGTCAGACGTGCGCCGCATGAACCGACCCCGCTCCATCGCTGATTTCTGACTTCTGTCCTCTGACTTCTGGGAGTATAATGAACGATCAGATGAAATACGTCATCGTGCGATGTGAAGACCACGCTCAGGGGGTCGAACAGACCAAAGCGCTGCTCGACGGCGCGAAAGCCCTCCACCTCCAGCAGCTCGCGCAAGCGGGTGCGGCGGGGCTCATCGGCAACCCGGCCTCTCGTGCGCGTGGTCGTCGAGGACCCAAGGCTCCAACCGACCGGTTTGGGCTGCACCGGGCGCTCCTGGGGGTAGGGCCGTCGGATCCCGAGGCAGCCGCGGGACGGTGCTACGCGGCCAGCGCGAACATCCAACTGGCGCCGGGAGACATCGCCTGGTGCTGTGACTTCGTGACGCAGCGGGACGGGATGATCATCGACCCGACCGCCGGGCACATCACGACGAAAGAAAGCGAGGTCCTCGTTCAGGCCCTGGACGAACAGATGGGGTCGGATGCGCAGCGGTGGGAGGTCGGTCGCGATTCCCACCACGTCTTGGTGGTCGGTGATGGATCGCTCGCCGAAGGCGACGGGCGCGCCCCCCTGGCCTCGCCTGAGCTCCTCATCAGTCAGGCGTGGCAGCGCCACCTGCCCGATGGGTTGGTGGGCGACACACTGCGCGCGATCATCGAGGAAGCGTCTGAGCTCCTCGAAGAGCATCCCGTGAACCGCGTGCGGGTCGACCTGGGTGAAAATCCGGCCAACCTGCTCTGGCTCTGGGGCGGAGCGCCTGTGGAGCCCCACCCCGCTTCGGCGGGGTGGCACCCTGCCACCACGCCCCGAGTGGGGCGACATCCCGCCCACGCGCTCGAGGAAGCCGCACCGGCGGGCCCACGGCCGAAGGCCGTGGCCCGATGGCGGGTCGAGACGCGAAGAACCTTCCGCGAACGGACCGGCCTTTCAGGCGCGATGGTGTCGACCGATTTTCTCACACGGGGGTTGGCGCGCACGCTTGGCATGGAGTGGAAGAGCGGGCCGGTTTCGCTCGAGGAAGGCCCGCTCCACCGCGCGATGAAACTGCTCGGAGGGCTGGTGGAGGAGCGCGAGTTCGTGTACGTTCATCTGCGCATCGAAAGCGGTGACCAGGTCGAACGGCTCTGCGCCATGGAGCGCATTGACCAGCTCCTGCTCAAACCGTTGACACAGCTGCTGCCGCGCCTGGGGGAGTGGCGGCTGCTCGCCGTCATTGATGACCGGATAGGCGGCGCGGTCCCGTTCATCGCCATTGGCACCGGCCTCCCGCAGCAGCCTGTGGTATCGCTCAGCCCGACGAGCCTGGCGGAGAGCCCCCTGAGGTTCGCTGACGGGCCAGCGCTCTTCTCCTGGCTCACGAGTCGAGGATGAGGCGAAAGCTCATCGTGCAAAAATTCGGCGGGAGCTCGGTCGCCAACCCCGAACGGATCAAACGGGTGGCGCAGCGGGTCGTGGAGACGAAACGCACCGGATCGGATGTCGTGGTGGTCGTCTCCGCGCTCGGCGATACCACCGATGAGCTCCTCCACCTCGCGTCCCAGATCACCCAGCAGCCCGCCGAGCGCGAGCTGGACGTGCTCATGGCGACGGGGGAACAGGTTTCCGTGGCGCTCCTGGCGATGGCCATTCACGAGCTGGGGGAAGACGCGGTGTCCTTCACCGGCGCTCAGGTCGGGATCCTCACGGATGGGACGCACACCAAAGCGAGAATCGTCGATATCAACGCCCGGCGCATCGTCGAGGAGCTGGCCAAGGGCCGCATCGTCATCGTCGCGGGCTTCCAGGGCGTGAACCTCAACCAGGACATCACGACGCTCGGGCGGGGAGGATCCGATCTCACGGCGGTGGCGCTGGCCAAAGCGCTCCGGGCCGATGTCTGTGAGATCTTCACCGATGTTGAAGGGGTCTACACGGCCGACCCGCGCATCGTCCCGCAGGCGAGGAAGCTGGCCACGATCAGCTACGACGAGATGCTCGAGATGGCCTCGCTGGGCGCGCAGGTCATGCAGACCCGGTCCATTTTTGTGGCAAAGCGGTTCGGCGTCCCCATCCACGTCCGATCGAGCTTTTCACTTCGGGAGGGCACCATGATCCAGCAGTCCGTGAAGGCCATGGAAGACATCGTCGTCAGCGGCGTGACGCTGCAGCGGGATGAGGCGAAAGTCACCATCCGCGACGTGCCGGACAAGCCGGGGATGGCGGCTGAAATCTTCCGGGAGCTCGCGGCGAAAGAGATCAACGTGGACATGATCGTCCAGAACGTCAGCCGCGAGGGCTCCACCGACGTCTCGTTCACGGTCGTCAAGCATGATCTGCCGGCGACCCTGCGCGTCGCCCGCAGCGTCTCCCACCGCATCGGCGCGGGGGAAGTGACGACCGATGAAGGGGTGGCGAAGCTCTCGATCGTCGGGATCGGGATGCGCAGCCACTCCGGGGTCGCGGCGAAGATGTTCGAGGCCATGGCCCGCGAGCGCATCAACATCGAGATGATCTCGACCTCTGAAATCAAGATCTCCTGCGTGATCCGCAAGGCCCACGCAGAACGGGCGGTGCGGGCGGTCCACCGGACATTCGGCCTCGGCCGCGCACCCGCCGCCTCCCGTCGAAGGCGCCCCGCGATCGCACGGACGTAGGGGCCTACAAATCGAGCGGGCAGCCCCGCCCAGGACACCTCATGCCAACACCTCAGGTGGAACTCTACGACACCACGCTCCGTGACGGAGCGCAGACCGAGGGGATCTCCTATTCGGTCCAGGATAAGCTTCGCATCACCGAGAAGCTGGATGCCCTTGGTGTGCACGCGATCGAGGGCGGCTGGCCGGGTTCCAACCCGAAGGACGCCGAGTTCTTCCGCCGGGCGAAGCGGCTGCGCCTGAACACTGCAGAACTCGCCGCGTTCGGCAGCACCCGCCGCGCGGCCAGGGCGGCACGCGACCCAAACCTCAACGCGCTCCTCAAAGCCGAGACCCGGACAGTGACGATTTTTGGGAAGAGCTGGGACCTCCACGTGCGGGACGTGCTGAAGATCAGCCTGGAGGAGAATCTCAAGGTGGTCGAAGACTCCGTTGCCTTCCTGAAGCGCCATGGCCGCCGCGTCATCTACGATGCCGAGCACTTTTTTGACGGCTACCAGGACAACCCGGCCTATGCGCTGAAGACCGTGCAGGCCGCCCTGGATGGCGGGGCGGATACCGTCGTACTCTGCGACACCAACGGGGGGAGCCTGCCGACCGAGATCACCGATATCATCCGGGCATCCCAGGACGGCATGCGTGTTCCGCTGGGCATCCATGCTCACAACGACAGCGACCTGGCGGTGGCCAACTCAATCGCTGCGGTCAATGCCGGCTGCCGCCAGGTCCAGGGAACGATCAACGGCTACGGGGAGCGGTGCGGGAACGCGAACCTGGTCTCCATCATCGCCATCTTGAAGCTCAAGATGGGCATCGACTGCCTGCCGGACGCCAAGCTCAAGGAGCTAACGGAAACCTCAAGGTTCGTCGCCGAGGTGAGCAATATGATGCAGCGTGCAAATTGGCCATTCGTTGGTGAGTCGGCTTTTGCACACAAGGGTGGCGTCCATGTCAATGCGGTTATGAAAAATCCGCGCACATACGAACACATTGAGCCCAGCCTTGTCGGTAATCATCGTAAAGTCTTGGTATCGGAACTATCTGGTCGTTCCTCGCTTGTTCTCAAAGCTGAGGATCTGCACCTTCACTTGGTGAAGGACACACCACAAGCCAAAAAACTCCTGAAGCGACTACAACAATTAGAGCACCAAGGCTATCACTTTGAGGCAGCTGATGGATCACTTGAACTACTGCTTCAACGGGAACTCAAACACCTGAAGCCCTTTTTCTCCCTTGAGGGTTTCCGGGTCATAATCGAAAAGCGCGGGAACCAACTATTTTCAGAGGCCACAGTGAAGTTACGCGTCAATGGAAAGCCGGAACACGCCGCTGCTGAGGGAGATGGACCGGTCAATGCGCTGGATAACGCAATCCGTAAAGCCCTTAAGCAATTCTACCCAACACTTGCCGAGATGCATCTGACCGATTTCAAGGTACGAGTCCTGGATGAGAAGGTTGGTACTGCTGCGAAGGTACGCGTCGGCATCTTCTCGCAGGACGCCCATGACTCGTGGGGCACGGTCGGCGTCTCGGAGAATATCATCGAGGCAAGCTGGCAGGCGCTGGCCGATTCCATCGAATATAAACTACTCAAGGATCAGAAGTCAGATGTCAGCCCGCCCCGGCCATCGCGAGAGGCGGGCCGGGGACGCCAGAAGTCAGAAAAGGCCAAAGCACGATCGCGCTTGGCCTGATGTCTGCCCTCTGTTTTCTGACCTCTGATTTCTGACTTCTGAACCCTCTGACTTCTGAACCCATGGCTGACCTTCCTCCGCAATACAACCCCACAGACGTCGAGGAAGCCCGCTACCAGTGGTGGGACGCCCAGGGCCTCTTTCAGGCGAATCCGGATCGTTCCCGCAAGCCCTATACGATCGTCATCCCGCCGCCCAACATCACCGGCATCCTCCACATGGGCCATGCGCTCAACAACACCATCCAGGACATCCTCATCCGCTTCCAGCGCATGCAGGGCCGGAATGCCCTCTGGGTCCCCGGCACCGATCACGCGGGCATCGCGACACAGAACGTCGTTGAGCGCGCCCTCGCTAAGGAAGGGAAGCGCCGGCAGGACCTTGGGCGCGACGCGTTTGTCAAACGGGTCTGGGACTGGAAGGAGCAGTACGGCAACACCATCCTCTACCAGCTCAAGCGGCTCGGCGCCTCCTGCGATTGGCGGCGGACCCGGTTCACGATGGACGAAGGTCTCTCCGAGGCGGTCACGGAGGCCTTTCTCCAGCTCTACAAGAAGGGGCTGATCTACCGCGGGAACTACATCATCAACTGGTGCCCACGCTGCCAGACGGCGCTGGCCGATGAAGAGGCCCCGCGGCAAGGGACGCAGGGGAAGCTGTACCACATTCGGTATCCGTTGGCTCAGGGCTCAGGGCTCAGGGCTCAGGGCAAAGCCACTCCTCCCCGAGCCCACAGCCCAGAACCCCCAGCGCAGTTTATCGAGGTGGCGACGACGCGGCCTGAGACGATGCTGGGCGATACCGCGGTCGCCGTGCATCCTAAAGACAAGCGGTACAGAGCGCTCATCGGGAAGTTCGCGATCCTGCCGATCGTCAACCGAACACTGCCGATCATCGGCGATGATGCGGTGGACCGGGACTTCGGCACCGGCGCGGTCAAGGTCACACCGGCGCATGATCCCGTCGACTTCCAGCTCGGGAAAAAGCACAAGCTGGAATTCATCAACGTGATGACCGATGACGCGCATATGACCAACGTGCCGAAGCCCTATGAAGGGCTCGACCGGTTCGACTGCCGCAGCAAGCTCATCGTGGATCTGGAGCAGGGCGGGTTCCTCGGGGCCATTGACGAGCACCAGCACAACGTCGGCCACTGCTACCGCTGCCACACCGTCGTGGAGCCGCGCCTCTCCCCGCAGTGGTTCGTGAAGATGCAGCCACTCGCGGGGCCGGCCATCAAGGCCGTGAAAACTGGCGCGATCACATTTGTGCCGGAGCGGTGGACCAAGGTGTATCTCAACTGGCTGGAACATATCCAGGACTGGTGCATCAGCCGGCAGATCTGGTGGGGCCACCGGCTTCCCGTGTACTACTGCGATAAATGCGCTCGGGGCTCGGGGCTCGGGGCTCGGGGCAAAAACGCTCAACCCAGAGCCTACAGCCCAGAGCCCACAGCGAAGGGTGTAATTGTCTCCAAGACTCGGCCGGAGCGATGTCCGACGTGCGGCTCCACGGCGCTGAGGCAGGATGAGGACGTGCTGGACACCTGGTTCTCCTCCTGGCTCTGGCCGTTCTCGACGCTGGGCTGGCCGAAGAAGACGCCGGAGCTCGGCTACTTCTACCCCACCTCGACGCTCGTCACCGCGCAGGAGATCATCTTCTTCTGGGTCGCCCGGATGATCATGGCCGGCTACTTCTGCATGAAGCAGCCGCCGTTCACGAAGGTGTACATTCACGGAACCGTGCGGGACATGACCGGCAAGAAGATGTCGAAGTCTCTCGGCAACATCATCGACCCCCTCGACATCATCAAGCAGTACGGGACCGACGCGCTGCGCTACACGCTTGTCACCGCCACCGCGATCGGCCAGGACATCTTCCTCTCGGAAGAGCGGTTCGTCGCCGGCCGCAACTTCGCCAACAAGCTCTGGAACGCCACCCGGTTCGCCCTCTCGCGCCAAGCGGTCGGCGGCGGGACGAAGCCGCCGCTCACCGTGGCGGATCGCTGGCTCCGTTCGCGGCTGCACCGCACCATCGCTCGGGTCACTACGTCGCTCGAAAACTGTCTCTTCAACGACGCGACCACCGCCCTCTATGGTTTCCTCTGGCACGACCTGTGCGACTGGTACGTGGAACTCTCCAAGGTGCCGGGCCAGACCTCCTCGCCCGCCGTGCTCATCGAGGCGCTGGAAACCAGCCTGCGGCTCCTGCACCCGGTCATGCCCTTCGTCACTGAGGAGCTGTGGCAGCATCTTAAGACAGCGGACAGCAGAGCGACAACACCGCAGAGCATCATGACCGCGCCGTGGCCGAAGGCCGAGAAGAAATTCATGGATGAGGAGACCGAGCGCGCCATCGAGCGGTTCCAGCTTGTGGTGACCGGCCTCCGCAATGCCCGCGCCGATCTCGGCATCCCGGCGGGCGAACGGCTCCGGCTCGGCGTCGTAACCGGCAAGTCCGCGGTGAAGCAGTTTTTCGAATCCCACCGGCCCGCGCTGGAACTCCTGGCTGGGGTCGGCGAGGTGCGGCTTGTCTCCTCCCGGCAAGAAGTCACACAGGCGGCGCGGCTGCGCGTGAACGACCTCGAGCTGCTGCTCCACACCGAGGGGCTGCTCAACGTCGAGGCCCAGCGGACCAGGCTCCAGCAGAAAGTGGCCGAGCTGGAGCAGCGCGCGTCACGCCTTAAGGCCCAGTTGAAGGACGCGGTCTTCACCCAGAAGGCCCCGAAGGACGTCGTGGCGCAAGCCGAACAGAGCCTCACCAGAACCCGGGCAGACCTCGCGAAGTTCTCGGAATACCTCGCGGACCTGTCCACCACCTAGGAGGGGCGGTGCGCCTCTCGCAGCAAGCGGTCCTCCTGATTATCCGCCAGGCCCTGCGCGAGGATAGGGCCTCCGCCGACCTCACCTCGCGCGCGCTCATCCCGTCTTCCTTGCGCGTCCGCGCCCGCCTCATCGCGAAAGCGCCCGGCATCCTCTCCGGCGGCCCGGTCGCGGTCTGGGCCTTTCACGCGGTTGATCCATCCCTGCGCTGCGTGCTGAGGCGACGCGACGGGCAGGCCATTCGGCGAGGTCAGACGATCCTCACGATCGAGGGACGCGCCCGGTCGATCTTCGCCGCCGAGCGGACCGCGCTCAATCTCCTCGGGCATCTCTCCGGCGTCGCGACGCTCACGCAGGCGTTCGTCCGGCAGGTGCGCCCATCCCGCGCCAAGATCTACGATACGAGGAAGACGCTGCCCGGCCTTCGGACGATCGAGAAATACGCCGTCCGGATCGGGGGAGGGCACAACCACCGCGCGTCGCTGGCCGAGGCGATCTTGATCAAGACGAACCATTTGAGAACAGCGACTCACGACTCACGACTCACGACTCACGACCTCAAAACTCTCGTTCTAAAGGCCAAACATCGGTATCCCATGAAGCGCGTCGAAATCGAGGTGACGAACCTCACGGAATACAAGGCTGCATTGTCGGCAGGCGCCGAGAGCATCTTACTGGATAACTGGTCTCTTCCGAATATTCGAAAGGCCATGGCGCTTCGACGTCATGGGTCATGGGTCATGGGTCATGGGTCGCTTTTAGAGGTGTCTGGAGGTGTCACCCTCGCCAACGTCCGGGCGATCGCGCGGACCGGTGTGGACCGCATCTCGATCGGCCGGCTCACCCATTCCGCCCCTTCGCTCGATGTGTCGCTTGAGGTCGTCTGATGGACCGGTTTGAACTCGTCACGGATCTTGCGCCGAAAGGTGACCAGCCCCAAGCGATCGAGGCGCTGGAAAAAGGCGTCCTCGACGGCAAGAAATTCCAGACGCTGCTCGGGGTGACGGGAAGCGGCAAGACGTTCACCGTCTCGCACGTCATCGCCAAGATCAATCGGCCCACCCTCGTCATCTCGCACAACAAGACGCTCGCCGCCCAGCTCTACGGCGAGTTCAAGAACCTCTTCCCGCACAACGCGGTCGAGTACTTCGTCAGTTACTACGACTACTACCAGCCCGAGGCCTACGTCCCGCAAACCGACACCTACATCGAGAAGGACGCCTCCATCAACGACGACCTCGACCGGCTGCGCCTCTCCGCGACGAGCTCACTTCTCTCCCGCCGCGACGTCATCATCGTCGCCACGGTCTCCTGCATCTACAGCCTCGGCGACCCGGAGGAGTACAAGGAGCAGATGGTCTGGCTCGCGAAGGGCAAGACGGCGCGACGGGATGAGGTGCTCTCCTGGCTCGTCGGCATCCACTACGAGCGCAACGACACCGACTTCAAGCGCGGCACCTTCCGCGTGCGGGGCGACGTCATCGATCTGTACCCGGCCTACCGGCAGACCGGCTATCGCGTCGAGCTCGACGGAGGCCGCATCGGCCGCATCCGGGAGATCGACCCGCTCACCGCCGACACGCTTGCCGAGCTCGACCAGATCGCGATCTACCCGGCCAAGCACTTTGTCACCAACAAGGAGCGGATCACTGCGGCGCTCGAGGCGATCCGGCGCGAGATGCTCGAGTGCGTACGCGCCTTCCAAACGCAGGGGAAGCTCCTCGAAGCGCAGCGGCTTGAGTCGCGCACGACGTATGACCTCGAGATGCTCAAGGAGCTCGGCTACTGCCACGGCGTCGAGAATTACGCGCGGCACCTCTCCGGGCGCTCCCCCGGCTCCCGGCCCAACTGCCTCATCGACTATTTCCCGAAAGACTACCTGATGCTCATCGACGAATCCCACGTCACCGCCCCGCAGGTGCGCGGCATGTACGAGGGCGACCGGGCGCGCAAGGAGACGCTCGTCGAGTACGGCTTCCGCCTCCCGTCGGCGCTGGACAACCGCCCGCAGACGTTCCAGGAGTTCGAGTCGCTCCTCAACCAGGTCGTCTTCATCACGGCCACCCCCGGCCCCTACGAGCTGAAGGCCTGCCAGGGCAGGGTCGTCGAGCAGGTCATCCGCCCGACCGGCCTCGTGGACCCGGCGGTCACCGTCAAGCCCACCACAGGGCAGATTGATGACCTCATCGCGCTGGTCCGCGCCCGCGCCGAGCGCCGCGAGCGCGTCCTCGTCACCACGCTCACGAAGCGGCTCTCGGAAGATCTCACCCGCTACCTCACCGAGGCGGGGCTGCGCGTGAAATACCTCCACTCCGAAATCGAGACCATCGAGCGGGTGGAGATCCTGCGCGATTTGCGCAAAGGTGAATTCGACTGCCTGGTGGGCATCAACCTGCTCCGCGAGGGGCTGGACCTGCCGGAAGTGTCGCTCGTCGCGGTCCTCGACGCCGACAAGGAAGGGTTCCTGCGCTCCGCGACCTCGCTCATCCAGGTGGCCGGGCGCGCCGCCCGCAACGTGAACGGGGAGGTCATCCTCTACGCCGACCACGCGACGGGCGCCATGCGCCAGATGATCGGGGAGACGAACCGCCGCCGCGCGAAGCAGCTCGACTACAACCGCCGCCACCAGATCACCCCCACGACGATCGTCAAGGCAATCCGGGAAAGCATCGAGGTGGTGCGGCAGGCCGAGGAGTTCGCGGTCGAGCAGTCCGGCCAATCGATTGAAGAACACGAGGTGCGGCGCGCGCTTTCGGAGCTCGAGGAGGAGATGCTCGTCTGCGCCAAAGCGCTCCAGTTTGAGCGGGCCGCCGAGCTGCGGGATGAGGTTCGCGCGCTCAAGGAGAAATACCACGTCAATGACGAGCCACGCCAGGGTCGCGAGCGGCGTCCGGCGCGATCGCGCTCTTGAGAAGCGCATCCGCGCCTATCTCCCGGCCCGGGTCCCGGTCTACGCCTTCCTCGAACTCGGCTCGACCATGGAGCTCGCCCACGAGCTGGCGAAGACCAACGCCCCGCACGGGACGCTCGTGCTGGCCGCGCGCCAAACGCAGGGGAAGGGGCGCCTCGGCCGGGTCTGGAACTCGCCAAAAGGCGGGCTCTACTGTTCGATCCTCTTGAGACCGGAGCGCCCGGCCGCCGAAGCCCCGCAGCTCTCGCTCGTGGCCGGTTTGGCGGCCGCCGAAGCCATCCGCGAGCTCACCGGGCTCTCTCCGTCCATCCGCTGGCCCAATGACCTCCTTCTCGGAAGAAAAAAAGTGGCTGGGATTTTAGCTGAAGGCTCTAGGCTCCCCGGCCCGCCGAGGCCGCAGGCCGGGGCGGGCAAGGCTCAAGGTAACAACCTTGAGCGCAGTTCCCTTGAGCCTCGAGCCTTGAACCTTGAGCCAGTAGTGATCGTCGGTATCGGCGTGAACATCACGACCCGCCTCAAGGAGCTGCCCAAGGAGGCCACGACCCTGGCCGCCTTTGGGGCCGAATGCGAACTCTTCCGGCTCGCCGGCCTGGTGCACCAGCGGCTCTCGGCATGGTACGATACGTGGGCCGCCCGCGGCTTTGCGCCGATCCGGGAGGCGCTCCGGCCCTGGATCGGGCACTTTGGCCAGCCGGTCCACATCACCGCCGGCGCTGAGGAGTTCGAGGGAACCGCCAGCGACCTCGATGAATCCGGCCGCCTCCTCGTCCGCCTCGACGCCGGCCTCATCCGACCCTTCGAGATGGGCGAAGTCACGCTCCTGAGGTAAGCAAGGCGGGAAAGAAGATTGCTAAAATTTGTAGCAATCTTGAGTTTCCAACCGATGGAGGATGGGGGATGAAAAACGTGGAGATGACGGTGGAGCATGGGAAGCTGGTGATCACCGTGGATTTGGCGAAGGAGCTGGGCCCCTCGGCCTCAGGCAAGAGCGTCATGATCGCGACCACCGAAGGGAACGTGGAGGTTCCCGGAACCCCGGACGTCAAGCTGGGGCTCAACGTGTACCGGAGGAAGGAGCGTTTCAAGTAAACGGCTACACGCCTAGCGTATAGCGGATAGCGTATAGGAGGTGGGAGGAGATGGACCAGAAGACGTTCACGCGGATCGCCGGGCTCGTGTTTTTGCTCGTCGCGGTGCTGCATGCGCTCCGGATTGTGTTGGGATGGGACGCGGTGATCGGCGGCTGGAGCGTCCCGCTCTGGGTCAGTTGGGCCGCGCTCGCCGTCTCCGGGTCCCTCGCCTATACCGCCTTCAAGGTGGGCAGGTCATAGCATCCAGCGTTAGTGGATAGGAAAACCGAGGAACCTGTCCCTTTCATACCCGGTACCTGTTATACCATCACTGAATTGCGGCAAATATAAGTATGTGTCCCCCGAATTCCGCTTCCGATCCATCACTGATTTTGTTGTTGACAGCGTTTCCTCGAACGGCTATCATCATACCAACTGGTATGTTTCCTCATGAGAACCGCCCAGACTGATTCTCCAACCAGGACGCGGCTGCTCGACGCCGCCCAAAAACTCATGCTGGCGAAGGGGTTTGCCGCCACCACCGTTGATGACATCTGCGAAGCAGCCAAACTCACAAAGGGGAGCTTCTTCCACTATTTTGAGAGTAAAGAACATCTGGGCCGGGTGCTGCTGGAGCGATTCTGCGACGCAACGACGGGGAGGCTTGATGGGCTGTGTGGGAAAGAGCGCGACCCCCTCAAATGGGTGCACAACTACATCGAGACTATCGCCAAGCTGTCGCAAGACCCCCACGCGAATCAAGGGTGCCTCTTGGGCTGCTTCGCGCAGGAGCTCTCCGATACGCACCCGACCATCCGAGCGATCTGTGAGGAACGCTTCGACAGGTGGGCGCAGCAGTTCGGGGGGGCCCTGACCCAGGCCAAGCGGCGCTATGCACCCAGGGCCTCCTTCAATCCCCAGGAACTGGCCGAGCATTTTATTGCCGTCCTGGAAGGATCATTGATTCTGGGGAAGGCCAGGCAGGATATGAAGGTCGTGGCAACGAACCTGCGGCATTTCCAGGCGTATCTGAAGAACCTGTTCCAGCGCTGATCCCCGTCTTATTTTTACGGTAGTTACATGCCAACTAGTTGGTTTGCAATGGAAGGCTGAAAGGAGGTGGGCGCACGGAGGATGTGATTGGGGCATGAGGAAGCAGCTGTGGAAACAGGAATCGTCATTGAGCCGTTCTCACACAACCAAGTAGAAGGAGGAACCGTCATGTCATCGGAGTGTTCAACAGGAAAAGGCGTCTGTGAACCACAAGCTGACCCCTGTGGGCCATCGGCGGGATCAACCATTCGGTGCCCTGGCTGTGGGCAAGCGTCCTGCTCTGACCCCGTGTCGTGTGGGACCGCCATGTGGGTCTGCTCGTTCTTCCAGGCCATGAAGGCGGTGCAGGTGGACATCCTGAAGGCCAAGATCCAGAAGGCGTGGGGGCCGATGATGGAGAAGGCTGGCGACGCCGCCCTGGACTCGATGGGCGTCATGTGGCAGTCGATCATGGCCCAAGCGAAAGCGAAGGAGGACTTCAGGACGAAGCTTCAGAAGTTGTGGCAGGAAGGCAAGTAATTCATCAGCAGAGACGGCACACGCCAGGAGTCGGATCACACACTCCTGGCGTGTGGCTTTTCTCTCGTCTATAATTGAACACGAACACTGCAAGGTGACAGTCACAATATGTGACTGTCACCTTGGGGACAGCCATTTCCATAGTCCAGAGGGGAAGCGATGGCCTACAATGAAGCGTTGGCTGGGCGAGTCCGCAAGCTGTTGGCGAGACGCCCCGCGCGTGCCGAGCAGCGAATGTTTGGAGGCATCGCGTTCATGCTGCGGGGACACATGTGTTGTGGTGTCCTGAAGGATGACCTGGTGATCCGTGTCGGCCCCGCGCGTTACCAGAAGGCGCTGTCTCAGCCTCACGCCCGGCCCATGAACTTCACAGGCCGTCCGATCAGCGGATTCGTGTTTGTCGGCCCTGGTGGCTACCGGACGGATGCGGCGCTTCGGAAGTGGATCACGCAAGCGGTTGAGTTCGTCTCGTCCCTGCCGCCAAAATAGCCTCTCTGTACGGTCGTACTTCCTGGGGACATCACATCACTGAATTGCGGCAAATAAGTGTTGTGTCTCCCTGAATCCAAACGCTGATGATCGAGAAACCCACGGTCTTCGTTCTTGGCGCAGGAGCCAGCCGACCCTATGGATTCCCGACAGCATTTGAGCTGAACAAGAACATCTGTGAAGGGGTGTGGAACGAAAGGTACATAGAGGGACTCGAAGAGTTCAACGTTGATTTAAAGTACCAAGCGAGGGAATTGGCCGAGAGGCTTGCCAAAGCCACGATCAGTATCGATCGGTGGCTCGCTGGGAAACCGGAGAAGGACCTCATCATCGGTCGATACCTCATCGCGCGGGCCCTCATGGAGTTGGAGGACGAGGGCGCATTCCGCAGGGCCTACCTGGCAGGGAGGGATTGGTACGCCGATCTGTGGGATAGGCTATATTCTGGTAGCCTGGAAAAATTGGCTGGCAACCAGGTGACGTTTATTACTTTCAATTATGATCGCTCATTAGAACAGGCACTGATGATCAAAATGCAGAACACGACCTTAAAATCGCCGGAAGAATGCGCCGATATGATAGCGCTCCATATCCCCATCATCCACGTACACGGACAGCTTGGTCGTCTACCTTGGCAGACTCATTCAGAGTGGAGGGAGCTCACCCCGAGGCCATATGAGACGAAGTGCGACTTGAAAACGGTGTTTAAGTGCGCTGGTAACATTAAGATCATCGGGGAGACGGATGGTAAAACGCCTGAATATGCCCAGGCTCGTGGAGCTTTGAAAAAGGCCAAGCGCATCCACTTCCTCGGTTTCGGATATAACGCTGAGAACCTTCAGCGGCTCCACGTTGACCACTTCGACGAGCCTCCTGCCCCACCAGCCGGAACGTACTTCGGCCTTGGTGAATGGGCGCGCCAACAACTCGCGGGTGTACAGAATCCTTTTGGGTTCCTTATTGAGACGACATCACACGGCCACGAGACTGTCACGGACTACTTTCACAATATGATCCCGGGGTGGGATGAGTTTCTATAAATCTGGATGGGATTTCGGGGACACACGACGTAATTCTGCCGATCCGCCAGACGCTGAACGCGAGACGTTGGCCGATGATGCTCCCCATTGACATCCTGTACAGTTTACTGTACACTTAAATGTACAGATAGGAGGCCTGGGATGAAGGACCTACCGATTACCGAAGCGCGGCATGAGCTGACGTCCCTGCCGGAGAAGCTCAGCGAGGCCCACGAGACGGTCACGGTGACGCGGCGCGGCAAGCCCGTGTTGGCGATCCTCCCGTGGGAGGAATACGAAGCCCTGGTGGAGACGCTGGACATCATGGCTGACGAGGACCTGATGGCGTCACTGCGACAGGGCGTGAAGGAGATGAAGCAGGGCAAGCTCATTCCGTGGGAGCGCGCCAAACGGAAGCTGGGGCTGTGACCTACCGGATCGTCATCACACCGGCCGGCCTGAAGCGGCTTGAGACGATTCCTGATCGGAGAATCCGGGAGCAGATCCGGGACCGCATTGACGGCTTGGCCCACGAGCCTGAGCAACAGGGAAAGCCTCTCAAAGGGGACCTGGCTGGATTCCGAAGCCTGCGCGCGGTCGGCCAGCGCTATCGCATCCTCTATCGAGTGGAACGCGCCAGGGTCCTGGTCATTGTCGTGGCGGTTGGGCTTCGGAAAAAAGAGGGGGACCGTCACGATATCTATCGGCTCGCGCAGAAACTGATCCGTCTGCATCTCATCTAGCTTTTCTAGCCCCTGGGAGAATGATCCTCGCGATTGATCCTTCGACTCCCCCGCCCTTGGCGGGATCGCTCAGGACTTCGCCCATAAAGCCGGGCTCGCATCGGTAACGCGACGATGAGTTTTGTGGTGTTCGAAGAAGGGAGGTGGCGGCAAGAGGCGCTGGGAGCGGTTGACGGTTGCGCCGAGGCCAGATACACTAGTACCAGGTGAGTAAGATGCGCCAACAGACCTATACCGTGCTGATCGAACAAGATGAGACCGGCGCCTACATCGCGAAGGTGCCGGATTTGCGAGGCTGCCACACGCACGCCCGGACGATCCCCGAGCTGCTCAAGCGCGTGCGGGAAGCCATCGAGTTGTGTCTTGATGTTGAGGGGAAAAACGCCACACCTCTTCAGTTCGTTGGGATCCAGCAAGTCAGCGTTTCCTCGTGAGCAAGCTTCCCGTCCTCAAGCCCGCCGAGCTCGTTCGTTTCCTTGAACGTCTGGGGTTTCAGCGAATCCGACAGAAGGGCAGTCACCTCTATCTGCGGCATCCCGATGGGCGCGCGACGGTCGTACCGATCCATCGCGGTGAAGATATCCCACCGGGGCTCTTGCGCGCGATCCTCCATGACACTGAGCTGACCCGAGAACAATTCCTCGACTTGCTTTCGTAAGAAAGCACGCTGCCCGCTAATCGCATGATCCTAGCCATAGATATCGGCAACACAACCACCTCCTTCGGGTTCTTCCGGGGAAGGCAACTGATGAGGCGGTTTGACTTGCCGACCACGCTGGCTGCGTCCTGGACTGAGCTTAGGCGACGATTCAAGGCGCGGCTGGCAGGAGCACGGGTCGAGCGGGCCATCATCTGCAGCGTTGTGCCCAAGATGACGCGGGTCCTGCCCGGCGTCCTGCGCGAGCTCGGCATCCGACCGGTGGCCCTCGTGGGGCGGGACGTCCGGGTGCCCCTCGTCAACCGCTACCGCTACCCTAAGCAGGTGGGCCAAGATCGCCTTGTTGGAGCCTTCGCAGCATGGGAAACGTACAAGAAGGATTGCATTGTCTGCGATTTCGGCACCGCGATCACCATTGACGTGGTCACGAAGAAGGGGAGCTACCTCGGCGGCGTCATTGCCCCTGGGCTGGACATCTCTCTGGACGCCCTAGCCACCCGGACCGCCCTCCTGCCCAAGGTGGAGCTAAAGGAGCCACCGGAGTTCCTGGGCCGGGATACCGCCAACAGCATTCGCTCCGGGGTCCTGTTCGGCTGTGTGGCCCTCTGCGACGGCCTGGTGACCCAGCTCAAGCGCCAATACGCCCCCAAAGCCCTGGTTGTGGCCACAGGAGGGGCTAGCCGCCTCATCGCCAAGCACGCCCGCTCGATTGACCGCCTGCGGCCCCACCTAGTCCTCGAAGGCCTCTACCAGCTTAGCCTCCCCAAGCTAGGCTAGCTCATCCTTCAAATTATCAGAAATATCTCGTATTGACTAATTATCAGACAAGATATATACTAAAAGTGTCATAAACGACCTATTTTAGACCTTGATATTGCCATGCCAGGTGCTACAATCGTACAAAGTTTAGCACTCACCGTGTTAGATTGCTAGAAAGACACGGATTGCCGCAGATTTGAAGGAGGAGAGACGGGATGGCGCTCAAACCGATTGGTGATCGGATCGTGGTCAGACCGCTGGACGCCCAGGAGAAGACGAAGAGCGGCCTGGTCGTTCCGGACACCGCCAAGGAAAAGCCGCAGGAAGGGAAGGTCATTGCCGTCGGTACCGGTCGCCTGCTTGAGAATGGGAGCATCAAGCCCCTGGAGATCAAGCACGGCGACCGCGTGCTATATGGGAAGTATGCGGGGACCGAGGTGTCCATCGAGGATGAGGACTACCTGATCCTGCGGGAAGAGGACGTGCTGGCCATCGTCGGCTAGCAGATAGCGGACAGCGTATAGGAATTTAAACCGGTACTCGATGAGGAGGGAACAGAGACATGGCAAAGCAGTTGCTCTTTAACGAAGACGCGCGGCGCCGGATGTACTCCGGCGTCCGACAGCTCGCCGAGGCGGTCAAGGTGACGCTCGGCCCGAAGGGACGCAACGTCGTCCTGGAGAAGAAGTTCGGCTCGCCCACGATCACGAAGGACGGGGTGACGGTGGCGAAGGAAATCGACCTCGAGGATCCGTACGAGAACCTCGGGGCCCAGCTCGTCAAGGAGGTCGCGGAGAAGACCTCGGACAACGCCGGCGACGGCACCACGACCGCGACGGTCCTCGCCGATGCGATCTTCCGCGAGGGGCTCAAGAACGTGACCGCCGGGGCCAACCCGATGGCGCTGAAGCGCGGCATCGAGAGGGCGGTCGCGGAAGTCACCGAGCAGCTCAAGAAGCTCTCGAAGCAGGTGAAGGACAAGAAGGAGATCGCGCAGGTCGCGACGATCGCCGCCAACTACGACACCACGGTCGGCGAGCTCATCGCCGACGCGATGGAGAAGGTCGGCAAGGACGGCGTCATCACGGTTGAGGAAGCGAAGTCCATGCAGACGACCCTCGACCTCGTCGAAGGGATGCAGTTCGACCAAGGGTACCTCTCGCCCTACTTCGTCTCGGACGCGGAGCGGATGGAGTGCGTGCTCGATGAGCCGTACATCCTCATCTTCGAGAAGAAGATTTCCGCGATGAAGGACCTCCTGCCGCTCTTGGAGAAGGTCGCCAAGGCGGGCCGGCCCATCGTCCTGCTCGCCGAGGACATCGAGGGCGAGGCGTTGGCCACGCTCGTCGTCAACAAGCTGCGCGGCACGCTGCAGTGCGCCGCGGTGAAAGCCCCGGGCTATGGCGACCGCCGCAAGGCGATGCTCGAAGACATCGCGACCTTGACCGGCGGGCGGGCGCTCACCGAGGACCTGGGCATCAAGATGGAGAACATCCAGCTCGAGGACCTCGGCCGCGCGAAGCGGGTGAAGATCGACAAGGAGAACACGACGATCATCGAGGGGGCCGGAAAGACCTCGGCGATCAACGGTCGCATCGCCCAGATCAAGAAGCAGATCGAGGATAGCGACTCGGACTATGACAAGGAGAAGCTGCAGGAGCGGCTCGCGAAGCTCTCCGGCGGGGTGGCACAGATCAACGTGGGTGCCGCGACCGAGACCGAGATGAAGGAGAAGAAGGCGCGCGTCGAGGATGCGCTCCATGCCACCAAGGCGGCCCGCGAAGAGGGCATCGTGGCGGGCGGCGGTGTGGCGCTCATCCGCTGCATCCCAGCGCTTGAGAAGCTGAAGCTCGGGGGCGATGAGCAGACCGGCGTCGAAATCGTCCGCCGGGCGCTGGAAGAACCCGCCCGTCAGATTGCTGGGAATGCGGGTCAGGAAGGCTCGGTCGTCGTCCAGCGGATCAAGGAAGAGAAGACCAACGTCGGCTTCGACGCCGACAAGCTGGAGTACACCGATATGGTCGCGGCCGGCATCGTGGACCCGACCAAGGTCGTGCGCACCGCGCTCCAGAACGCCGCGAGCATCTCGAGCCTCCTCATCACCACCGAGGCGCTCATCACCGATCTCCCGGAGAGGGAGAAGGAGAAGGCTGCGGGGGGCGGCGGAGGGCACGGCGGACCGGGTGGGTTTGGCGGCGGCGAGGGTATGTACTAAACGCGGATGACCGCGGATGATGACGCGGATTTTCGCGGATCATCCTCGGGTCAGACCAATCCGCGGCAATCCGGCTTTTGATCCGCGTTCAGAAGAGAGGATACAATGCCAACAGCAACTGCGAGTGAAACGAAGTTGAAGCTCAAGCCGATCGGGGATAAGGTCATCGCTCAGCGCCTGGGCTCCGCGGAGAAATCCAAGGGCGGGCTCTACCTGCCGGACACCGCGAAGGAAAAGCCGCAGGAGGGCAAGGTGATCGCCATCGGCTCCGGCAAGACGCTCAAGAACGGCAAGGTGATCCCGCTCTCGGTGAAGCCGGGCGACCGGATCATCTTCGGGAAGTACTCCGGCTCGGAGATCAAGGTGGATGAGAAGGAGTACGTGTTTCTCGACGCAGACGACATCCTCGCCATCGTCACCTGATTTGCGACCAACCCGTCGCGATCGCAAACCCCGTCTGGCGAACAGGCTGGACGGGGTTTTGCTTTTAAATCAGCAACATGTTAGACTTGATTAGGTGCAACCGATGCTCAAGCGAACGCACGTCAAAGCCAACATTCCCGTGATCTACCTCAAGGAGGGCGAGGCGTTTCTGTGCTATTCGCCAGCCCTGGATTTAGTCGCTCATGGCGACTCCTTTGAGGATGCCCAGCGCTCATTTGCCAGGACTTTAAAGCTCTTTATGGCGCAGGTGAGCAAGAAAGAAATGTGGGAGGATGTGTTGAGCGAGTACGGGTGGCAGAAAGTCAAGCACGAGTGGAATCCTCCCAGGATCATCGGGCAAGAGAATCAAGAAGTCGAAATCCCCATCTCTGCATAATCCGTGGCCGCCCTCCGTCCGCTCCATTACAAAACCTTCGAGCAGTTTCTCTTGAAAGTCGGTTGCCGCCTCGTTCGACAGGAAGGGGATCACCGCGTCTGGGATCGGCACGATTTGATTCGACCGGTGATCGTCCGCGCGAAGAAGGATCTGCCGGTGTTTGAGATTAAGAGCAACCTGCGAACCTTGCGGATCAGCACGGCGGAATATCTGAATTTGTTGGAACAGCTCTAAACACCGGTATTCCTCATGCACATCACCCCCGTGCGGCCTCGTGCCGTGCGGGGGTTCTGCTTTCTGCGTACGGCAGGGAACCGGTTCAGAAGTCAGACGTCAGAAATCAGAAGTCAGAACAGGCTATAGAAAGCGGTAAGCAACCTGTCTCTTTGGTACCCGGTACCTTGTCGTACCTTGTCTTCCTGATACATGAGGGTGGGGAAGGACATTCCCGTGCGGCCACAGGCAGTGACATGATTACTATGGATACAGATAGTGAGCGTCATTTTTAAATCACTTATTTCAAGTATATATGGATAACTTATTATGATTCACAATCATAATCAGTTACGTCATTGTCTTGCCGGTGGCCGTGCTTCTTCCATCCCATCCTACATAGGGGTATATCTTATCCCTCATGCGTGATCCTATATTATTGACTATAGAAAATTGTGAGCGTTAGCTCGTCATGCATGAGGGTGGGGAAGGACATTCCCGTGCGGCCACAGGCAGTGACATGATTATTATGAGAATGGAGTTGAAGAATCATACAACATGTGGTAATCTGCCAGAGTTGGTAGCGGAGCAGAACAACCACAGGAGGTAGACATGCCCGACACGCAGAGTGCGGGAAGCCGGTACGGAATCAGGGTTCGTCGTGGTGAGTGTGAGTGGGAGGTCTGGGGGGACGAGGAGTTTGTACGACAGCAGCACACTGAATGGCTCAAGGGCGCCGGGGCGGCAACGGCATCCCCAGGGATCGCGACCGGCCTAAGCAGAAGCGGTAATAGCAAGAAGTTGTCGCTGGCGGAATTCCTCCATAAGGTCAAGCCACAGAAGCATCCATCCCGCATCCTGGCCATGGCGTACTACCTTGAGAAATCTCAGGGACTGAGCAGCTTCACCAGGTTGGATGTCGTGCAGTGCTATACGGACGCGAAAGAAAAGTACTCTACTAAGGCCAACATCTACCGCGATTTCGCGCGCTGCGAGAGCCATGGATGGGTCATGCCTCTCGACAGGAAAAATGGAGATGCCGCCTATCAGGTTACGGCAACGGGAGAGCAGGAAATCGAGGCACGGCTCAAGGGTGCTGGTGGCAGTGAAGACTGAAAACTGCGGTGTTGCGCCGGAGGCGTTTGACCTCCGGCGCTTCTTTTGATGGTGTCCTATGAAGCAAGATGCGTTGGTCCGTGCTCTATGTCCGCCGCTTGACCCCGTCCTGGTCGAGCAAATGGTGACTGAGTTCGCCTCGCAGACAGCTCGCTTCTCGCTCGGCGACTGGGAGCCGGCGACCCTTGACGCCGGCCAGTTCTGCGAGGCTCTAGCAAGGATTGTCTACGCCGTTGACTGCGGTACCCCTAACCGCCGCAAGCCAATTGATCAATGCCTGCAGTACGTGGAGGACCCCACCGGCACGAATCTACATCGCTTTCCAGATCGACGGGCTTGTCTACATCTCACGAGAATCTTGAGGCTTGTCTACAAATTCCGCAGTGACAGAGGCGCTGTACACATCGACCCGGCCTATACTGCAAACGAAGTAGACGCGAGATTCGTAATCGAAGCGGTTCGCTGGGTCATGGTCGAGATCCTACGGCTTTTCTGGAACTCTGACCGGACAGAAGTTTCCCGATTGGTCAGAGAACTTGCGCGACATGAAGTCCCTGTCATCAGCGACTTAGATGGCAGGTTCCTCGTACAGCGAACGGACGTATCGGTCGACGAGGAAATCATGCTGCTACTGCGCCATGTAGGTGCAGCAGGTATGTCGCGACGAGAACTTGGAGAGGCGATCCCGAGGTTTTCCGCGCGTATCTCCGAAGCTCTCAAGCGTCTTGTGCGGTCGGATGCAAGACGCGTTAGCAAGCTTAAGAACGGTAACTATATCCTGACGCCGCTAGGGTCTCGCGATGTGCTGCACTCGATTACTCGCGAAGCACTGATACCCGGTTGATACCACTCCGGAAAATAGGGGTCAGGTCTTGCATTGACACATCCGCGCGCGAGATGAAGGCTGATTCGTTTCGGGAGTTTGTGCTTGAGCAGTTGCGGGAGGTGCGGGGTGTGAGCTGCCGCGCCATGTTCGGCGGCTATGGGTTGTATGCCGGCGAGCGGTTCTTCGGCATCATCTTCAAGGGGCGGCTCTACTTCAAAGTCTCTGAGGCCTCCCGAGATCGGTACACAGCCGAAGGCATGAAACCATTCCGACCCTCCGCCAAGATGACGCTCAAGTCGTTTTACGAGGTGCCGGCGGACGTGCTCGAGAATACCGATGAGATGACCGAATGGGCTGCAACCGCTATTCAAGCGGCGAATTCCAGTATCACGCGACTCAAACCAAGGAGGAGGGCGCGAAAATGGTAAAGCCGGTGCCGGAAGGGTTGAGGACGGTCACGGCGGCGTTGTGCGTGAGTCCGTGCGATCAGGCGATCACGTTTTACGAGAAGGCGTTCGGCGCGAAGACGCTGATGCGCCACATGATGCAGGGCAAGGTCGGCCATGCGGAGATCAAGATCGGCGACTCGGTGATCTTCCTCTCCGACGAGTTTCCGGGCATGGGCAGCTGCCAATCGCCCAAGTCGCTCAACGGCACCACGGCCGGCGTCTTCCTCTACGTGGACAACGTGGATGCGTGGTTCGATAAGGCGGTCAAAGCCGGGGCGAGTGTTGTCATGCCGGTGGCCGACATGTTCTGGGGCGACCGGTACGGCCAGCTGAAAGATCCCTTCGGACATGTCTGGTCCATCGCCACGCACAAGGAAGACCTGACCCCTCAGCAGATGGAGGAGCGCCAGCGCGCCTTCTTCGCCAAGGCCGGAGCCAAGTAATCGAAGATTGACAGGGTAGAGGTTCATCGGTAAAATTCCTCCGTAGTCGCAAGACCCTACCGCACCAGTACCTCGCGAGCAATCTAATGAGAAGAAAACCACATAACAATTGTATATACAAATGTGTTATAATTATTACCGGACCGATCGATGATCTCGGTTTTTTGGAACGAGCTCAAAAGTCATCGCCTCAAACAAACCCGAGGAGTCTCTTTTGAAGAAATCATTCAAGGACGGCTCATTCAAATCGAGGACAACCCCAAATACCCTGGACAATATCTCATGCTGTTTGAGCACAAAAGCTATGTCTGGGTTGTGCCATTTGTAGAACGCGGCGATGAGATATTTTTGAAGACAATTTATCCGAGTCGGGAATATACGAAACTCCTATTGAGGAAACAACTACCATGAGACGAATCAAGCTCACAAGGGAAGAGCAGGCCATTGAAAACGCCATAGAGCGCGGGGAGTTTATACCCGTCAGTAGGGCAAAGTTCAATGAAATTGCTCGGGCGCTGGCCCATCGGCGCAAGAACGCCGTGCTCAATATCCGCGTCAACAACGGTGACCTCGAAGCGCTGAAGGCCCGCGCAAAGCGTCACGGTGTGAAGTATCAGACCTTCATCGCCGAAATCCTCCACCGCGTAGCCCATAGCTGATGAAAAACGCGCGCCGCTTTCGAGATTATCTGAACAAACAACTCAAAGATCCAGCCGTCTGCAGGAGCTACCAGGAGGAAGGGCTGTTCATTGAGAAGCATTTACGAGCATTTACGAAAAAACTGAGAAAGAACGTTGTTTCTGCGAACTGTCGCCGTCAAGTAGATAGGCTTCTCCGTCAGGATCGCAAGCTCCTCAAGCGGCTGGCCAAGGCGTAACGCACTTCGGCCCTTATTAACAGCGCTAGCTTCGTTAGTCGTCGTTGACAGGCGAGGAGGTTTCCGCTAGAATAGAGCATGGACTACGGCATTTCCTTCCAAATTGGCTTCACCTTCACTTCAGCGCGCCCGGATTGTGTCCGGGCGTTATTGTTTCGCAGTCTCCTCGCAGCTAATCAATGAAATCCACGCTGTATGACTTGGCGTGTGCCTACGTGAAACTGCATGACGCTTCGGGAAGCCGCTCAAATCTATGTCGATCTGATCAGGTTGGAGGAGTCGCTGGGCGCCGACCAATGGCAGGCGCGAGAGGAAGTGACGATGCTTCGCTCAAAATACCATGACCTTTTCGCAGATGAGCTCAGAAAATCCGGCATCCATTGCGCAGACCGATTTGAAGCAACTCGCAGAGCGTTTGAGCTAGTGGGAGAACGCCAACGTAAGTAATCCTCTACGCTACACGCTATCCGCTAAACGCTAGGAGCAAAAATGGCTGAGTGGATTGGCATTGGCAGAAGGGCGCGGCGCTGTTACGGGTTTGACGAGATTTCGCTAGTTCCCGGCACGATCTCGATGAACCCAGCCGAAGTGGATACGACCTGGAAGCTCGACGGGATCACCTTCCGCGTCCCAATCATCGCCTCGGCCATGGATGGGGTCGTGGACGTGCGCTTCGCCATCGAGATGGGGCGGCTCGGGGGCCTCGCGGTCCTGAACCTCGATGGGGTGCAGGCACGCTATGACGACCCGCAGGAGGCTATCGCCCAGATCGTCCAGGGCGACGTCGAAAAGACAACCGAGATCGTCCAGCGGATCTACAAGGAGCCGATCAAAGAGAAGCTGATCGGAAAACGCATCGAGCAGATCAAAGCCGCCAAGGTGCCGTGCGCGGTCAGCACCATTCCGCAGAACGCCGCCCGCTTCGGCGCGATCGCGCAGGAGGCCGGCGCGGACATCTTCGTCGTCCAGTCCACGGTGACGACCGCCAAGCACATCGCCACCGCCTACAAGCCGCTCGACTTCACGACCTTCACCAAGTCAATGAAGATCCCGGTCATCGCGGGCAACGTCGTCACCTCTGAGCAAAGCATCGAGCTCCTGGAAACCGGCGTGAGCGCGTTGCTCGTCGGGGTGGGACCTGGGGCCGCCTGCACCACGCGCGGCGTGCTCGGCGTCGGCGTGCCGCAGGTCACCGCGACCGTGGACTGCGCGTCAGCGCGGGATTTCTACCACAAGAAGAGCGGCCGCTACGTCCCCATCATCACGGACGGCGGCATGCGAAACGGCGGCGACATCTGCAAGGCTTTCGCCTGCGGGTCGGATGCGGTCATGGTCGGCTCGGCCTTTGCGAAGGCCAAGGAAGCGCCGGGCCGGGGCTACCACTGGGGCATGGCGTATCCGCACTCGAGCCTCCCGCGCGGGACGCGCATCTACGTCGGCACGACCGGCACGCTCGAGCAGATCCTCTTTGGCCCGGCGCAGACCGACGACGGCTCGCAGAACCTCATGGGAGCGCTCACCACCTGCCTGGGGACGGTCGGGGCGAAGGACATCAAGGCCTTCCAGCTCACCGAGATCATCATCGCGCCCTCGATCCAGACCGAAGGGAAGATCTTCCAGCAGGTCCAGCGCGTCGGCATGGCGCGCAAGGGCGCCGCTGAGACGCCTTCGAACGGCCCGGCTCGCAAGTCACGGCTGAGCCGCGTCTAAGTCAGCGGCAAGCGGCTCGGTGACGAATCTGAGCCGCTCTGCCACATAGCCACGATGCAGCCCCACGAGCTCATCCTCATCGTCGATTACGGCTCGCAGTACACGCAGCTCATCGCGCGGCGTATCCGGGAGCAGCACGTCTTCTGCCGCATCATCCCCCCGAAGGACCTGACCGCCCACACCCTGCGCCGGCTCTCCCCCAAAGGGGTCATCCTCTCGGGCGGGCCCGCCAGCGTCTATCAGCGGAACGCCCCGCTGCCCAGCCGCGACATCTTCAAGCTGCGGATCCCCACGCTCGGCATCTGCTACGGCATGCAGGCGATGGCGTATCGGCTCGGCGGCTCCGTCCGGCGGGCGGGGAAGCGCGAGTACGGCAAGGCCGTGCTGACGGTCCGGCAGGCGGACGGGCTGTTCAAGGGGACCAAGCGTGAATTCGTCTCCTGGATGAGCCACGGTGATCTGGTCAACCGGGTCCCGCCGGGCTTCTCCATCAGCGCCAGAACCCGCAACACCGCGGCCGCGGCCATGGCCGATCCACAGCGCCGGCTCTACGGCCTGCAGTTCCACCCGGAGGTAGTCCACACCGAGGAGGGGCTGCGCATCCTCAGGAACTTCCTCTTCCGCATCTGCGGCTGCCGCGGCGAATGGACCATGCGATCCTTCATCAAGGAGGCCGTGGGACGCAGCCGGGAGCAGGTGGGGAGTGCCCACGTCGTGCTGGGCTTAAGCGGCGGGGTGGACTCCTCGGTGGCCGCGGTCCTGCTGCACCGGGCACTCGGCAGACAGCTCACCTGCATCTTCGTGGACAACGGCCTGCTGCGCAGCGGGGAGCGCATCCAGATTCAGGAGACGCTCGGCCGACATTTCCACATGCGGATCCGGTACGTGGACGCCTCGCGACAGTTCCTGGCGGCCCTGCGCGGCGTGACCGACCCGGAGCGCAAACGCAAGATCATCGGGCGCGAGTTCATCCGCGTCTTCGAGGCCGAGGCCAAGAAGTTCCACGAGGTCGCCTTCCTCGCCCAGGGTACCCTGTATCCGGACATCATCGAGAGCCGGTCGGCCTGGGGCGGCCCCTCCGCAACGATCAAGACGCACCACAACGTGGGCGGTCTGCCCAAGCGCATGTCCCTCAAGCTCGTCGAGCCCCTGCGCGACCTCTTCAAGGACGAAGTGCGCGAGCTGGGCAAGCTCCTCGGCCTTCCGGAGGAGATCCTCTACCGACAGCCGTTCCCGGGGCCTGGCCTGGCCGTGCGGATTCTCGGCGAGGTGACGCCGGAGCGCCTGCGGATCGTCCGGGAGGCGGATGAGCGCGTCGTCAAAGAGATCCGGCGTGCCGGGCTCTACCGCAGTCTCTGGCAGACCTTCGCGGTGCTGCTGCCGGTTAAGACCGTCGGGGTCATGGGGGATGAGCGGACGTACGAGCACGTGATCGCGGTGCGCGCGGTCACGAGCCAGGATGCGATGACGGCGGACTGGGCGAGGCTGCCGGCCGAACTCCTCGAGCGGATCTCGAACCGGATCATCAATGAAGTGAAAGGCGTCAACCGCGTCACCTACGACATTTCCTCCAAGCCGCCGGCGACGATCGAATGGGAATAAGCCGAGCGCCGCTCCTTCAGCCGACCCGCTGACGAACTCCCGAAGCCATGAGAACCCGGATCATCGCGACGGTGGGCCCAGCCTGCGCACAGACGAAGACGCTCTGGCAGATGGTCGAGGAAGGCGTGAGCGTCTTCCGGTTCAACTTCTCCCACGGCACATTGGCCGACCACGAACGGCTGCTGGAGAAAGTCAGGAAGGTCCAGCGGAAACTCCATCGCAAAGTCGCCATCCTCCAGGACCTGGCAGGCCACAGGATCCGGACCGGCCGGCTCGCGGGAGGGCAGCCGGTGACGCTCCGAGCAGGGCGGCGGTTCATCTTGCACCGCCAACCGATCCTTGGAGACGCGCACGGCGTCTCGCTGGACTACCCAGGGCCCTTCCATCGCATCCAGCGGCACCAGATGATCTACATCGACGACGGGAACATCCACCTGCGCGTCCTCCAGAGCACCGAGAATCGGCTCATCACCGAGGTGGTCCAAGAAGGCATGCTCGGCGAGCGCAAGGGGGTCAACATCCCCGGCGTGCGGCTGGACTTCCCGCCCATCAGCCAGAAGGATATCCGCGACGTGGACTTCGCCGCCCGCAACGGTCTCGAGTATGTCGCCCAATCGTTCGTCAGAGACGCCGAAGACGTCCTGGCGGTCAAGCGCCGGTTGACGGGCCGTCTGCCGCACGGCCGGATCATCGCAAAGATTGAGAACCGGGAGGGGATCAAGAACTTCGCGGCCATCCTGCGCGCCGCGGACGGCATCATGGTCGCCCGGGGCGACCTCGGGATCTCCGTGCCGATCTATGAGATTCCCATCCTGCAGAAGTGGATCATCGCCGCCTGCAATCATTTCCAGAAGCCGGCCGTCACCGCCACCCAGATGCTCGAGCACATGATCGACCATCCGTTCCCCACGCGGGCCGAGGTCAGCGACGTGGCGAATGCGGTGATCGACGGCTCGGATTTCGTGATGCTCTCCGGCGAGACGGCGGCCGGCCGCTATCCGGTCGAGACGGTGCGGATGATGCGGATGATCATCGAGCATACCGAGCGCCACGCCCCGTGGCGCGGCGTGCGCCGGACCCGCTGAGCCGCGGAGCAGGGAGGAGGTCGCCATGGGATGGGTGCGCTACGGATCGCTCGTCATGCTCCTCGGGATCGCCCTCGGCGCCTTCGGCGCTCACGGGTTACAAGACACCCTGTCGGAGAGCGCGAAACAGCACTATCAGACGGCGGTGTTCTATCACCTCATCCACGGCCTCGCCTTGCTTGCCGTCGGCTGGCTGGCCACACTCAAACCGACGGAACCGCTGGTGAGGGCGGCCGGCTGGGCGTTCGTGGTCGGCATCGTCCTCTTCTCCGGCAGCCTCTATCTCCTCAGCGTGACCGGCGTCAAAAAGTTGGGGATGATCACCCCGCTCGGGGGCCTTGCCTTCCTCCTCGGCTGGTTCTGCCTCGCCCTCTCCGCAAAACCGTGACGGCATGATTTGGGTAGCGACCCTGACGCCACCACTCACCCTCCTTCGCCGGAAGCCCCGCCCTTGGGCTCGCCTCTGCGAAGCCGACGCTTCGCTTCGGCGCAGCAGGGCGGCCCTGCTTCGCTGAAGCTTCGCAGCGGCCGCCGCTTCGAAGCGCACAGCGCGAAGAAGGGCGGGGAGGAGAAGGCGAAGCGAGGGTGGCTTCGGAGAGGTTCCGCCCCACGGGCGTCCCGGAAGGTGCCACGGGCTTCCAGCCTTCGCAGCCGAAGCGGCTGCTCGCCTCTGCGAAGCCAGGGCTTCGCTCCGGCGCAGCAGGGCTTCGGCGGAGTAGGCTGCCCGTGGGGCTCCACTTACCCCGTTACGCAGTCATTCCGTCACCTAAGCATATTGACAACATAGGTTATGATGCGGTACTCTTGAGCCGCAATGGTTCGGGCTATTCAGCAAAACCGGCTACCCGTCATAGGTATTGCGGTGGTGGCGGCATTTGCCTTCCTGGTTGCAATCAACTACTGTGCCTGCGAGGCATTGAGTGCGAGCCACGCGCACAGCGAGCCCCTCCAGCAACACAGTCGCTCAGGGCATCACGACGAGGATGGGCCTGCATCAAACCATCAGGACGACCCCTGCTGTTCGACGTTGCAGGCCGTGGCGACTTCCTGGGGAACCATCCAGCTTGCTCGTTCGTCCGTGATTGGCTTTCCGGCCCTCATACCCAGTGGCGTTGACGCGAGACCCATTGTCGAGCTCGTTTCTGCACCAAGCGGGCTGAGTCCTCCTACACGTGCGCCCACCCCGCGTCTTCCGTTCTATCGCACGACCTTCGCCAGCCACGCACCCCCAGTTCTTGCCTAAGCAGACGCTCAGGTTTGTGGGCGTCTCGTTCTGTTCGTTCCCTTGTTTTCCAAGATCTCCCTGGTTCTGATTTCATGTGTTCGTGCCACACTGTCTCGCTCCACGAAGGACGCGAGGTACGAACAGGCAGGAGTCTATGTGGGGTAGAAGCGTACCGATTATGGCCGCGTTACTGAGCGGAGGGCTGGTCTCAGGCTGCGCCACCATCCCGCGGCACGCCGGATTTCCCGACGTGTCCAAGACAGTCGAGCTGCGCACGGGCTTGCACCTCCAGCAGTACCCTGGCGCTCCAACGGGTCTCGTGGCTGACATGGTGCAGCAGCACCTGCGGGAGGAGCTTACCCTCGACCGTACCCTTCGGATCGCCGTGCTGAATAACCGTGCGCTCCAAGCCACCTTGGAAGACCTCGGCATGGCCCGGGCTGACGTAATCCAGGCCAGCCTCCTCAAGAACCCGATCTTCTCCGGCCATGCCCGGATTCCTGAAGAAAGCGGGACCACCAACATCGAGCTCGCGCTGGCTCAATCCGTCATTGATACGCTCTTCCTGCCGCTGCGCAGACGAGTGGCCCTCGCCCAATTCGAGCAAGCGACGCTCGCGGTCACCGATGAAGTGCTCAAGCTCCTAACGGACGTCAAGACCGCCTACTATACGGCTCAAGCCGCCGAGCAAATCCACAGCCTTCGGCAAACCGTCGTGGAGGCCGCCCAGGCCGCCGCGGAATTGGCGAAGCGGCAATACGTGGCTGGCAACATTCGAGACGTTGATCGAGCGAACGAGCAGGCCGCCTACGAGCAAGCCCAGATCGAGCTGGCTCGGGGTGTGGCTGATCTTGCGGCGGCTCGTGAGCACGTGAACCAACTGCTCGGATTGGCCGGTCCTGAGGCTACCGCCTGGCGGATGGCCGCTCAGCTCCTGGAGTTGCCGGCCGCGGATCCTCGGCCTGATGAGCTCGAAACGCTGGCGCTGTCCCAGCGGCTGGACCTTGCGATTGTCAGACAGGAAGTGGTGGCATTGCAGCGTCGTCTGACGGTTGCCCGATTGGGGGTTGTCCCAGACGCGACGGCCGCGATCAACTCTGAGCGAGACCCCAATGGCAGTCGGGTCCTGGGACCTATGTGGGATGTTCCGATTCCCATCTTTGATGTTGGACAAGCGGATCGCGCCCGCCTCAAGGCGCAACTGCGTCAGGGGGCCCACCGGCTGGCGGCCATGGAGGTCGCGGCCCGCGCCCAAGTGCGCACGAGTTACGAACGTATGGCCGCCGAACGCGAGGTCGCCCAGCGATATCGGGATCAGCTCATTCCGCTGCGCCAGCAGATCGTCACTTCCTCGCTGCGGCACTACAACTACATGCTCATCGGCGCCGTGCAGCTCCTCATGGCCAAGCAGAACGAAGTGACCGCCCAGAAAGAGTACCTCGAAGCCGTCCGCGACTATTGGATGGCTCGAGCGCAGCTGGAACGGGCTGTGGGCGGGCGACTACCAACACTGGAGGCTGTGAAGTCACCACTACCCTCAGAGTCTGAACAGCGGGATGCGACACCGGCGGCACCGGGACCCCATCACGAGTACCACCATGGAGGCCCGTCATGAGTATGAAACGCCTGATATCGCTCGTCATGGTGGCGCTGGTCATCGGCATTGCGGCGATGCTGTTTCAGCGGGTGGTTCATGGCCAGACACCGATCACCTCCGAGACCGTTCGCAATCTCCCATACACTCCGGTTGTCACTCCCAACGGCAGCACGCTGCCATGGACGCTGGTGGATGGGGTGAAGGAATTCCATCTGACTGTTGAGACCTGCACGCATGAGATCGCCCCAGGCATGGTGATCAACGCTTGGTGTTACAACGGTCAGACGCCCGGACCAACGATTGAGGCTGTGGAAGGGGATCGGGTGCGAATTCTCGCGACGAATAAGCTACCCGAACCGACGGCGGTTCACTGGCATGGAGTGATTCTCCCAAGCGGAATGGATGGCATCGCTGGTTTGACTCAGCGGCCGATCCCGCCCGGGGACACCTTTGCCTACGAGTTTACCCTCAAACAGCACGGCACGCAGATGTACCACTCGCACGGGGATGAGATGGTTCAGATCGGGCTGGGGACGATGGGGTTCTTCATCATCCACCCCAAGAAGCCCGAACACCAGATCGACCGCGACTACGCCATCTTCCTCAATGAGTGGTTTGTTGAGCCAGGCTCTGCCACACCCAACCCCAACATCATGACAGATTTTAACCTCTTCACCTTTAACAGCCGCGCCTTCCCTGGAACCGCCCCCCTGATGGCCCGACCCGGCGAGCGGGTCCGCATCCGCTTCGGGCATGTGGGACAGGAGTTCCATGCCATCCACCTCCACGGCCATTCCTTCAAGATCGTAGCGACCGACGGGGGCGACATCCCGGAGTCGGCCCAGTGGCCGGAGACGACCGTGGCCATTGGCCCTGGCCAGACCCGTGACGTCGAGTTCATCGCCAATCCGGGGGACTGGGCGCTGCATTGCCACCTGCGTCACCACCCGATGAACGCCATGGGCCACGACATCCCCAACGTCCTTGGCGTCAGCCAGAAGGGCGTCGAGGAGCACATCCAGGCGCTGGTGCCAGGCTACATGGCGATGGGCGAGAACGGCATGTACGAGCATTCTGAACATACCAAGCACATGGCGGGCCCGCCGAATACGCTGCCCATGATGGGAGGCGAAGGTCCATTCGGCTCGATCGGTATGGGCGGGATGTTCACAGTCCTGAAAGTCCACGAGAACACCCCACGCTTTCAGACGGCTGCGGAGTATGCCGCTCATGTAAAACTCCCCGAAGACCTTGGTTGGTACAAGAATCCTCCGGGGACCGTGGCGGAGTCGATTGTGAAAGAAGCAAAGCCCTCCAGCTCTTCATCAATGTACGTCTGTCCAATGCATCCCGAGGTGCGGCAGCAGGGACCCGGATCGTGCCCCAAGTGTGGGATGACACTGCGGCCTGAGGCCACGAAGCGGGTAGACCACATGGGTCACTAAGTGTGTGGAGAGAGCGCGTAATGATCGCCGAGGCCCAACGGCCTCACAATGCGGGGGGGGGACGATGAGAACACTCATAATCGGGGGGGTTGTCGCGGTGGCGGTGCTGGTCAGCGCGGGCTCGGGGTGGGCCCACGAGGGCCATCAGCACCATGGGGCACAGACGACGCAGCAGCAGGAGTCCGGCGAAGAGACCGCTCAGTTCGATCCGGCGCTGTTGGGGTTTTCCGGGTTGAGAGAGGTGTTTAATGTGCATCCGATTTTTGTCCATTTTCCGATCGCACTCTTTCCAAGCGCCTTGCTGCTGTACGGGCTAGGGATTATCTTCAATTGGCGAACCGTGTGTAGTGCCGGCCGCGCGTGCCTCTATCTGGCTGCCGCCGGAGTGGCCCTTGCCGTCATGACCGGATGGATGGCGCAGGAGACGTTCCCGCACAACGCGCGCATCCACCACATGATGCAGACCCATAAGGCGATCGGCTTGTGGATGGCCTCGGCCTCGCTCCTCTTGGTGGGATGGAGTTTCCTTCATAAGGCGCAACGCCCAAGGGGAGCCTATCCCTTCCTGGGCTTGCTTGTGCTGGTCACATACCTGGCGTTACAAAACGGGGACTTAGGCGCCCGCATGGTCTTCATTGAGGGCGCTGCTGTGAAACCGGCTGTCCCGGTGATCACTGGTCAGCTCGGCGAGGATCATGAGACGCATTCGCACGACCATGAAGCCGACGAAGCAGTGCCCCACCACCATACACATTGAGTCGTCACTTTTCCTCTTGACATACTCAGGGGGAGTATGTATACTCTGGGTAGGTATCCGACATGGACCGCAACCCCAAGCATCATGCTCTGCTGCCGCGCCTGCGGCGCATCGAGGGCCAGGTCCGCGGCATTACGCGGATGGTCGAGGAGCGCCGCTACTGCATTGACATCGTCCAGCAGCTCACCGCCGCGCGGCGGGCGCTGGACCAAGTCTCGCTCCAAATCATGAACGGCCACATCAACACGTGCGTGAGCGAGGCGATCCGCCGGCGTGACGGGGCGGGGAAGGTCAACGAGCTCATGCGGACGATCACGAGGTTCGTTAAATGACACACCGCGTGCTGTCTCTCGGCCTTGCCGCGGCGCTCACGGCGGGTGGTCTTGTCTTCCCACGGATGGCGTGCGCGACACCGGCGTTCAACGCGCGCTACTCCCTCTCAGCGGCCTGCTGCTGCGCTCCTCAGCCGGGTGCAGCCGCTTGCGTGAGGGGCTGCAACCAGGTGCCCGCGCTCTCCACCCCCGCATCGGCACCGACGGCCGCGCGCCGGCTGAGCCAGCCGACCCTATTCGACAACCCGGCCCCAACTGCATGGCTCCTCGCATCGCAACCCTCCCACGGCCCTGCTTTCTTCGCCGATCACGCCCACGCTCCGCCGGCGAAGCGATACCTGCTCTCCTGCACGTTCCGCCTCTAAACCTGCCTCGACGCCGGCTGCGCCGCACTGCGCGCAGCTCGACGGGTCTCCGTACACATCACGCGATTTCCATGACTCGTTGTGCCATACTGAGGAAAACATGTTGATCGAGAAGGAAAGCAAGCTGCAATCATTCCGTCGAATCACCGCGCTCGCGGTTGCGCTGGCGCTCCCAATGCCGCCGCTGCCGATCGCCGCCGCAGGCGAGGCGCCGCCCGTATCGCTCCCGCAGCTCCTCGAGGAGGTGCGGCGCGTGAACCCCGATCTCCTCGCCGCGCGCAAGCGCTGGGAAGCGGCCCAGGCGCGGATCCCGCAGTCGGTCGGCCTGCCCCCGCCGAAGATCGGCGTCCAATTCGAGGACATCCCGCGCGGGACGATCAAGCTCAACCAGGCCACCATCATCTACCAGCTCCTCCAGTCGCTACCGTTCCCGGGAAAGCTCTCGCTGCGCCACCAGGTGGCGGTCAAGGAGGCGCAGGAATCCGGCATGCGCTTCAAGCAGGCCGAGCTCAACATCACGAGCGACCTGAAGCAGGCCTACTACGACCTCTTCCTGCTCGACCGAGAGCTCGAGATCGAGCGCGAGCAACGCCTCTGGACCGAGCAGGCGGTGGCCGCTGCCCAGACCCGGTATGCGACCGGGATAAGCTCCCAGGCGGAGCTCCTGAAGTTCCAGGGGGAAGCGCTGACCGCCTCGAACGCAATCGAGGTGCTGGACCAGCGGCGGCAGGCGATGGTGGCGCACCTCAACCATCTCCTCAACCGACCATCTCATCATGATGTGGGCCGGCCCGGACCCATCCCGCTCGCGTGGATCCCTTTCACGCCTGACGAGCTGCTCCTCATCGCCCTTGAGCAGCAGCCGGAGCTCCTGGCGTTTAAGTACGCCGCGGAACGGGCGGACGCCTCGTGGCGGCTCGCAAAGCGGGAGCTGCTGCCCGACCTCGAGACGATGCTCGAACTCCGGGACCCGGCGATGGGGCCGATCGGGCCGTGGGATTTGTCGCTCGCCATCGTCCTCCCGTTCTGGTTCTGGACGAAGCTGCGCTACGGTGTGCGCGTCGCCCTGTACGACAAGGAGTCCGCGCAGGCGGCCTATGCCGCCATGCGCAACGAGATCGAAAAGCGCATCCATGAGCACTGGCACGAGGCCTTCGCGTCCTACCTCACGGCGAAGCTGGGCGAGACCGGGCTGCTGCCGCTGAAGCGACAGGCGGTGTCGTCGGCGATGGCCGCCTACCAGGGCGGGCGCGGCACGTCGCTGGAGCTCGTAGAGGCACTGCGGGAGCTGGCCGAGCAGAAACGTTCGTACAACCGTGACCTCGTCAGCCTGGAGCAGCACGTCGTGATGCTGGAGCAGGCGGTCGGGATTTCACTCCGAGAGAGCAATGCGGCGTCGGCCGCAGGAGGGACGTCATGAAGCGCTGGCTGAACGCTCGGCACGTCGCACTGGGCCTGGCGGTCGTGGTCGCGTTTGCGGCCGGGTTCACCGCGGTCCGGATGGCGACCCATCGCTCACCCACAACACCCAGCGCGCACGCGGTGTACTACTGCCCGATGCACCCCACGTACACCTCAGACCGCCCCGGCGACTGCCCGATCTGCAGCATGAAACTGGTGAAGCGAGAAGAACCGTCCAGCCCACAGCCGCAGCCAACGGCTGCTAAGGACATCTGCTACCTCCACAACTGCCCGATGGCGCATGAAGGGAAACCCTGCCCCATGCTGGTCGTCGCCAAAGCCGGGGAGAAGATCACCTGCCCAATCTGCGGCATGCATATCGCCGAGGCTGCGACGCCAAAGGCCAAGAAAATCCTCTACTGGACCGACTCCATGATCCCCGGCTACAAATCGGACAAGCCGGGGAAATCACCGATGGGGATGGAGCTCGTCCCGGTGTATGAGGAAGCCGGCGGGGTGGGGACCGCCGCAACGGGCGCCCTGGAAGGCTACGCGCCGATCCTCGTGACGCCGCAGAAGCGGCAGTTCATCGGCGTCACGACGGCGGTCGCGCAGCAGCGCTCCCTCACGAAGACGATCCGGACGGCGGGCCGGATCGCGTATGACCCGGAGCTGTACCAGGCCGAGCAGGAATACCTGCAGGCGTTGAAGACGCTCCACGAGGCGCACGCGGGAAGCGTGGATGCGGCGCGCGAGCCAGCGGGCCAGTTGGTGGACGCGAGCCGGATGCGGCTGCGGCTCTTGGGGCTGAGCCAGGAGCTGATTGACGAGATCGCGACGTGGGAGCAGCCTGACCAGAGCCTCCTCGTCGCCGGGCCGGAGGGGCGCGTGTGGCTCTACGCGCCGGTCTATGAGTTCGATCTGCCGCTCGTGCGGGTCGGTCAGACCGTTACCATCGAGGTGCCCACCGTCCCAGGGACGGGCCTGGCCGGCGTCATCCGCGCGATTGATCCGGTCCTCGATCCAGCCACGCGCTCAGCCAGGGTCCGGACGGTGCTCGACGACGCAGCGCACGTCCTCAAGCCGGAGATGTTCGTGAACGCTTCGATCGCCGTGCCGATCGGCACCGTCCTCGCCGTCCCGGAGTCCGCGATCTTGGACACCGGCCTGAAGCGGATCGTCTTCGTGGACAAAGGGGAGGGGATCTTTGAACCGCGGGACGTGACCGTTGGGGTCAAGACGGACGGCTATGCGGAAATTCGCAGCGGCGTTTCGGAAGGCGAGGTGGTGGTGACAAGCGGCAATTTCCTGATCGACTCCGAGAGCCGTCTCAAAGCGGCCCTCCAAGGGATGGCCCCATCGTCCAGCCCAGAACAAGAAGAGGGTGGGCACGCGCATGGCCCGTGAGGCACCAGAGCCTTTGCGACAGGGCGGGGTGGTAGAGCGGGTCATCGAGTTCTCCGCCCGCAACAAGTTCCTCGTCCTCCTCTTCGTGGCGTTTGCCATGGTCGCCGCGGTCTGGTCGTTGCGGCACATCCCGCTTGACGCGATCCCGGACCTCTCGGATACCCAGGTCATCATCTACTCGCGCTGGGACCGGAGCCCGGACCTCATGGAGGACCAGGTCACCTATCCGATCGTCAGCGCCATGCTGGGCGCGCCGCGCGTCAAGGCGATCCGCGGCTTCTCCGACTTCGGCTTCTCCTACGTCTACGTCATCTTCCAGGACGGCACCGACCTCTACTGGGCGCGCAGTCGCACGCTCGAGTACCTCAGCAAGATCATCCCGCGGCTGCCAGAGGGGGTGCGGACCGAGCTGGGGCCTGACGCAACCGGGGTGGGCTGGGTGTTCCAGTATGCCCTCGTGGACACGAGCGGACGGCACAATCTCCAGGAGCTGCGCAGCCTGCAGGATTGGTTCCTGCGCTACCAGCTCCAGAGCGTGCCCGGCGTCGCGGAGGTCGCTTCGCTCGGCGGCTTCGTCAAGCAGTACCAGGTGACGATCGACCCGAACCGGCTGCTCGCGTACAACATCCCGCTGACGAAAGTCGTGGAGGCGATCCGGCAGGGAAACCAGGAGGTCGGCGGGCGGCTGCTCGAGTTCTCCGGGGCGGAGTACATGGTGCGCGGCCGCGGCTACGCCAAATCCATCGAGGATTTCGAACGCATCGCGGTCGGCACCGACGGGCGGGGGACACCGATTCTGGTCAAGCAGCTTGGCACCGTCGCCCTCGGGCCTGAGCTGCGCCGCGGCGTGGCCGACCTCGACGGGCAGGGCGATGTGGTCGGCGGCACGGTCATCATGCGCTCCGGCGAGAACGCGCTCACCGTCATCACCCGCGTCAAGGCCAGGCTCCGTGAGCTGACGCGCTCCTTGCCCGACGGCGTCAGGGTCGTCATCACCTACGATCGCTCCGAGCTCATCCAGCGCGCGATCACCACACTCAAGGAAAAACTCTTTGAGGAGATGGTGATTGTCAGCCTTGTCATCCTCCTCTTCCTCTGGCACTTCCCGTCGGCGATCGTGCCGATCGTCACGATCCCGGTCTCGGTCCTGCTCGCATTCATCCCGCTCTACGGGCTGCGGCTCACCTCGAACATCATGTCGCTCGCCGGCATCGCGATCTCCATCGGGGTGCTGGTGGACGGCGCCATCGTCGAGGTGGAAAACGCCTACAAGCGACTCGAGCAGTGGATCGAAGGCGGCCGTAAGGGCGACTACCACGCGATCCGTCTGGCGGCACTCAAGGAGGTCGGCCCGTCGGTCTTCTTCTCGCTCCTCGTCATCGCCGTCGCCTTCCTGCCGATCTTCACGCTGGTGGACCAGGAAGGCCGCCTCTTCCGCCCGCTCGCGTGGGCGAAGAACCTCGCCATGGCGATCGCGGCCGTCTTGGCGGTCACGCTCGATCCGGCGATGCGGATGCTCTTTGCGCGAATGGAGCCGATTCGGCTGAAATGGCCATGGGCGTCTAAGCTCGCGACCGCGGTCGCGGTGGGGACGTATTACCCGGAGGAGCGGCATCCGGTCAGCAAGGTCTTGTTCCGGGTCTATGAGCCCGCCTGCCGCTTCGTGCTGCGGCACCGGAAGGCGACGATCGCCGCCGCCGTGGCGGTCGTCCTCACGACCATCCCTGTCTACCTGCGGCTCGGCTCCGAGTTCATGCCGCCGCTGCGGGAGGGGACTCTCCTCTACATGCCGACGACGCTGCCCGGGATCTCGGTGACGGAAGCGCAGACGCTGCTGCAGAAGCAGGACCAGGTCCTGCGGGGATTTCCGGAGGTCGAGCGGGTCTTCGGGAAGGCGGGGCGGATGGAGAGCTCCACCGATCCGGCGCCGTTCTCGATGGTGGAGACGGTCGTCGTCCTCAAGCCGGAGCGGCAGTGGCGGCCGGTGCGCCGGTGGTACTCGTCGCTGCCGGAGCTGTTGCAAGCGCCGTTGCGCCCATTCTGGTCCGACCGCATTTCGTACGAGGAGCTCGTGGACGAGATGGACCGCGCGCTGAAGATCCCGGGGACGACGAACGCCTGGACGATGCCAATCAAGAACCGCATTGATATGCTCTCAACCGGTGTGCGCACCCCCATCGGGATTAAGGTCCTCGGCAAGGACCTCAAGCAGATTGAGGCGATCGGCGTCCGCCTGGAAACGATCCTGAAGGATATCCCGGGGACACGGAGCGTTTACGCCGAGCGCGCAGCCGGCGGCTACTTCGTGGACTTCGACCTCAACCGGGACTCACTCGCCCGCTACGGCCTCTCCGTCGCGGAGGTGCAGGCCGTCATCATGGCCGCGATCGGCGGGGAGAACGTCACAACAACGATCGAGGGCCGCGAGCGCTACCCCGTGAACGTCCGCTACGCCCGCGAGTTGCGGGACGATGTGGAAAAGTTGAAACGGGTCCTCGTGCCAACCCCCGCCGGAGCGCAGATCCCCCTCGCGCAGCTCGCCGACATCCGGCTCACGTCGGGCCCCTCGATGATCCGCGACGAGAACGGGCTGCTGGCCGGCTACGTGTACGTGGACATGAGCGGGCGGGACATCGGCGGGTTCGTCGAGGAGGCGAAGCGGACAGTGGCGGAGCATCTCGCCCTGCCCGAGGGCTACACGCTCCTCTGGAGCGGGCAGTACGAGAACATGCTCCGGGTGAAGGAACGGATGAAGGTCGTGCTGCCGCTCACCCTCTTTCTCATTTGCGTCCTCCTCTACCTGAACACGCGCTCGCTCGTGAAGACCGGCATCGTCCTCCTTGCGGTGCCGTTCTCGCTCGTCGGGGCGGTCTGGCTCCTCTGGGCGCTCGGCTACCACGTCTCGATCGCCGTGTGGGTGGGGATGATCGCGCTCATGGGGCTCGACGCCGAAACCGGCGTCTTCATGCTGCTCTTCCTTGACCTCGCGTACCACGACGCGGTCCAGGGAGGGAAGATGCGCACCGAGCGGGACCTCGAGGAAGCCATCGTGCACGGGGCGGTGAAGCGAGTGCGGCCGAAGCTGATGACGGTGATGGCGGCGTTCATGGGGCTCCTGCCCATCATGTGGTCGGCGGGGACCGGGGCTGATATGATGAAGCGGGTCGCCGCCCCGATGGTCGGCGGGCTCTTCACCTCGTTCCTGCTGGAACTCCTGGTCTACCCGGCGGTCTACTTCGTGTGGAAGTGGAACATTGAGATGGGAAAAGGGAAGGCGGCATGGATTCTCGAGACCCGTGTACCGTGAACCGTGTACCGTATTACCGGCATGCGATTTCGGTACATGGTAAACGGTGAACGGTAAACATCGATGAACAGAGATCCGATCTGCGGCATGACGGGCGTCATCGAGCGCCACGGCCACTGGTTTTGCAGCGAGCGCTGCATCGCCGAGTTCGAGCGTCGGGCCCAGGCGGCTGGCGGATCCGCGGCGGCCTCCTGCCATGTCCCGCAGAAGCGACGGTACCTTGATCCCTGGGTCTGGGTGCCGGTGACCGCGGTGGCGCTTGCGACCGCTGGATGGTGGTGGCCTAGGGCAGGGCCGGTGAGCGCCGCCTATGCGGACTATGTAAAGAAAGTGTTTGTCCCATTCCTGTTCGGCCTCCTCATTGGCGGGGCCGTGGATCATTTCGTCCCGAAGGAGTATATTGTGTCGCTCCTTTCGGGCCCGCGCAAACGGGTGATCGCCCGATCGACGCTCCTGGGATTCCTCGCGTCGAGCTGCAGCCACGGCTGCCTCGCGCTGACCATCGAGCTCTACCGCAAGGGTGCCTCGGTCCCGGCTGCGGTGAGCTTTCTGCTCGCCAGTCCGTGGGCGAGCATGTCGTTGACCCTGATCCTCTTGAGTCTCTTTGGGCTGAAGGGCGTGGTCATCGTCGGCGGCGCATTGGCCATCGCTTTGGTGACCGGCCTGATCTTTCAACAGTTGGCCGCGAGAGGCCTCATTGAGTCGAACCCGCAGACGTTCCCGATCGAGGCGCACTTCTCCATTCGGCAGGATCTCGCTGCTCGATGGCGGCGCTACCCGTGGACGGCCCGGCAACTGCTGGCCGACGCGCGCGGGGTCCTCTGGGGAATGGTCCCGCTTGGCCGCATGGTCCTCGGGTGGGTCCAGCTGGGCTTAGTGCTCAGCGCACTACTGGGCTCGCTCGTCCCTCATGAGGCGTTCGTGCACTGGCTCGGCCCCTCCATGGGAGGGTTGCTGCTCACGCTGGTCGTCGCGGCGGTCATCGAGGTCTGTTCGGAGGGCACGGCCCCGGTCGCCTTTGAGATCTATCGCCACACCGGGGCGCTGGGGAATGCGTTTGGGTTCCTCATGGGCGGGGTCGTCACCGACTACACGGAACTCGGAGCGCTCTGGAGCACGATTGGTCCTCGGACGGTGTTGTGGATCCTCCTCGTCACGCTCCCGCTTGTCCTGGTGATGGGGTGGATCCTGAATCTGTGGAGCCTGCACTAACAGGGAGGTGTGAAATGGAACGGTGGATGCGGTGGCTCATGGGGCTGGCTCTGCTCATCAGCACGGGATCCGCGTTGGCTCACGAGGGGCACATGGATGAGACTAAGGAGCAGGTCGCGGAAAACACCGGGGCAGAGCAAACCCTGACCGGCGAAGTGGTGGATGTCTTCTGCTATCTCAGTCATGGGAAGGAGGGGTTGGGAAAGGGGCACGCGGGTTGCGCCAGAAAGTGCATCCAGAACGGCCTGCCGGTTGCCATCAAGGTGGGCGATCAGCTCTACCTCGCGGCTATGGACACCCATGATCCGGCCAACAAGATGCTGGCCGATCTTGCCGGCGAGCAGGTCACGGTGCACGGCAAGGTCCTGGAGCGCGACGGGCAGCACCTCGTCTCCATCACCCACATCGAGAAAGCACAGTGAACAGAAGTCAGGAGACAGAGGTCAGATGTCAGAAGGCAGAGGTCAGATCCGTCTGTCTGATTTCTGACTTCTGTCCTCTGACTTCTGACTTCTGAGACCACGATGGAAAGCCTGCATCCGCTCGTGGTACACTTTCCAATTGCGCTCCTCTTGAGCGCCCTACTGTTGGATGGATTGGCGCTGGCGCTGAAGCGGCCGCACCTCCACCGGGTGGCGCTGTGGAACCTCGCGCTGGGGACGCTCGGGGCCGGCGCCGCGGTCCTAACCGGCCTCCAGGCGGAGGACGTCGGAAAGCACTCCTTTGAGATCTGGCAGGTCATGCAACTCCACAAGCGCCTGGGCATCACGACGCTCATCCTCGGCATCATGGTGACGAGCTGGCGGCTGTGGAAACGCGACCGGCTCTCCCGACGGGCGCGGACGCTCACCCTCGCGGCGATGCTCGCCATGGCCTCAACGTTAGGCGTGGGGGCGTACCTCGGCGGCCGGATGGTGTATGAGTTTGGCGTCGGCGGAAGCTTTGGTCAATAAGGGCCTGACACATGGAGCGCGTATGGTGAGCTCATGAAGCCTCGTCGAGCCTCGCATCCCTATACGACCCACAACGCGGCCATCGATGCCCAAATTGCGAGCCTGATCAGTCGCTTTGGGGATGCGTTGGACCGCCGGTTGCTGGCCGAGATGATGGTCTCTACGTACCGGCTCGGGGAGGATGGGTCGTCGACCGGGGATCTGAAGATCCTGAACGCCGCACTGAAGGAACTGACCTACGCGTTCAAGATCTTCCGCCCCTACCGGAACACGCGCAAGGTGGCCCTGTTTGGCTCCTCCCGTCTGACGCGAAGCCATCCGGCCTACGCGATCGCCAAGGAGTTCGGACACCTCATGGTCCGCGCCGGCTGGATGGTGATCACCGGCGCTGCGAGCGGGATCATGAAGGCCGGGCACGAGGGCGCCGGACGGGCCGCGAGCTTCGGCCTCAACATCCGCCTGCCGTTTGAGCAGGAGGCCAACCCCGTCATCGCCAAGGACACGAAGCTCATCAACTGCAAGTACTTCTTCACCCGGAAGCTGCTCTTCATCAAAGAATCGCACGCGACCGCGCTCTTTCCGGGCGGGTTCGGCACGCTCGACGAGGGATTTGAATCGCTGACGCTCGTGCAGACGGGGAAGTCCGATCCGCGGCCGATCGTGTTTGTGGACTCACCCGGCGGGACGTTCTGGGATCCGCTGCTCAAATTTTTTGACCAGCAACTGGCGCAGGGCGGAATGATCTCGCCCACCGAGTGCGCCATCTACCAGGTCGCGCGCTCCGCCGAGGAGGCTGCACGGTCCATCGTACGATTTTACGCCGTCTACCACTCCATGCGGTACGTGGGCGATCTGCTCGTGCTGAGGCTCAAGCGCCCGCTCCCTGATGCGGCGCCTGCGCAACTGACGCGGGAGTTCGGCGACCTCCTGAGTTCGGACGCGATCCAGCAGGGACCAGCGCTCCCCGAGGAGGCTGATGAGCCGGACCTCAAGGCCCTGCCGCGACTCATCTTGAAGTTCAACCGGCAGAGCTACGGCCGGCTGACCGAACTCATCCACCGCATCAACGAGCTTGGATAAAGTTTTTCTTGTCTTCCCACCCTGTGAGCCCCTACACTACTCCTGTCTGTGCTGCTGACCCCGCTGACTTGAACTGGGCAGACGTAGTCATGGGTCTTGTGTCTCGCACCGCGCGTCTCTAGTCCGCATGCTGCACGCCGATTTCGTCCACCTCCACCTCCACACGAACTACTCCCTCCTCGACGGGGCCTGCCGCATCAGTCCGCTTGTCAAGCGCGCCGTGGAGCTTAAGTTCCCCGCGCTCGCCATGACCGACCACGGCAACCTCTTCGGGGCGGTGGAGTTCTACGAGACCTGCATGCGGGAGGGCATCAAGCCGATCATCGGCTGCGAAGCCTACATCGCCCCGAAGAGCCGTTTCGACAAATCGGGCACCGGCATCCGCGAGTCCAACGCGCATCTGGTGATCCTCGCGAAGGACGAGGCGGGCTACGCCAACCTGATGCGCCTGGTGACCATTGCGTATCTCGAAGGCTTCTACTACAAGCCCCGCATCGACAAAGAGGTGCTCGCGCAGCACAAGCAGGGACTGCTGATCCTCACCAGCTGCCTCAAGGGCGTCCTCAATGTGTTCCTCACCCAGGACCAGATCGACCTGGCCCGCCGCGAACTGGACGACTTCATCCAGATCCTGGGCAAGGAGAACGTCTACATCGAGCTGCAGAACCACAACCTGCCGCTGGAGCACAAGGTCCGGCCGCTCCTCCGGCGGCTGGCCGAGGACGCCGGTGTGGCGTGCGTAGCGACCAACGACGTCCACTACATTGAGCGCTCGCACGCCCAGGCGCACGACGCGCTCATGGCGATCCAGACCCAGACGACGCTCGACGATCCGCACCGGCTCCGGTACGAGCAGCCCGAGTTCTTCCTCAAATCGGCCGAGCAGATGAAAACACTCTTCAGCGAGGAGCCGGATGCCATTGCGGCCACGCTCGAGATCGCGGAGAAGTGCAACCTGGAACTCGAATTCGGCAAGATCCACCTGCCGCAGTACGCGCCGCCAGAAGGGAAGACCCGGGAGGTGTACCTTCGGGAGCTGTGCCTCGAAGGCGTCACGCGCCGCTACGGCGAGGCCACCGCGCCCCTCATGGAGCGGCTCGAGCGCGAGCTCTCCGTCATCACCCAGGCGGGCTACACGAGCTACTTCCTCATCGTCTGGGACTTCGTGCACTTCGCGAAGGAGCGGGGCATCCCCGTCGGCCCGGGCCGCGGCTCCGCGGCGGGGAGCCTCGCCAGCTACTGCCTCGGCATCACCGACATCGACCCGCTGAAGTACGACCTGCTCTTCGAGCGCTTCTTGAACCCGCAGCGCGTGACCCAGCCGGACATCGACATCGACTTCTGCTACGAGCGGCGCAACGAGGTCATCGACTACGTCATCCAGAAGTACGGCAAGACGAACGTCGCGCAGATCATCACGTTCGGGACGATGCAGGCGAAGGCCGTCGTGCGCGACGTGGCGCGCGTGATGAAGATGTCCTACGCCGAGGCCGACCGCCTCGCGAAGCTCATCCCCAACGAGCTGGACATCACGCTCTCGCGCGCGCTGGCCGAGGTCCCGGAGCTGACCCATCTCTACCGCACCAACGAGCAGATCAAGCAGCTCATGGACACGGCACTCGTCCTCGAAGGGCTCACCCGCCACGCCTCGACCCACGCCGCGGGCATCACGATCGCCGACAAGCCCCTGACCGAATACGCCCCGCTCTTCAAGAGCAACGACGGGCAGATCACGACCGGCTTCGACATGACCGCCCTCGAGCACATCGGCCTCCTGAAGATCGACATGCTCGGGCTGCGCACCCTGACGGTCATTGACGAAACGATCAAGCTGGTCGCCAAGCGGCGGGGGGTCACCGTCACCCTCGAGGCGCTGCCGCTGGATGATCCCCCGACGTACCAGCTCCTCGCGCGCGCCGAGACGATGGGGGTGTTCCAGCTGGAAAGCTCGGGGATGCGCGACCTCCTCAAGAAGATCAAGCCGACGCAGTTCGAGGACATCATCTCGGTGATTGCGCTCTTCCGCCCAGGGCCCATGGGCTCCGGGATGCTCGATGACTTCATGAGGCGCAAGCACGGCCAGACCCCGATCCGGTACGAGCACCCGCGCCTTGAGCCGATCCTCAAGTCGACCTACGGCATTATCGTGTTCCAGGAACAAGTGATGCGGATCGCGAACGAGCTGGCCGGCTTCTCGCTCGCCCAGGCCGATCTCTTGCGGCGCGCGATGGGCAAGAAGATCGCCGAGGTCATGGAGAAACAACGCAAGAGTTTCGTCGATGGCTGTAAGAAAAACGGGATCGGCGAGCGTATCGCCGAACGCATCTTCGACCTCATGGAGCACTTCGCGGGTTATGGATTCAATCGCGCACATTCAGCCGCGTACGCGATGATTTCCTTCCGCACCGCGTACCTCAAGGCCCACTACCCGGCCGAGTTCATGACTGCCCTCCTCACGAGCGAGATGGGCAACACGGACAAGCTCGTGGTGTACCTCGATGAGGTCAAGCGCACGGGCCTGGCCGTCCTCCCGCCGGACGTCAACGAGAGCCAGGCGGCGTTCATGGTCGTGGACGACACGACGATCCGCTGCGGCCTGGGCGTCATCAAGAACGTCGGGATGTCGGCGATCGAATCCCTCGTGGCAGCGCGCAACGTCCGGGGCGCCTTCAAGACAGTCGGCGAGCTCTGCCGCGACGCGGATCTGCGCCTCGTCAACCGCAAGGTGTGTGAGAGCCTCATCAAGGCGGGCGCGTGCGACAGCATGGGGCTCTCGCGCGCAGCGCTCCTCGCGAGCCTCGACCAGGCGATGGAGGAGGCCACAAGCCTCCAGAAGGACCGCGTGCGCGGCCAGTTGACGTTCTTCGACACGCTGAGCGTCACGCCCGCCGCCAGCCACCCCGTGGGCTCCACCGCGCGGCTGCGCGACTGGCCGGAGAGCCAGAAACTCGCGTTCGAAAAAGCGCTCCTCGGCTTCTACGTCTCCGGGCACCCGCTCGCCCGCTACGAGGCCTCGCTCAAGGCGTTCTCCACGGCGAACTCGCAGCAGCTCCTCCAGTGCGAGGACGGGGCGATCGTCACGGTCGGCGGGATGCTGACGAAGATCAAGCACACGACGACGAAGAAGACGAACGAGCAGATGGCGGTCTGCGTCATGGAAGATCTTTACGGCGACGTGGAGGTCCTGGTGTTCCCGAACAGCTTCGCGCAGCTTGCGCCGGCACTCCGGCCCAACGCCGTCGTGTTCGTGGAAGGGCGCGTGGCGATCCGGGACGACCGGCCGCGGCTCATCGCATCGCAGATCGTCCCCATCGAGCAGGGCACAAGCTCGCTCGCCCAGGCGATGGAGCTCATCCTGCGCCGCCACGGACAGAAGGAGCTGCTCGAAGAGCTCAAAGCGCTCCTGGCGAGATTTCCAGGACAGGTCCCGATCTACCTGAGGGTAGAAACCGCGGAACAGCCTTCCCTCAGGCTCAAGCTCTCGGAAGATTTCAAGGTGGAGCCGCGCCAGGAGCTCTTGGAAGAACTCAACCGTCTCCTCGGCGAAGAGTCGGTCGTCATCAAGCGCCAATCCACAGAGCCTGCAAAGCCCTTCCAACCTCGTTATGGACCGATCACCAGACCCGCCGCATAGCGATCCCCGCACCTCTGCGTCAAAACCTGTTGGTGTATGCCCTACAGCAAACTTAGCTGAGAGGCTCTGCAAGGTGTCAGACGCTTCCGCCGCTTTGCGAAGTGTCTGACCCCTTTGAGGGAGTCCGGCAGACTGAGCAGGGAGCCTGGGCATGGCTCCAACCAAGGAGGGCAGACTGATGAAGACGGCATGGCGCGAGTGGTTCGTGGTGGGGGTCTTACTGGTGACGACCGCCTACGTGGTGGCCGAGGAGCTCAGCCTGACGACCTACTACCCCTCCCCGAAGGGGGCCTACCAGACCCTGAGCTCGACGGACAGCAGCC
>Ga0209515_10000942_pt1 | contig 50181 bp, 49 predicted proteins | sample Subgroupgradi54m_FD_187454 | JGI IMG/M metagenome (GOLD analysis project Ga0209515, IMG submission 187454) | Subsurface groundwater microbial communities from S. Glens Falls, New York, USA - GMW60B uncontaminated upgradient, 5.4 m (SPAdes)... ... | reverse complement strand
TCATTTGATCCGACTCGGGAAGCATCTCTTCTAAAGCAGAAAGATTCATCGCAAGCGCATAGGCAGGATTATTAATTTCATGAGCAAACCCGGCGGCCAAAAGACCAATGGTGGAAAGTTTTTCCGATTGAACCAGCTCTGCCTCTGTCTCTTTGAGAGTAAAATTAACTTTTTCCAACTCATCTCTTTGCCTCTGGATTTCATCCCTCTGATGACGAATAATTCCCATCTCTTGGAGATCGATCACCATTTGATTCATAGCTTTTCCCAAGGCTCCAATTTCATCCTGGGAACGAACATTTACCTGAGCTTCCAGATTTCCACGACCGACTTCCACCGCAAACTGGGAAATCTTCCGAACAGGATCAATAACGATTCTCTTTAAAAGAAAACCAAGAAAAAGAGCTAACAGAACAAAAATAAGAACCACCGTTAAAACGAGTGTCAGACTCCTTTGTCTTATAAGGTCATGGGCTGCCTGGGTGGAAAAAAGAATTTCAATATCCGCTAATTTGACCCCCTGATAAATAATCGGTTCATGAATTCTAGTTTGGTAACGCATTGAGAAGCTCTGAGAATGATAACTGACAACGGGTTGATTTTCCCGAAACACAGTAATCTCTAAAATATCAGGATCTTTTTGAGCCACCATTTCTACACTCGTCTGCACCACAGGATAATCTCTAGAAAGAAGAGCCTCCACACTCATTAAGGCAAAGTTTTGCGCAATGGCATGAATGCGCCTTTCTGTTTGCACCAAAAAAAAGTCCCTTTCTTTTTTAACCGTTGCAGTCCCCCAAACACCGAGTGTCAGTCCAAGAACGGAAAGAATCACCACCACGATTTTTGTTTGAAGGCTTTGTTTCAAAAGTGGCCAACGAAATGAAATGGGCATGAGAGAAACCCTAGTCAGAAACCCTGTGAGATCTTCATCGATCTGCGAATCGGTTCAAAATCTGCATCTGATCCGAGAGTAAATCCAGAGCTGTTATCCAAATTTTTAAGCATCGTAGGATCTTTAAGCTGGAGAAGAAATTTTTTCATCCCAGCCACTAAATCGGACGAGAGACCCTTTTTAGCCAGCCAAGGTTTGGTCACATTTTTTAAAGTATGAACTTTGCGAAGACCTTCTCCCTGGGATTCAAACTTGGCAAAAGTTTCTTCTTTAATAGCTCCCGCATCAAAATCTCCATTGAGAACACCCGTAGCAACTTTGTCATGGCGGTCGACATACTCCATCTTTTTAAGATCCTTGGACCGAATCCCTGCCTGGACTAAGAGGGCCTGAGGAAGGTAACGCCCAATGGTTGAAAAGGAATCACCAAAAGCAAAAGACTTGCCCTTCAAATCGGCCAAAGTTTGAATGGTACTGTTCTTCCGAGTAATGACGTAACCATCAAATTCTTTTTTTCCTCCAACCAATTCCATGGCCAAGATACTTGTTCCAGGCTCTTTTTCTTTAATGGTGACGTAAGAAGCAGGTCCGACACGGGCCATGTCAACTTTTCCACGGATAAGATCCTCAATCGTTCCCTCATAATCGGCTGAAATCAAAAGCTCAATCTGGATGGGTTGGCCTAACTCTTTACTTATAAACTCTTGTGCCGCATCCAAAATGGGCCGGAACATTTGAAACATGACGGTGGGCTTGTCCGAAACGTAAACTTCAAAGGTCAGTTTGGAAGGAATATTTCCCATTTCCCCTCCCAAAGCAAGGAAGGGGAAAAGGAGTAAAACAACTAAAAGAAATTTTCTGAGAGACATTAAGAGTACTCTGTATCACAGAAAATTTCGATTGACATTAAAAAATGATTTGCATTTGGGTCCGGATGCGATGATCCGTCAAACCCACAACACGCGTATTACGGAGAATGGAATAATCTGTTTGCCATTTAATCGAGTGGCCTTTGATGTAGTAGTTGAGCCCAACCGAATGTTCATACTGATTGGGAATGGCACCAGAAAAAATGGCTCCTGAGCTCCGCAAGGCTATTTCAAGTTTTTTGGGAAGGAGGAAATAACCTGCCTGTCCCACATAACTCCAGTTGGTCAGAGGAGTGAGGGTGTGAGCCCGTGATAACACGCCTGCTCCCTGAAACGAAAAACCTTTGTACTTATAACCCACATCCAAAGTGCCTGAACTCACCTTGGTGCCACCGGCAACCGTGGCGTTCTGGAGACTACTTCCTGTTTGATTAAAGAAGTAGGCGATCCCAAAACCCAAATTGTGATTCTGAGAATTCTCTGTATCTGCCTGCGACGGTTTGTATTCTCCGAGAAGTGGAACTTCAAACCGGACACCCGTCATGATGGGTTTGTTACGATTCAGAGTATTTTGTCCCTCACCATTAACGGCAAAAACAGCGTAGCCCAAATGTTTGTCAAAAAGTTGACCATGGAAAGAAACCCCAATGTCAAAAGAAGGATCAAAAAAACTTGTTCCCAGATTTCTATCTACAAACTGGAGCTTGCCTGATGAGGTGATTCTCTCCATAAGAAATGGAACTTTAAATTGACCCACTTGGATCCCAAAGGTTTCCTGTGGTACATAATCCAGATAAAAATCCAGGAGCGTTGCTAAACCGCTTGTACTTTCTGTCGTCACAGCACTGGCTGTGGGTGTACAAGCGGCGTTGGTACAAACATCTTTCGTCTTTGCAGCACTGCGAGTCGCCAGATCCATTTGAAAAGCAAATTTGAGTTTTTTCTGAAGTGTATAACCATCGATCTTGATCCGACCCCGTTGAATAGCAAACGTATCATCATCCACAGCGTCTTTGAGAATATTGTAAGTAAACCGGCCCTGGAGACGTCCTTGAATTTTAACCTGATTATCTCCATCCCCAAAACTTAATCCCTCCCCCACTTTGTACTGAACTTTCTGCCCGTATGAAATTTCCTGATCACCAGCAAAGAGATGCCCCGCACTTGAAAAAACAATAAATAATAGCCCTGCTAAAAACCTAATTTTTTTTCTTTTCATGAATCCTCCTTAAGCCGCTGGTTTTTGATCGGGATGAAACTATTCCCCCACGTAACGTTTGACAGCGTCTCTCACAAAAAGAGGTGGATTGTCCATCTGTACCCCCACCCAGAAAAACTGTTCCTTCCCTGTCTTCCGTGACTTTTGAGTTACACGACTGACATAACGAACAACACCCCGAACGGAAACGAGTTGTTGGCAAAAAGGTGGCAAAAATTCAATCTGAACGATCTCCTTCAAAAAAAGAGGGTCCTTCATTTCCAAGACTTCCAGAGCAAGACCTTCCTCACTGACATTCAAAATTTGTCCACCCATGAATCGATCCTTGCGTGTAATAATCACTGGCACAACATAAGCTCGCCGTGGATACCGTCGTTTTTCCTTGAAAGATCCTGCCATTATATTTCCTGTTCTTTTTCTTTTCGACGAACAGTCCCATCCGGCGTCAGGACGAGATAATCACCTGTCTTGATGGTTTCTGTTGCCCTCTGTGCACGAACAATAGCCGTCAGATTATACTCCCGGGCCAAAATGGAAGCGTGTGAGAGAGCCCCTCCTACTTCGGTCACAATCCCCTTGGCCATCTTGAAAATAGGAAGCCAAGCAGGCTCGGTAAATTTGGCTACCAAAATTTCACCCGGTAGAAACTGGGCCAGATCCTCAGGTCCTTTCAAAACACGAGCCCGGCCTTCCACAGAAGAAGCCCCTGAAACACAAATACCCCGAATGTGATCTGTAGAACTAGAACTTTGCACCTGAGTTAAAGCTCCCCATCCCTCGAGTTCATCCACTCCCACCTGAGGAGGCAATGAGTGTTTTTCAAAACACTCCCTTTCCATGCGTCTGCTTGTCGCCATCGCTTGCCAAAAATGAATCTGTGGAATTTTTTCGAGACCCCAAACTTCATCCTCAGTCAGGTAAAAAAGATCAATGTCTCTACGTTCTGACATTTTGCAAAAAACCCTTCTCAAGACATCTAACTCCATCATGAGATAATGCTTGGCGGTTTCCTTCAAAGCCTCATATTTTTTCAAATATTCCCAATTTTGAAGAAAAAGTGTCTGCGAAACCTGGCCACGGAGAGCAGCCCATTTGTGGATTTCCTGTTCAATCATAGGGGCTCGCGTCGCCCCCTCCGTCGACAAAGCCGCCAGAGCCTCCCCCTCAACGCACCCTTGGTGCTTTAGAGCTGTCAAAAGACCCGTCAATTGATCCGGTTTTTCCCAAAACCGTGGCTCCGAAAGCTCATAATCACAAAAAGCACGATGGCCAAACTCTTTTAAGTAATCCTTCAATAGAACCTGACCCTTGGCAACACGCGACAAAAGCTCTGTGCTTTCGCGCGCCTTGTTGACATCGGAAGAATGAATACTTTTTAAGAGGTCCTGAATCTGAAAAGGGCTTCCCTCCAAAGATTTTCGAACTACTTCGTAACTATACTTGGCCATGAGATTCACAATCTCTGCATGAACGTAATGATCAGACACAAAAACATGAAAAATCCTCTTGGCCTGCTTCCAAAGCTGATCTGTTGAAAGAGAATCCAGATTTTGACAACGTTCCTTCTCCATTAGATTTAAAAAAGGAGGGAGAAATCGTTGAAAAAAATCTTTTTCATACTTCCGTCTCATCCTTTCCATGCGTAAAGATGAAAAAGGAGCCGTTAAAAGATTTAAAGAATGAAAACGTTTTTTGGTAAGTTGTTTTTCCTCAAAAAGATTCACATAGGTCCAACCAAAAACCGTCTCAATAAAATCCGTGGTGGACACGTGAGAAGAATACGGAAGACCCAATTTTCGACTGGCAATCCCTGTGGCCCCTTGAGGTGACCAAAGAGCTCTCATCAGTGAGAGAGACAGCGGTGTAGACCGAGGCAGAACCTCTGAAAGCTCGGTTTGAGCCCACACAGGCTCGGCGCGATGATACCGAAGTGCTTTGACCAAAAGCCTCTCACGCTCTTTGTAAACAAGAGTTTGTTCCGAAACGGTCACAGAAAGAGCCGTGATAGGACGTGATTGTAGAAAGTAGAATTTCCCCTGTCCATAGGCCCACTCAATATCCTGGGGAACACCAAAGAGTTTTTCAATTTTCACGGCCTGTCGAACGAGATCTGTTAAGGGAATGGGTGGACTTGTCCCTTCGATCACTTCCAAAGTCTCTCGAGAAAAGGTAACGGAATCAGGCGTTACCTTTCCACTCACAAGCTGATCACAGGAACCTTTCACCATCTCCACCAAAAGGGCCGATGGATTTTGAGGATGGGCTGTAAAGACAACACCCGCATAGTCAGCCTCAATCATCTCCTGAATCAGGATACCCACCGCCACCCCATTTCCATCCTGATTTTCATCATAAGACTGAGCTCGATCTGAAAAAAATGAAAGATAAACAGATCGGAGCGCTTCCAAATAATTTTCTTCACCCACATTTAATACGCTTTCAAAAAGACCGGCATAACTTCGAGAAGCTCCGTCTTCACCGACAGCCGCACTTCTCACGGCTACTTTCTTGACTCCAAGTTTTTGAAAATGTTTCACAAGAAGATGTCCCTGTTCTTCATCAATCACCAGTTCGTCACCTGATTCCTGAAAAAAATCCTTTGTGAGCAAAAAACCCCGCGGGACAGGAAAACCGGCATTTGCTAAAAGTCCCAGATTTTTAGCTTTCGCACCAACATCAGACAGGGCCACGCATCCTTTTAATGGAACAAGGCGTGTATCCTTGGGAACAGAAAGTTTTTTTTGTTTCCGCGACAGGAAAGAAAAAGTCAGTGCTTGCTGAACAAGAAGCAGAGCGATGTTGGTCACCAAATAAAGCAGAATGGCAGCCTGAAGACGAAGGGCAAACAAGAAAAAGAGACTTGCGAAAACGACGAAGGGAATTTTTCGACTGCCACTTAAGAAAGGAATGACTAAAATTCCCAAGGCACAAAAAGCTGGCAGAAGATACGTCCTGTCCCGATCCGCCAGATCAAGAATCAAAGGTCCAAAAGAATGACCGGACATTTCAACAGCCAGAACATTCATGACCTTATAAACTCCAATAAAAAGAAGAAGCTGAAGGACACCAGCGAATAAACCCGCGAGCGGATAAACACAAGCTTCTTTATAGAGTCTCATCGTTTCCTGCGAACGTTGTTTCGGTTGAGAGGCCCACTCTTGACGGATTTCTTCCACACGAGGTTTCAGCTGCTTCATGATAAACGCAGAACGATCAGACAGTATGTTGAGAGGAGCTAAAAAAAGTCGGCAAAGGAAAATGAAAATGATGATAGATTCTCCCCAACTTCCCAACCGATCATGAAGCCCCACAAGAATTTTATTTAAGGAACCATAAAGAAATCCCATCAGCCCTTCCTGAGGGAGACTTTGATCCCCAGTAAGGATCACCTCACCTTTAAAAAAGTTTTTCAAAAAATCTTTTGAAGAAGCCACTTGTACTTGCGAAGGAGAATTTTTCTCGGGAACCGTAAACTCCCAGGGAACGGTGTAGCGACCCAGGTAAGTCCAGCCTTTCTCTGTCAGCTTGTAACCCAGCACCTTTGCATAAAAGCAACTTCTCTTGTCATAACAAGCACCGATGACTTTTTTGTCCTTGGGTATTTTTTGAAGATACTGATCGATCTCTTCTGAAGTCAGACGACGCAAGGGAAACTGAAATGCTTGGGGAAGATGGGCAAAGTTAAACTCCGTATCGTACCGGGTATCGATAAAAACAATGTCTTTCCCTTTATCACCATAAAGAGTTTCAACTTCATCCGTGGTGAGAAGGGTTTCTTTATTGGGATAAGAGGGGACATCACGAGCCAGTTTGGCATGGACACTGGGCCCTTTGAGTGGTTTTTTTTCTGCGTGCCATTTTTCATGACCACCAATCACAAAGTAAGCATTCTGAACACCCTTGTTCTGAAAAAGATTAACCAACTCAGAACTTCGATTGCCCGACTCACAAAAAATAATAATTTTCTTAAATCCACGAAAGACACTCCGATAATCACGAGCCAGATCGGGAAAACGCATATTGACAATGTCCACAGGAATGTAGCTCGTTTTAAACTCCTCAGGCTCCCGAATATCGATAAACTTGGTTTTATGATTTTTCTGAGATGTTTTGAGAAGTTTCAAAAACTCATCCGTTGAGATTCCCTTCGGATGGGTCAGTTGATCACTCATCTGCATTGTCTTCAGATTAAAATCCTGGACAAGAATACCTCCTTGTTTTGAGGTGCGAGTGAGGTTGGCGTTCAAACGCTTCAGTTCCCCTTGACGATAATGAATCGATTGAAAAAAATTTCCGGTTAAAGAGAAGACAAAAACCACACCAAAAAGCACAAGCAGCTTCCTGGAATGACGTCCCACCCAACTTCCAATCTGTTGCTTCGACATCAGAAAAAAACCACCACAATAGGCTAAAGCCACAACAATCAAATGAGCAGCCGAGCTGAAGAGGTTAATAATGATATCAGGAGAAGGGATAGCATATGCAGGAGCAGCTAACCCTACCAAGAGCAAGACAATAATGCTGATCGTTTTTATTTTTTTCATTTTTATTTAAGGAATTAATGGCTCTCTAGCGTAAATCCTACGCTGTTTCAATGAGTTTGTGAAAATCACGTAACAATTAAGAAACTTTAAAAAGAAGTTATCGTGCTTATGTCAAAAAAGTTGCTTCTTTTCTGTCCAATTTCTAAAAAAAATGTCCGATCCAATAAGTGAACACTCCCTATCACAAACAAGTCACAAAGGGAATTTCTTTTAGTCTTGATGTTATTCTTGATTTGTAATGCCCGGTATTCCCTGGAACTTCACAATGCCATCCCCCTGTCAACAGGATAAAAGACTCCCCAGATTTTCCTTGTCATCATAGTCAATTAAAAATTGTGGCAAAGGATACATACGAACACCTTCGTAAAGTGCTTCCTCCTCGGAACGGCTCAAGAGCACGGACGTCTTGTATTTCTTGAGCTGGATCAAATCTTTGGGACGTAACTGGCGAGTCCACTTTACTTCCACGGGCAGGAAACGTTTTCCCAAAACAATGACCAAATCAATTTCACCTTCTGCCTTCAAATAATAACAAGGCAGCTTGGGAAAATACTGATTCACAACACAAGATTCCACACGAAATGATTCTTCGGTTTGATCATTGAGTCGCCTTTCGCGAATCAGCCAGTTTTCCAAAGTTTGTTGAATAAACGGATCTGCAAAATGAAATTTTTTAGCTTTTTTCGGAAAACCAATCTTGCTGCTTGAATCGTAGGCTTCGAGTGTATGCACAATATCCATTCGTTCCAAAAGTTGCATATATTCAATCAGAGTGTCCTTGCTCAAGTGCCCAACATGTTTTGTAAGATTAGAGTATGAAGATTGAGAAACCCCCACCTCAAACAAAGCCTGAAGAACCTGTAGAAGATTTTCTTCAGACTTGCCCCGTTTTGAAAAATCTCCCTTCACCCATTGCTCAAAAGTGGCATAGGTCGATAAAGTCACCTGTCCTCCTGAATGAAGGTCATTAATCGCACGCAGATAACCACCACACCGGAGGTATTTTGAAAAAAAATCAAAAAGTTCATGGGAACGATGCTTTTTGATTTTTAATAAATCCGGTGACACGAGCCGTAAATAGTCCTTAAAAGTGAGCGGAAGAAGATGAAAATCCACCTGATCTGCTTTCCCGCGTCTTCCCGGGAAACGAGAAGCAGCCTCCTTTAAAATAACGCTGTCTGAACCCGTCAAAATACAAAAACCACGTCTAAACCAGGCCTCATCCGCCAAGGCCTTGATGCTACGATCCCATTCTTTCACAAAAGTAACTTCATCAACAATGAGCAAAAATGGAGACCGGTCCTGAGGCAAACCTTCCAGGAAAAATCTTATCAAACGCGTGAGGTGTGCGTGATCCAGAATTTGATCCGCCGGCAAATAAAAAATGGATCGAGCCGGAACGGTTTTTTTTCTTAACACATCTTCAATCAGGAGCTTCGTTGATGTTGATTTCCCTATCTGACGTCCTCCCGTTAAAATGAAAATCCCGGGGCAAGCCCAGTCTAATGCCGCCCACCAATCCAGGGGAGCAACGTAGTTCAATGTTCTCAAATAAGCGAGATGGGGATCGTGTTTTTGAAAGAGTGAAAAATTTTCTAAAAACAGGTTATGGCGCCGAAATTCTTCGAGCATAAATTAAGATTATAATGAGTCGACAAATTTGTCGACTACTAAATCGACAAAATTGTCATTCAAGAAAACGACTGTCTGGCGTCCAATTTCCCAGCACGATGTCCATTGTCTGGACATCGTGCTGACATACTGACGGGTCGCCAGTATGGTCTATAAATGCGACCCTCTAGGCCGCTTACCGCGGCACAGCGCTCGCTACGGCTCGCAAAGGAAGCTAGTACAACCGTCGGCAGGGAAGGCACTCTCGCGCTGTCGTCTAAATTACCGACTTGTTAGTAAGCGCTGTTTTTTGGGAATTGCTTTTTTATTGAAATAGGTTAATTGAGCATGGGTCTTCTTTTATGAGTTTTGAACAAGAAAAACGTAAATTTAACCATGAACTCCAAAGCCCTTTAGCAGTTATTCAGGGGTTCTTGCGGTTGATCGAACCTGATTTTCAGAACCATCCTGACCAGAACAAAAACCTTCTCTTTGAAGCAGCCCAAAAGAGCCTAGAAAAAATAAAAACCATCCTGAACAAAAATTGGCCCGAAAATTGACTAATAAAGCCAAAAAAAGAGACCCCTCTATGGATTTGTATCTTCTAGCTGTGGATGATGACCCTGAATTCCTTACTTTCCTCAAGACGGGTCTTTCATCCCTCTGTCACTTGACGACAGTTGAAAATTTAAAAGATGCCTTTGTTCTGCTGGACAAAGGCGGTATCGATATTCTCCTCTTGGATATCGGATTGGGGGATGAAAACGGTCTCGATGCGTTGAAACATATTAAGGCGAAACACCCTCAACTCGATGTGGTCATGATGAGTGGTTATAAAAACCCAAAAATGATCGTGGAAGCCATTCGGTCTGGTGCTTCTGATTATCTCGCAAAACCTTTTGAAATAGAGGAACTGATTGCCGTCATTGAAAAACTTCGCCCAATCCGATGGATGCGTGAACGCCATGCAGCCTTCATGGGCTCTTTGAATGAGCAACCCAATCATATTATTGGCAATGCGCCTGCTTTTCAAAAAGTATTAAAACAAGCTCATCTTGTACAAGGACATAAAGCCAGCCTTTTAATCGAAGCCGAATCCGGAACCGGAAAAGAAGTGTTGGCACGCTATATCCACCAGCGAGAGGAAGATCCCGCACGACCTTTTGTGGCGGTCAATTGCGCAGCCATTCCTGAAAACCTTTTGGAGTCGGAATTTTTTGGACACGAAAGGGGATCGTTTACGGGAGCTCACACACGAAAGATTGGAAAATTTGAACTAGCCCATGGGGGCGATCTTTTTCTGGATGAAGTCTCCAGTTTGAAATGGGAGCTTCAAGCAAAGATTTTAAGAGCTTTGCAAGAGAAAGAAATCACACGGGTTGGAGGCAATGAACACATCCCGATTGATTTTCGGGTGATTGCTGCAACCAATGAAGATTTGGAAAAACGAGTGGAAGAGGGAAAATTTCGGAGAGATCTTTACCACCGCTTAAGGGTGATTACTTTTCGACTTCCTCCACTACGAGAGAGGTTGGAGGATATTCCTGATTTGGTTTTTTACTTTTTGAAAAAATACGATCCTGCAGGAAAGAGGCGTTTTTCTGCAACTGTTTTCAACCTTCTTCAGGATTACCAATGGCCCGGAAATATTCGTGAACTGGAACATCTCATACAAAGCCTTGTGATCCTGGTTTCAAAACCTGAAATCAAAAAAGAGGATCTTCCTGACTGGATTTTTCGTAAAAAACATGCTTCAAGGAATCATGACTCTATTTCTTTTTCAAGCCCCACGACACTCTCGGAACTTGTTCCTTTAAAAGATTATGTGGGTAAAACTGAAAAAACCTACATCCTCAAAGTTCTGGAAATAACACGCGGTGACAAAAGTAAAACCGCAACTTTTTTGAATATTAGCCGGACGATGCTGTATCAAAGGCTTAAAGAATGGGGAGTCAAGATTTGAATATTGCCGTAGATCAAAAAGACTTGGAAGCTTTTCATCAAAAGTTTGAGCAGGACTGTATAGATGGTTGCCGTCTTTTGGCTTATCTTATTATAAGTGCTTTTTCGATCTTCTATCTTCTAGACTTGGTTATTGTCCCCAAACAATATCTTTTTCTTTTTGGAATCTTGCGTCTTTCAGTCTGCTTATCTGCTTTTATCATTCTAATTTTAATTAAAAAATATGGACTCAAGCTCCCCGTAAAACCGGAAATTATTACTGTGTATCTTACACTGACCGTCGGACTCGCGGTCGTTGTGATGACTCATTTTACAGGAGGACATCGCAGCCCCTACTATGCAGGAATCTCGCTTGTATTATTTGGTGTTACTTTGGGAACTCCCATGAGGATTGGTTATTCTTTGTTTTTCAATACCACTATTTATCTTGCCTATTTTTTTATAAACTTTTTTTTCGATACTATCACGGACTGGCCACTCTTTATCAACAACTGTACCTTCCTTCTAGGAAATGTCCTTTTTTCACTTTTAACTACTCAAATTGGATATCATTTCCGTAAAGAAAACTTTTTAACTAATCGGTCTTTGGAAAATGCTAATAACCGCTTGAAAAGTCTCGATCGTATCAAATCAGAATTTTTCGCCAACATTTCCCACGAACTTAATACTCCTGTGACTTTAATTCTCTCTTCCGTGGAAAATTTTTCGTCCGAAAGCACTCTGCACACCATTCGACAAAACAGCCATCGTCTTTCGGCTCTTATTCAGGACCTGCTTGATCTGAGCCGTAATGAAATGGGACAAACAAAACTGCAAGCCACCAAAATTCAAAATGCGTCCGTCTATTTTAATGCCATCACAGAATCCATCACACCCCTTATGCAAGAAAGGGGCATTCAATGGACTCTGTGTTTAGAGGAGAAATAAATATGACCCTGCTCCCCCATTATTTTGATACGTCTAAAATTGACAAGGTCGTGATGAATCTACTGGCAAATGCCATCAAGTTCACACCGGCCGGAGGTAAAATTACCATGCGAGCGTGGGATGAAAAAGTGCCTGGCTATGATCAACCTGTTCTTAAATTTTCAATTGAAGACACAGGTATTGGAATTCCACCTGAAAAACTTCCCCATATTTTTGAACGCTTCATGCAGGTGGATGCTTCTTCGACACGTGCTTATGGCGGTATGGGAATCGGTCTTTCGTTGGTGAAAGATTTTGTGGAACTCCATGGAGGCACTGTCGACGTTAAAAGTGTTTTAGGAAAAGGAACAAAATTTATAGTCTCGCTCCCCCGCGGGCAAGAGCATTTTAAAGTGCCAACTATCGAAATTTCTGAACAGGACCAAACTCCCAAAAGCCTTTCTCGTTCTGCCTTCATTGAGTCTATGAGAGACACTCCCTGGGATAAAATCAAAGATAGTTGTGTCTCATCGGAAAAAATAAATGCACCTCTGGTTCTGATTGTAGAAGACAACACCGAAATGCGTCGGGCTCTTCGTGATATTTTAAAAGAGGACTACCGTTTGGCTTTTGCCTCTGATGGTGAGGAAGGAGTCTCTCAAGCACGTAAACTCAAGCCAGACCTTATCCTCTCGGATGTTATGATGCCTAAAAAAGACGGTTATGGATTGATTCAAGAACTCAAATCAGATGCCCATCTCGAAATACATGAAATTCCTGTTATCCTTCTCACAGCAAAATCGGGAGATGAGAACCTGACTTTGGGTTTCCAATCAGGCGCTGATGACTATATTTCAAAACCATTTTCTTCTAAAGAAGTACTGGCGCGTATTCACAATCTCATCCGTATACGGGAACAAAAACGTGAGATTGAAAAACAAGCCCAGGAAATTTTAAATATTACCTCTCAAGTAGCTCACGATATTCGCTCCCCTCTTTCTTCAGTACAAGCGGTTGTCGAAAATTTTAAAAAAATATCCCCTCAAGGGATAGTGGACACAGATTATCTTAATCTTTTGGAACTCGGTACACGGAGACTCAAAGCCATTGCGGATGAACTTCTCACACGTTACAACCATAAAAAAATATTGGGGAAAGAGCAGATTGTTTTTTCCCTCCATCGTGTCTTGGATGAGATTGTTGGAGAATATTTTTCTGTCGCAAATAAAAAAGGGATAAAATTCATCAAAAAATTCGATCATGCCATCAACTGTTTTGGAAATCCTGAGAGAATCCAGAGAGCTCTGGGCAATATCATTAAAAATGCTGTGGAATCTATGAACAAGGCTGGAGAAATTATTTTAGAAACGGAAATCGGGATCGAACAAGCAAAATTGTCCATCATCGACCAGGGATGTGGCATGAGTGATGAAACAATCCAATTGATTCTTCAAGGAGGACATTCTCAAGGGAAAAAAGAAGGCTGGGGCATTGGGATGAAAATTGTCCGTGAAGTCATGAAAGAGTTTGGATGGAGATTTCAAATTTCATCAGAGGTTGGAAAAGGGACAGTTTTTCACACCTGGTTTCCCCATCTGGATTCGAAAGAAGGCGTAGGCTCTTTTACTCTAAACTTAAAGTCTGGAGAAACGGTAGTAGTCATTGATGACGACTCCTCAGCTTGTCGTCAATGGGAGTTAATCGCTTCAAAAAAAGGTTTCTCAGTGGCCACTTTTTCTTCCTACGAGGATTTCGAAAAGAAGGGACAAAATCTTCAAACAAAATCCGCTATTGTGGATTACCACTTTGACAATAGTCTTCTCAAAGGAACTGAGATTATTCAACGATTAAGAAACTTGAATTTTGATAATCTTTACCTCTGTTCAGCGGAATATTGGAAACCCCTTATCCAGGAACAAGCAAGGGCTATAAACGTCTCTCTTTGTCCCAAACCTATTCCTCATATTCTGACCACACACTCTGATCGTTCTGAAACAGGTTGGTATAATGTACTGGTAATTGACGATGACGCTCTTATTGGACTGACCTGGAAAGCCTTAAAGCAAAATCTCTCCATTCGAGAACTCCATTATTTTCCTTCTCTCCATGATTTTCTGTCATCACAAACAGATCCCAAAACGATTGACCTTGCTTTTGTCGACTTAAACCTAGGTAAACACACTCAAGTGGATGGAAGAGCTGTGGTGCGCATTCTCAAAGAAAAAGGCATCCAAAAAGTGGTAGTTGCTTCTGGAGAAATCATCAAAAAAGAGGAAATCCCAGAGGCTGACATGATCTCTCAAGACAAGATTCCCAGAAATCTCACATCATTTTTTGTGTCCAGATTATAGAGAGAAATAATGTACCCTGTTCTAGTGTCTTGTGACTAAAAAAGTTTCCACATCTTGATAGATATTTTTTCGTGGCCCCAAGGCAATCACCTTGATCATCCGGGATGCGTGAGACAAAGAATAAATAAGTCTAAATCCTCGAATTCGATAACTATACAGCCCTTCAAGATTATCCTGTAAAGGTTTTCCAAGAGTTGGATTTTTAGCAAGTCCACGGAGAGATTCTTTCACAGCTTTTTTAAGAGAAGGCGGCAAATGTCTTACAAGACTTTGAAGAGACGTATCGAGTTTCACTTGAAACATGGTCAAAGTTTTTCGCCAAAAATATCTTCGAAACTCAAATACTTGCCGCCCCTCTTCAGTCGTGCCATTCCTTTTTTTACCTCTTTGTAAAATTGAGGATTATTTTTAATCCATTCTGTTTCTTTCCAACCTTCATACAAGGCTGTGGAAATAAGAACGGCCACGGGCTTGCCATTTTTTGTAAGAATAAATTCATCTGCTTTAGAGTGAAGATCATCCACGAGGGCGTTCAGTCTGGCTTTTGCATCTGAAAGAGAGAGGGTTTTTTCCATATAGACCTAAATTTAGGTCTTTTTTAGAAATGTGTCAATCATGAACTTTCATTACCCACCTTACTCCTGTTGTTCGTAGTAGAGCTGATCACCATCCTGATCGAGGATCTCGAACTCAAGATCAATGGAATTGGCTGTGACGAGATTCCCGTTATCATCCCGAAGGACTGATTGAAAGTTAACAAAGTGAGGAACGGAAGAGTCGGCAAATGAAAGCATAATCGTCCAATTTTTGGACAGTTCAGTTCGACATCTGGACTAATCTTCGTCAGGAAATTAAAAAAATTGAGGATGACTCTTGAAATTTAAATAATTTTTGTTGGCACACCCTTTGCTTAGCTAGTTTTTAATGGTCTTCTTAAAAAAGGGGGAAATAGGGGGACGTTCTTCACTACGTCAACTAACTTTGACAGAACATTTGACGCCTTTGGCTTTTGAAAAATGTTTGGAAAATAGCAGTCACGTCTTGACATTGGTCAGGTTTGTTTTAAGAAAAAAACAAAAAAGAACTTCTTCTCGTTGAGATGAGAAGAGTAATAACAAACATTGACAATCTTTGTTATTCTGGTAATCTTCAAGAGAATTGAGGAGGAAAACATCATGAACGTTTCTTTGACTCCAGAGCTTGAAAAATTAGTCCAGAAAAAAGTCGAAAAAGGACTCTATAATTCAGCCAGTGAAGTTATTCGCGAAGCTCTTCGACTCCTAGATGAACAAGATCAATTGCGTCGTATGCGACTTGAAGATCTGCGTAAAGACATTTCTATTGGATTAAAACAAGCGGATCGTGGTGAGTTGATTGAAGGTAAAGAAGTTCTAAGAAAGCTTCACTTACGAAATAAAAAACATTCTTAGATAAAATGAATTCTTACTTTATCACTCCTCAAGCAACTCAGGATCTTGAGGAAATCCATGATTTCATTGTCGAAGACAGCACCTCAGCAGCATTGAAGCTTCTCGATCTTTTTGAGGAGAAATTTCAGATGATTGCTCAATCTCCTGAAATGGGTCGGAAGAGAGAAGAATTGGCTCTTGCACTCCGTAGTTTCCCAGCAGGAAGATATGTCATTTTTTATCGATGCGGTCAGAATAGAATCGAAGTCATCCGAGTTTTACATGGATCACGTGATATCGAAACTATTCTTGAAGAGGAATAATTTGTGCATCCGATGGGGAGAGTGCGATTTTTAAGGTGCACACATTTTTCATCACGTCCTCATGCCGTCACTCGCATTGGAGATCAGAGATTTGACTACGATGGGAATGGAAACATGATCTCTGATCCTTCCAGGGGAATGTTCTACAATGCCAACAATCAGATCACTCTCAATATTTTTGCAGGTTCAAAGAAAGTCTCCACACGAACCATCGGAACTGTCTCAGGCTTGACAGGTACCGGAGGTGGAACTCTCATCGATAACGGCATTGATCCCGAACTCTCCCCTACTCTCCTGATGCCGTATCTGTTTTTGTTCTTTGTATTATTCTTGTTGGGATCGTTGAGACCTGTGGATATGAGGTTGCCAGGATGGGCTTGTCATCGCGAGCGAAGGCCCTTGGGCCGTAGCGTGGCGATCTCACGGTATCCGTGGGATTGCTTCGTCGTGAAGCCTGTCCTAAGACTAGTCGAAGGACTCCTCGCAATGACAAGGTTATGGCTCTCCTGGTGCCGCACCCCGATTCCCTGTTTCAGATGCAGATTATTTCCAAGAACTTACAGGTGTATAATCGATACACTTACGTTAACAATAATCCACTGAAGTATGTGGGTCCGAGTGGGCATTTTGGCTGGAGTGATATTTGGAATGGTTTCAAAATCTTTTTCAGTGCGTTTGTAGCTGCGGTGACATTTGTGGTGGTCACATTCTTGACGGGATCTCCATTACTTGGAGCCGCAGCAGCTGGGTTCATGGGAGGATTAACTTATGGACTGATATCGGGATCAGGAATAAAAGCGTCGTTGCAAATGGGAGGTTGGGGAGCGTTGATGGCGGTAGGGACATTCACGGCAGCCGCTCTTGGGGGCCCACAAGTGGCGATGTTGATGAAGTATGCTTCTTTGGGATTGAGTGTTGCAAGAGATGGTTGGAAAGGGATTGTTAATTTTGGTTCGGGACTCGCGGGAGCTCATTTGGGACAGAAAGTGGGAAATTCGGTGGTGGGAAAGATTCAGACAGCCGGGAACAATTCCAATAGAGAATTAAAAGCCTATCCGGAGGCAGGGAATAAACCGCATTTTGAATATGGGGGACGTAGCGGACAGTTGGCCGATGCCAGTGATGTGATGGGTGGTGATACATTATCGGATGCCCTTCCTGATTATGGAGGAATGGGGATGCAAGCATCAGACTCTGCACTTTCAAACTTGCAACCGGGACAGTCGATTGGGAGTGCGTTGACTGTTCGCGTTCCAGTTTTGGCTGGTGGGCTTACACTTATTGAAAGTGGTTCTTTGGTATTAAGAACAGGAGTACTTTTATTGCCTGAATTTCCAGCAGGAACAATTGCAGGGGTTCTTTTAGTTGGTACTGGAGGGGCGATGGTGGGCATTGGTTATCGTATCAGTACTGAGGCTCTTGGAATTACAAATCGTTATTGGCCAAAATAGTCATCACTGTTTTATATTAATTTTGAAGGAAATTATACTCGATGGATAAACAAGTGCTAACAATCCTGGATAAAAAAACTAGCAAGCCCAAATTTATTATTGCTAAGGGACTATTTCTTATTTTGGTCATATGTTGTTTGATCACTGTTCCCCTTGTTTATTTATACACACCATTTGGTGAAGGAGTTTTACTCGAACACCGTTACTTTGTCATAGTAGGTTTAGAAGTCTTATTTTTCTATATTTTTTTAAGAGCTTATTTAGATCTTAAGGAAAAACAAGAATTACAGAGCTTGAAGAGAAAATTTTCTGGATTTTTTCAACTATCTAACAAGTTATTTTTCATTGTTGTTTTGACGGTTAGTCTTGTGTCAATTTACATTTCTACTTACAGTAAAAAAGTTGCATTGGTAGTTATGGTTTTATCTCTGATTGGTTATTGGTTGTATCGAGATATGTATGGAAGAACTAATAATGAATCAAAAAAAATAAAATGAAACCCACACTCACAAAAAATATTATTTTTTTCTTAGTTTTAGGAGCAACGCCTCTTCTGGCAGAAGATTCTTCCGTTGCAATAAAAAATACCCTTCTTCAATCACAGAGCATTTACGGAGTCAGATATAAATCCGGGAATAGTCCCACTTTGAGCGTGGCCCAAAGTTTTCTTGGAAAATTGAAAGAAGAAGGGTCCATTGGTGCTTATCAAATCCTCGATTATGTCTACGAGAGCGACAATCTCACCTATTTAAAATCAGGATTTCCACGGGGAGGTTACGTTTTTGATTTCAAGAATCTGGAAAAGGGCGCTGTGCGAGTGCGGTTGATGCAGTTCCCGGAAGCAAAAGTTCTTTGGGAAGGAGTATGCAAAAATTCAGAGGGATGTGTGCAGGAATTGTTAAATGAATATGGAATGAAAGAAACCCCAGTAGTGCAAAAGATAGAGCCGACTGTGAGTGAAACAATCCCCAGTGTTTCAGAATCAAAAGAGTCATTTTTCCCGGAAAAAGGTGTCTATTTTGAGGGAGGCTTAGGCTATGGCATTATAGTGGGTTCTGATGATCGTAAAGTTGTGAAAGACAATCTTTGGATTGATGCACGGGTGGGATATCTTTTGAATGAAAACTTTGGAATTCATCTCGAGGGCGGTTATTTCCCATCAACGGCAAGAACTTTTAAAAATCTTAGCGTCTCTTATTTTCGAATTGGACCTGGATTAAAATTTATCAAACCTTTGAGCAAACATTGGGCAGCATTTGGCGATGTGATGATGGGTTATGGAATGTTGTCAGCAAGTGTGTCCGGATTTTCCGCAACAAAAAGTGGTTTTGCTATTGGCGTTGATGGAGGGGTCACCTATAAAATCAGTCGTTGGTTCGGTGTCAGCCCTTATTTAGCAATTCATGAAATCTATGGAAGAGTCAACGGCCAAAGTGCTTCATCACTCTGGTTTGTTCCAGCTGTCATGGCAAATTTTGTTTTCTAAAAAGAAGGAAAGTTATAATGAAACGATTTTTAATATCGGCCCTACTCATTGTTTGTCTATCTTCCGCTTGTGTGCAAAGGAAATATCATGGAGTCAAAACAGCTCAATCCTCTTCACATTTCGGACTTTTTGCCAAAGTTGATTCCTGCACACCCACTCTCACGTGGGAGGCACAGCTAGATCCAAGTTTGACCTATGATGTAGAGATCCATAAAGCTTTGATAACCCCAAATGATTCCATTCCTCCAGAGAAGGGAGAGCTTGTTTATTATAAGGAGTTAATTCCTAAAAATTCGATCAAGATAGAAACCCCTTTAAAACCAAATTCAAAATATCTCTGGTCTGTACGTTTTCGAAAACTTTCGGGAGAGGTAGGTCAGTGGTCAACTTACGACAAATCATTAAATGGGGGTATTGGCTACACAGAATATAGAAACATATGGTTTGGCATTAAAACTCCAAATTGCCTCAGCAACACAACACCCCCTACTCTCTCCTCTGAAAATAAAACCGAAGAGAACCTTCAAAAAGGGTCGGATATTAAAACATTTTCCGGACATATTTTGACAGATTCCTATCTTCAATCCCTTCTAGAAAAAGGTTGGGGAGGAATCATCCTCAGAAATCGTGGTTACGCTTATAAAGACGCAACTCATGTTAAACAATATCATGACTGGGAAGATTGGATTGCTCACGAAGGGAAGGAGTATCAATACAATAACCTTTTTCTATACATCCTCCCTTCAGGACAGGGCCGAGAAATTTCTCTTTCCCCCTACAATTTCCTTTTTATGATCGTAGTTCCCCCAGGAGAGTATGTCTTAAGCCGAGTCACTTCGAACGATTTCTCAGGGATCACTTCGAGAAGGTTGTTTGCCAAAGTTCTCATCGAAGGGAAAAAAATGAAATATGTTGGTGACGTGGTTTCTCTTATCCGAAAAGGACCCTTGGGAGGTGTTATGAGTGCGTCTCTTGAGTTCACCTATAAGCCAGAAGAATTTCAAAGCATTCAGAAAACTTATCCGCTCTCAAGTTCCTTTATGGTGGTTGAAAAATTAGCTGACATTGAAAAACCATAATGGTAAATGGGGTCAGACAAATATATTAATTATCTGCCTGATCCTATTTATTTATTTTGCTGCCTTGACAAGGCTAATTTCATTTGTTTAGGTAGTTTACTTTAGTTTTCTAAATTTAAGGAGATTCTGTGAAAAAAACGCTATCTTTGATGTTTGTTTTGTTGTGGACAACCACTCTTCAAGCTCAAGAACAAACTTCTGTTGGAACAGTATTAACCTCTTCACAAGCGAGTGCACCAACTCCTGAAACAAGTCCGTCAGCTCCTTCCGCTGAAACTGCTCCCAAAAGAAAACCTTCTCTTGAAAAACAATACTCTGGTCAAGGTTATGGGATGGCTGGGTGTGGTTTGGGGTCTATTATTTTTGGACAGGATCCTGGAAAAGTACAAATCATTGCCGCAACGACAAATCAAACTTGGTATAACCAAACATTTGCGATTAGTTCTGGAACCTCTAATTGCCAAGATGATGCTGGAAGTCATGCAGCAAACTTAAATGTTTATATTGAAGCGAATAAATTAGCCTTAGCAAAAGATGTTTCTCGAGGTGGTGGTGAAACTCTGGAAGGGTTATCAGAAATTTTGGGTTGTAAAGATACAAAAGTACTTGGAGTAAGACTGCAAAAGAAATATCAGGCCATCTTTTCTAGTCAGAATGTAGAATCTAACCAGGTGAGCGCGTCGATATTAAAATCAGTTGCAGAGGATAAAAAGTTGTCTTTAACCTGTCATTCATAAGTTAAATTTTAACGGTTATTAACAAAAGGAGATTCTATGAAGAAGTCAATCATCATGATCAGTGCTCTGTGTGTGGTATTGAGCGCCACGAGTGTTCAAGCGGCTTCCAAATCTAAAGCTAGGGGAAAAGGGAGTGGAGCGGCCATGAGTGAAAAGGGTTATGGAATGGCCGGATGTGGATTGGGATCCCTCGCTTTTGGTGATGACAATGGAAAGATCCAGATCATTGCTGCAACCACCAATGGAACGTCTGGGACTCAAACCTTTGGTATCACTTCTGGAACGTCTAACTGCAATCCTGAAGATGCCAATGTGGCTGCTAACATGAACGTCTATGTGGAAGCCAACCGTTTAGCTCATTGCCAATGATGTTGCTCGCGGTAGTGGTGAAACCGTCGAAGGTCTTTCGCAAATTGTGGGCTGCCAAAATTCAAAAGCTTTGAGTGGCAAGCTTCAGAAAAGCTATAGCCGGATTTTCCCAAGCCAGAATGTTCCTGCAGAAAAAATCAGCCAATCCATTATGAAGTCGATTGCCGAAGACAAGACCTTGGCTTCTACTTGTCATTCATAAAGGTAGCGTTTTGTTGTTTGAAGTGTTCTGCCGGAGATTGATCTGAATTTTGTCAGATCAATCTCCGGCATTTTTATGAAATATTTTCTTTTGATACTGATGGGCTTGCTTCTTCCTCTCTCGCTTTTTTCACAATCTGAGAAAAAGAAAAAGTCTGTAGACGATGTAATCGTTCGCGCTGAAAATCTGGAGCTGTGGAAAGAGAAACAATGGCTCAATCTAGTACATTACCGTCGTCATTTTAAATCTTACAAAAGCCAAGCGGATGGTACCGGTTTTTTTTTGGCAGGAAAAGACGGTGTCAAAAATCCTCGATCTGAGCTCGTGGCAACTCTTCAAGGTTTTGCCAAAACACCGTCTGAAAACAACCAAGATCATCCTCAATGTCGATTCCCAGCCCGTTATCTTTGGCTTGAATCACAACTTCATTGGGCAAAACATGTTTTTCCAAAAGTGAAGTGCACTGCTTTTGAAGCATTTAGAAAAAAGGAAGATGCTGGATCAGCAACTCTTGTTTTTTCTTCCTATTATCTCAACAATCCTTCATCGGCTTATGGACACACTCTCTTGCGCTTGAACAAGGTGAGGTCTGATAAATCTGCTCATCATTCTGATCTGCTTGATCATGGGATCAATTATTCAGCCGCTATGACGACTCAAAATCCGATTGCGTATGCCATTATGGGTCTTGGAGGAATGTTTCGCGGTGTGTTTACGAACGTGCCCTATTTTTATAAAGTGAGAGAATACAATGATTTTGAATCACGTGATTTATGGGAATACGATCTGAATCTCACTCCGGATGAAATTAAAATACTGGTCGCGCATATTTGGGAATTGGGTTCGACGTATTTTGATTATTACTACATTACAGAAAATTGTTCTTATCATATGCTCACGGTTCTGGAAGCGGCTGCACCTCGGTTTGAACTGACCAAAAAACTATCTTACTATGTGATTCCTTCCGATACGATCAAAGAGGTTTATGAGACACCGGGTCTTGTGTCTAAGATCAACTACCGAACTTCAGTACGTGCTCAATTTCAATTTCGCCTGCGTCAATTGTCTCGGGATGAAAAAAAGAAAGTTTGGAAACTGTTAAAGACCCGCGATCTTTCCAGTGTAGATCATCTTCCTGATAAACAAAGATCCGCTCTTCTGGATACAGCAATCGATTATTTTGATCTGGAGCACGGCAAGAAGCTTTTGAAAAATGATCCTGAGTTGAGTCAGTTCAAACAAAAATTGCTTTTGGCTCGAAGCCGAATCCTTGTGTCTAGCCCCACTTTGGATATTCCACCGCCTCAACAGGAAGCGCCGCATGAAGGGCATGGTTCAGCACGCACAGGACTGATGTCAGGCTATTCCAACCAGACAGGGCCTTATGTGACCTTCACCCATCGCTTTGCTTTGCATGATTTATTGGATCCACAGCGAGGGTATCCGACTTATATAGAAATAGATTTTGTAAAATTTGATCTGCGGTATAATACCCGAGATCATCACCTCTGGCCTGAAAACGTGGATCTGATTAATATCTTTTCTCTGTCTCACTTCTCTACATTTCAAAAATCACTAACATGGAAATTGCGAACAGGAGCCACGATTTTTCGCGATGAAGCTTGTTTGAATTGTATTGGAGGATTTTTAGAAGGAGGTGTGGGATTAACGCGTGAGTTGGGTGATGCCCCACTGGCGGTCACCCTGATGATGGACGCTGAAATTTCAGGATCGCCCAAATTTGAAGGGGCCGATGTACGACTTCGTTTGGGGCCCATGGCACAGCTGAGAGCCTCTTTCTTGCCCAATCTTCAAATGATTATCAGAAGCCAATATCGACAGGGTGTGGTTCCAAACTATGCTTCCAATGAAGAATCAAAAGCAGAACTTCGTTGGGAGTTTGTGAAAAACATGGCTTTAGATTTCCAAGTAAAACGTTTTTGGCGTCCTCAGTTTTGGGAAGCAGGAGCCGGATTCTATTTTTATCATTAATATGAAAATTTTTAAGAAAGAACTTTTGATTGTTGTCATAATAATGAGTTATGCATGCTCTTCACGTCTCTATCATCCGGATCATGTCTACCGCATCACGCATGAACAATTTAAAGAAATCGCTCCCCAAGAAGTTCTGTTTAAAAATAAAAAAGGTATTCAGCTGACAGGCTGGTATTTCAAAAGTGTAAAACATTCCAAAGGACAGATCGTCTTTTTTCACGGAAATTCTGAAAACATCAGTACCCACTTTGCAACCCTGTATTGGATACTACGAGAAGGGTACGATTATTTTATTTTTGACTATCAGGGTTATGGAAAGAGTGAAGGAAAACCATCCCCAAAAAAAACACTCGAAGACGGAGAAGCGGCCTTACGATGGATTTTTGAAAAAAATCCAAAAGTCCCCATTATTGTTTTTGGCCAAAGCCTTGGTGGCACTGTGGCTTTACGAAGTGTGATTGATCTAAAAAATGAAATTCCCATCAAAGCAGTGGTGGTGGATTCGACGTTTCTCTCATACAAAAGTGCTGTGGCCAGTGTTTTGTCTCACCATTGGCCCACATGGATGTTTCAACCTTTGGCCTATCTTGTGATGAGTGATCATTATGCTCCCAAAAATAGAGTCAAAGAAATCTCTCCGATTCCACTTTTGATTTTTCACGGAGATCAGGACAAGGTGATTTCTTATAAACTTGGAAAAAAGATTTATCAAAAAGCAGAGGATCCCAAAACTTTCGTTTCAAGTCCTGGTGGTCGTCATGGGGATGTGTTTTCAAAGCACGGTGGCAACAACCGGAGAGAACTCATTGAGTGGCTTCACAATTTGAAGTTGTGAATCTACGAGTATTTTTTTGAAAATGATTTAGAGCTGGGAAGACTCCAGCTTCAAGGGAGTACCCTTAAAAATTTCAGACTACCTAAAAAGAAGTACCCAGTTCCAAGACGATCACACCATTGCGTGCATCGGCACCGGTCAAAACGTCTTTAACGCCGGCAATCCGGTTACGGTTGGTTACGAGAATGCCATAACCTAACCGACCCATCACCGGAAGATGATAGCCGATAATAAAATCGGCCCGCAGCTCTCCTCCCACTCCCAACAAGGGGCGAAAAGAAGAAAATCCTCGATTAAAAGCATCTCCAACATCCGCAAAAATTGCAAAGTGAGTACTGTTAACTGCCAAAGGCAAGGTCCCCAAACCACGTTGTAATCGAAACAATGGAACACGATATTCCACGGACGCCACCCACGCATGATCACTGGCAAAAGTAACCAAAGGCAATCCTCGCAATGTAAAAACACGGGTGGACGTTCCTGTAAAAGGACTTTCGCCAATGGAACCTCCCAATCCAAAATTTCCTTGAAGAAAAGGATCCCCAAAAGAAGCTCCACCGGCGGCTTTAAAAGCCAACACATGATGCCTGGCATAAGGCATGTGAAGATAAGTTTTTGCCTCACCCCAGGCGACTCTTTGCTGTAATCCCGTAGAAGCCCCCAAAGCTTTATTGGAAAGCTCAAAGTTTAAGGTAACCCGTTCCCCTTCTTCCGGACTGATGCCTGCCGCTGTTCCACTCGTTTTTCCATAAACATACTGAGCAAACACGCCAGAATAATGTCCTAAAGTTGAGAGGGTGGTTCCTGCTGGCAATCCTGACAAAGCACTCCGATTTTCGAAAAAATAATTGACGTTCAGGCGTTGCGCACTCCAAGGGAAAGACCATCCGGCATAAGTACGTTTGCGTTCCTCAAAGTATTTGACTCCTGTTCCAAAAACATTTCCGTAATTGACGGCGTTGTCTCCATAACCTGCCGAAAAAGGAATTCGAAAACGATTGTAGGTGTAGCCCAGATTATAACCAAAAAAATTGTTGTCGCTGCGATAGTTTCCATCCACAAACCAGATGTGTCGATTGAGAGGATCAAAATTCGTGACAATGGCAGAAAGAAAAACGGAGTTGTCGAGTAAAGCAGCGTTGGGGAAAATACTGCGAGGGATGAAGAGACGCTTGAATGGGTGATAGGGTTCTGATGTCATGGCGAGCGAAGCGTGGCCATCTCCCGAGTTTATCTGGGAGATCGCCACGTCCCTGTCTTCGACAGGTCCTCGCGATGACATTTCCCCCTGACCTTCAAGCTTTCTCAACTCATACCCACTCCCATTGTAGTATTGAAAAACCACCGATCCATCAGAAAGTACAGACGGCGCAAAAGCTCCCGTCAACACATTAGTGACTTGTGCCACTTTCTTATTCTGAAGATCATAACGATAAATATTAGAGATGCCGCTCACATCCGAAGAATAATAAATAGCATGGTTCTCAGCATCCACCCATGGTCGGGATTCCATGGCGGTGTTAGAAGTAATTCTTTTTTCTTTTTTTGATTCCGTATCGATGATTTCCAGATCGCGTTGCCCTTCACGGTGAACCGAAACCACCACGGACTTTCCATCTGGAAGCCAACGTGGGTTGTCAAACTGATCCGCTCGAACGATCTTGTTCCACTCCCCTTTTCCCCGATCATAAACTCCCAACCAAGCAAACCCGGTTTCCTGAAGGTGAGCGACGATTTTTTTTCCATCGGGAGAATAATCCGGGTCGCGGGCACGAAGTCCTTTCGTAAGCTGCTTTATCTTCCCCTCACCCCCACCCTCTCCCGCAAGGGGAGAGGGAGCAAGAGAGATTTCATAAAGATCCGCATACGAATAATATCTTTTATAAGTATCCACGTATGAAATCACCAAGCTCTGCCCATCGGGAGAAAAGCTCATCTGCTGCACTTCCTTTTTTTTCAAAACCACCTTTTCTTTCCCAGTCTCCAGATTTCTCAAACGTAGCTCTTGGAAATGGTGAATGGAGGTAGAAAGGTAGGCCAATTGCTTTCCGTCAGAAGAGATCGTTGGATAGGAGAAACTTTCGCCTTTTTGCGGTTGTAAAAAAGAAAAACCTTCGCTTAAACCTTTTTGCTCTACCTTAGATTTTACAGAGGTATAACGAATTTCCAGGCTGTTTTTCCAATCCTTCCAAAGCTGGTAAAAACTTTTTCCAAAAACTCTTTTGGCTTTGTTGTTCAACGAAAAAAACCAGAGAGACGCCCCATACTTGTGAGAAAACTCTGTCAGCTTTTCTTCTCCATAATTTTGAGACAAATAATTCCAGAAACCCACTCCATAAAGATACTGGGCCATCCAGGACGGCCATTCGTATTGAGTTCCTGCCATTTGATCGAGATGAAGAAATTTTCCCCGCAGTATGTCCGTGCGCAACAACATGTCCGTGAAGGAAGATTTGCCACGACCACCGGATGTTTCTGAAGATTCGAAATAGGTTGCTAACCCTTCCATGACCCAACCGGGCGTTAATCCATTGGGAGCCACAATTTTGCCAAAAATATTTTTCAAAAGTTTGGCGGGGTAGCGGGTATCGGAGAGATGCAACACATGCGTGTATTCATGAACAAAAAGTTCGCGCAACCATTCATCATAATTTGCCAACGCACTTTCCGAAGAGGGAGGGACAACACGCAGGATCACAAGATTATAAGGAATGACCGTGGTAAAACCATTGGCCTGGTCGTAAGTGTCCGTGACCACTACTTCTGTTTTTCCCCAAGGCCGGGCATCAAATTTTTGAGAGAGCACTCCATACACGTCCTCTATAAAGGAAGTGAGCTGCTCAACCACTTCCTCCTCTCCTTTATAAGAGTGAATGGCAAAATGCCGGGTCTCCACTGTCTCCCACCCTAAATGTGAGTTAAATGATGCACCCTCTGTGGGAGAAGGAACAATTAAAAACATTAAAACTATTATAAATAAAGTGTTTTTCAATTTTAATTAAAAATAATTACTAATTTAATAAATAAATATTGCCATCATCTAAAAAAAGAGTAAAATCTAAAAAAAGTTAGTCGAATTATTTTTAAACCATAACATTAAGGGGGTTTCATGAAAAATAATATTTCTAATAAAATAAAAGGGAGAGCGGCTCTGGCTTTTGTTGGTTTGCTCTCCTTATCGTTCCTTTTCCTGGGTGGAACCAGTGGTTGCGGTAGCGCAACGAGTAGTAGTGACAGTTCCTCAGGAGGTACAACCACAGCGTCTACAGCAACTCTTTCAAGTGTGCCGAGTGTTGATATTTCGAACCTCGACGTGAGCCAATCCTCCTCTTCCAGCTCAAAACTGGAGGTAGCAGCGCTTAAGGCCAACGGAATGTTGGAGTTACCCGAGGCAGACTCCAGTACGGACGCCACAAAAGGTCTCGCCCAAAACAAGGCGGCTGGGGATTCCTCCCGCGCCGGTTGTGAGGCTGATTCACAAAAGAAGGAGATGATTCGGCACAGCCAGCAAGCCCAATTGGAGCGTTGTTATCCCGAAGCGATGGAAAGCGCCGGTCTGATCACGATTCCAACCGGAAGCTCCGCCTTCTATTCAATCACCCCGCCGGACGACTCCAAAGAACAGAGGAAAAAAGGTTGTGATGGAATTCCAGCAGATCATAAGGATGAAAAAGCAGCCTGCCAAAATGGAGAAGGACCGGGTACCAATGGAATCCTCCTTAAGATTGGACGTTCTGCTGACGGCAAGGAACTGGACGTTGATATGTGCGAAGGAAAAGAAGGGAGCGCCAAGCTCGCCAACGAAGGGACTTATTCGACAAGTGGTTCCAAATATACCACGATTGCCACTCACTGCGGGTCGTGGGGTGGAAATAACGAATGTGGCGCATTGAACATGACGGTCGACCTTGGGACCACCGGCAAAGTTTCTGACGGTCTCGTCACCCTGGGAGACGGCACCGGGACCGCCGATGCCAACATGAGCGGCGGGTTCGGAAGCGGTACGATGCACTTTCAGGCATTGGGTTCTGATTCGAGCAATATTCTCTCAGGTATCTTCAAAGCTTCTTTCATCGATACAAGGGCAAATGTTACTAACAGTTTTACCGGTAAGACCTATGCTCACTTTAACGCCAACAGCGGTTGTGCCAAATTCAGTTTTACCGGCTCTCCGCCACCAATGCCGGTCAAGTCTATGGTTCCGTTTGATATTCCCGATAGCAATCTGGATAACTTTCTGAAGTCGTTCGGCCAACAGTTGGGGATTGTATTGACCAAGACCAACTATGCAACGGTCTTTCTCTGCCCCAACTCGCTGAATGACCCGGATAACCCATCAACATCGGTTGCACCGATGGTACAAGCGGTCGCGGGTTCCCCTTGTGCTTCACAAACCCACACGGGGGTTGAGTGCTTCAGCATCACAAACGGGTCAAGCGATGGAAACTTTGGGGAAAAGAAAATCAAACAGACCTACCTGCTGATCGATAACTCCAAATCATCGTACTACACGGAGGTCAATGCCTTCGATCTTTCAAAGCTGACCGCTTCATCCGACAAGATCGCCTTTACACGAAACTGGGATTGCACCGGGACATTTACGCCGGTCAACTTTACCAACCTGACCCAGGACCAAGGCACCAAGATAATAGCCGGGATCCAGAAGTGCCAGGCACTCGAGGAGAAAGCACGTGACAACGAGGGAATGGGGGGTCACAACTGCGATCAAAAAGAACAACAACGAGGTGTGGATAAGTTCGCCCAGAACGGCCCTCCTCCTCCAGGTAAATTTGATGGTGCGTGTCAGTTAAAGACTGCCGGTAATACCTGTCAAACGGGAGCAACTCGACCCACCTACTTCTTCAATGGATGTGGAACCAAAGAGTGCTTCCAGGCACCGGGCGCAGCCCAAGAGTTCACAATAACCGGAACAAGTTCGGGAGCTGTAAAACTGTATGACTCGACTGGAAAATTCTGTGTAACGCAAATCGACTTCACCCAACCCGGGGGTGATACGACCAAACCAGCCACCTCCGCTCATCTTGCAATTAAAACGGGTGTCACGGACAGCAACTGCAGTGGCGGAACTGCCTGCGCTCAGGACTGCGACATGACCGCGCCACCGACCTTTGACAAACCTCCGGCACAAGGTGGTGGAACACCTACCGGCGGTGGGACTCCTCCTCCGCCTCCTACAGGCGGTGGAGCACCTGGCCAGCAGGGATTTGTGCCGAAGTACTGCACGACTCGTAATCTGACCGGCAACGCCTGTCGCGACGCCTGCCATAGTCCGGATGTGGATTGTCGTAGTTAATGAATCATTAAGGAATAAGAAAACCCCCTGTACCCTCCGGTGCAGGGGGTTTTCTATTTTGGAAGAGATTCTAAAAGTTTTTGAGCCTTGTCATGCTCCTCGGTATCTTCATAAGCCGAGGCCAGTTTCTTTTTCAAATCCACACTCTCGGGAAACTGAACCAGCATTTTTTCATACACACCAATCAAAACCTGAGCGTTTCTTTTTTTGAGACCTTTCTGACCTTCTTGTTCTAAAAATTTTTGAAGTTCTTCTTTATTAGGAGGAGGGTTTGGAGTCACCAAGGTTTCCTGACGCTTGTGAGCCCGGTACTTTAAAAATCCAACACCTACTCCCAAAATTAAAAGCCCCAACAAAATAGAAAAAAGAATTTGTTTTTTGGTCATAGGATCTCCTACCAAAGCACGTTTTTAAAAAATGATTTTATGAGACTATCCGATGTCACAATGCGAAGATTTCTTTTTTTGGCATAAGCAACAAGCAGGCGATCCACGGGGTCTTTGTTTTTCCAATCCAACACAATGGCATCGAGCCACTCCGTTACTCCAATATCCACAATGCTTACATTTGAAAGTTGCAGATACTGAGCATAAAGTTCTTCCGCTGACAGATTCATCACCAGATGACCTTTCTTGAGTTTGACCGCAATTTCAGCAAAAGAGATGGAGAGAACAACCGTTCCTTCTTCAAGTAACTTGAGAGTTTCTTTCTTAAGACAAGGCTTTTCTCGACCCAGTTCAATGACGCCACACGTATCTAGGAGAACCATTCTTCAAACCCTTCCATCACGGGACGATTGATATTCTTTAAAAAAGAACATTCTTTGATAGTCCCTGCAAGGTCTTTGATTGTTTTTGGTTTGATGGCCACTAACTGAAGCGTTGGTTGATTATGATGCGTGATGGTAAGAATGGCACCTGTTTCTTCCACTTCTTTGAGGTACTGACTCGCTTTCTGCAAAAATTCTCTTTTACCAACCTGAGCCATAAAAAAACCTCCTCACTTTTAAAAACAAGATGATAATACATTTGTTATAACAATAGGTCAAGAGCTGATTTTTCAGACCCTTTTTTGAACCATCTTGACCGCCGCATGATTGATGATATGGTCACTGACCTTATGTCTTTCGTCAAAGGTCTGAAGTGTCGCGAGTGCGGTCATCGTTTTCCCATTGCTCCCACACATGTGTGTGAGTTTTGTTTTGGTCCGCTCGAAGTGGATTATAACTACTCCGAAATTGCCCGATCCCTGACAAAAGAAAAAATCCTCAAACGTCCTGAGACCATGTGGCGCTATCGGGAACTTCTACCGATTGATGATGAACCCACGGTTGGTGTTCAGGCTGGATTTACACCCTTAGTGCATGCAAAAAATTTAGCCAAGTCTCTAGGAGTCAAAGATGTATGGGTCAAGAATGACGCCGTCAGCTACCCCACTCTTTCTTTCAAGGATCGTGTGGTTTCCGTGGCGCTTTCGAAAGCTAAAGAATTCGGATTTAAAACAGTAGCGTGTGCCTCCACTGGAAACCTGGCAAATTCTGTTGCTGCGAATGCCGCGGCTGCTGGGCTTGAGAGTTACATTTTCATTCCTCATGACTTGGAAGCCGGAAAAATTTTGGGGACCCTTGTGTACGGCACCAACCTGATCGGCATTCGTGGCACGTATGATGAAGTGAATCGCCTCTGCAGTGAAATTGGCGCCAAGTACAAATGGGCTTTTGTGAATATTAATATCCGTCCCTATTATGCCGAAGGATCCAAAACGCTTTTCTACGAAACGATGGAACAACTGGGATGGAAAGTTCCTAACCATGTCGTGGTGCCCATGGCCAGCGGTTCTCTTTTAACCAAGGTTCACAAATCCATAAAAGAATTTAAGAAGCTAGGTTTTATCACTTCGGCCAAATGTAGGGTTCACGGAGCGCAAGCGACGGGATGTTCTCCGATCGCTACCGCTGTCAAAAATGACTGGGAACTTTTCAAGCCGGTGAAACCCAATACGATTGCTAAATCGTTGGCGATTGGAAATCCGGCCGATGGTTTTTATGCCATGGGGTCCATGAGAGAAACGGGAGGATGGAGCGAGGATGTTTCGGATGAAGAGATCGTCGATGCCATCAAACTCCTGGGGGAAACAGAAGGAATTTTTACAGAAACAGCGGGAGGAGTCACCTTGGGTGTTGCACAGAAACTTATTCAACAAGGAAAAATTAAAAAAGACGAATCGGTTGTCATCTGCGTGACGGGTAATGGACTCAAAACTCAGGAGGCCGTGGCCCATCATGTGGGGAAACCGTCTATAATCAATGCTAATATTAATGAAGTGGATGAGTTATTAAAACATAAGGGGAAATAACATGTCAGAAAAAAAACCGGGAAAAGTTGTCAAACGTAAGGTGTACGTCACCTTTCCAGCTTCCAAAACGAAAGAAGCCATCATTTGCGATATGTATGATCGCTACAAAATCCGATTCAACATCCGATCAGCTTCGGTCAATGAAAACATTGGTCTGATTGCTTTGGAAATGGAAGGGCCCATTGACATCATGGAAGAGGCTTTTGATTATTTCCGCAAACGGGGCGTGAAGGTAGAACCTATCGAGATCAACGTGGTTGAAGGCTAGGAATGCTGCTCTCATCGATTTTAGACACAATCGGTAATACCCCCTTAGTGCCCATTCGCAACGTGGCCAATGATTTGCCACAAGTAAAATCGGGCAAGGTCAAGATCTACGCCAAGGTGGAATATTTTAATCCAGGTGGCTCCATCAAAGACCGGCCCGCCTACCGGATGATTCAGGAAGGCCTCAAATCCGGTCAACTCACACCTAAAAAAGTCATCATGGATTCCACTTCAGGAAATACAGGAGTTGCCTATGCCATGATTGGTGCTGCTTTGGGACTACCTGTGAAATTGGTCATGCCGGAGAATGTCAGCGTGCAACGCAAACAAATCGTGACGGCTTTTGGCGCAAAAATTATTTATTCGTCACCCATGGAAGGGTCTGATGGGGCTATCCGATTGGCAAAAAAACTCTTGAAAGAAAACCCCAACGTTTATTTTATGCCGGATCAATATAACAATGAGTTTAATCCTCAGTCCCACTACGATACCACCGGAAACGAAATTTGGAGACAAACGGAAGGCAAAGTGACTCATTTTTTAGCCACGATTGGCACGGGTGGAACGGTGATGGGCACCAGCCGCCGTTTGAAAGATTTTAATTCCAAGATTAAAACGTATGCGATCGAACCTGATAATGCCTTGCACGGACTTGAAGGACTCAAACACATGCCCTCCTCCATTGTACCAGGTATTTATAAAGAGAAAGAACTGGACGAAAAAATTTCCATGGCCACAGAACCAGGTTATGACATGGCGGAAAGACTTGCACGTGAAGAAGGTTTGATTGTGGGGCACTCTTCCGGAGCTGCGATGATGGGAGCCTGGCAAATTGCTGAAAAGCTCAAAGAGGGTGTGATCGTCACGATTTTTCCGGATCACGGAGATAGATACTTTAAATGTTAATTATTTGCCAAGAAACACTCGATCAAATTGTAGCTCATGCAAAATCTCACTATCCCAATGAAGCCTGCGGACTTTTGATTGGAGAAAAAGGGAAAAATTCCGTAACCGAGTTTGTCCCCATCAAAAATATTTATGATGAGATGCATGCACGTTATCCCGAGACTTACCCCCGCACCGCCAAAACAGCCTATCTCATCGATCCCAAAGACCAGCAGAAATATTTTGACGAGGCCGAAAAATCAGGACAAGAAGTCAAAGTCATTTATCATTCTCATACGGATCATGATGCGTATTTTTCCGAAGAGGATCGTTTGGTGGCCACCCCCTGGGGAGAACCCACGTATCCGAGCGTGTCTTATTTAGTTGTTTCTATTTGGAAGGGTGAGTTAAAAGAAATAAACGAATTTTGTTGGAACGAAAAAATAAAGGATTTTACGGAAAGGAAGATCTTATGATTAAAATACGTATTCCAACCCCATTACAAAAATTGACCAAAAATCAAGGTGAGGTCACCGCTAAAGGAGCTACCATTAAAGAGGTTTTGACCGACCTGGAAAAACAATATCCTGGCGTTAAAGAACGTCTCTACGATGAAAAAGGAGCCTTGCGTCGCTTCATCAATTTTTATGTGAACAACGAAGACATCCGCTTTCTTAAAGGAGAAACCACTCCCATAAAAGAAGGGGATGAAATCTCCATTGTGCCGGCCATTGCCGGGGGATGTTTATGAAAACGCCGATTTCCGCCCATGGAGGCACATTGATTAACCGAATCATGGAAGGTCGTGATCGTGAGACACGGCTCGCCCAGGTTCCTTCTCTACCCAAACTGAAACTCTCCGCCCGTGAAAAAAGTGATCTCGATATGATCGCTTGTGGCGCCCTGTCTCCTCTCGAAGGTTTTATGGGAGAAAAAGACTACCTGTCTGTTGTTAATAACATGAGGCTGGAGAGCGGTATTCCCTGGACTATTCCCATTACGTTGGCAGTTACAAAGGAACAGGCCACTCAATACCCTCTCGACAAACCTATTGCCTTAACCGACGAAAATGGAGCTCCTCTCGCTCTTTTCCATTTGACTGAAAAATATTTGGCTAAAAAAGAATTGGAAGCCCAGAAAGTTTATAAAACGACTGAAGAAGCCCATCCGGGGGTGGCGGTCATTAAGAAACAAGGCGATGTGTACCTTGGAGGAAAAATTGATCTCCTGAATCGGGTCACCTACTCTGATTTTTTGGAACAACGGAAAGACCCTGCAGAACTTCGAAAATTATTTGCTGAAAAAAAATGGAAGAGGATCGTTGCTTTTCAGACTCGAAATCCTATTCATCGAGCTCATGAGTATCTGACAAAATCCGCTCTGGAAATTTGTGATGGTCTTTTGATCCATCCTTTGGTGGGTGAAACCAAGTCGGATGATATTCCCGCAAATGTTCGGATGAAATGTTACCAAGTCCTCATGGACAATTATTATCCCAAGGATCGCGTTGTTCTAGCGGTCAATCCAGCCGCCATGCGTTACGCAGGTCCACGCGAGGCCATTTTTCATGCGCTGATTCGTAAAAATTATGGATGTACTCATTTTATTGTAGGCCGTGACCATGCGGGTGTGGGCAACTACTACGGTACTTTTGATGCCCATTATATCTTTGATGAATTTGAACCTGAAGAGATCGGCATCACCCCTCTCTTCTTTGACCATACTTTCTTTTGTAAAAAATGTGAGGAAATGGCTTCTAATAAAACATGCCCTCACACCGCTGAGGACCGGATAACTCTCTCAGGAACAAAAGTACGCGAATTGCTTTCTAAAGGAGAACTACCTCCACAGGAGTTTTCACGACCAGAAGTCGCAAAGATTTTAATTGAGTCGATGAAAAAATAAATTAAGGCCGCGGCACGTCGCGATCCGATGCTCGGATGCTCGTAAAGGAAGACAGGAGAATTCATATGACCCAATTTTCAAAAATGATCGAAGAAGGAAAGCCTCAAAAAGAAATATCGAGTTATCTGGATTCACTCGGACATGAACAGAGATTGAAGGAAGTGCAGACTCTTTCAGGGTCCGTTCAAAGAAAACTTTGGGCACTGGCCAAAGCGGATTTATCACTTCATGAATTTTTCCCCTTCAATCAACCTCCTCTTCAAGAAGTTATTTTTTACGGTAGAAATTCGTTGCCTCTTCCGGGCATGAATCTTTTTCAAAAGAGAATGTGCCGTTCGCAGGATGGAAAGACGATCTGGGGTTATAACCATCAGTCTCTGCAATGCATTACCGGACCTGGTTCTTTTGTGGTCACGGAAGAATCTGACCGCCCCGGAGAAATCATGATTGATTACACACGACTTCCTACAGGCTCTCCTCCGCAATGGCCGGCCGTCAAGTCCAACTCATCGGGCATCACAGCCTTGGTTTATGGTCACATGAAAGACTACATGCGTCGTGTTTCCAAAAATGTCTTCATTGGTGAAGCAACGAAAAAAGGCAAGAAGATCAACCAGTACTTTCTTTTGTGCCGCAAGTAGTTTTTATACCCTTTTACACACAACTTTTCCGTTATTTTTACGATAATAAAGGTATATGGTTTCTTGCATAGGCATCGACAACAAATGTCAATTTTTTGAATATCCCCACCCCAAAGCAACAAATTCTATCCAAACGGTTTCTGCCTTCGCTCTTAACGTCAACCAATGGGGTAACCTGGGACGTGTGCCTGCTAATCATAATGGCGATTTTCTTGATACAAAACTCAATCATGAAGATAAAAGACGGGAAAATACCTTAGGATTATCCATGTCAAAATTGAAGGAAGATTTTGTTTGTTACACGGAGATGTTTGATCCTCTTGTGGGCCAGAGAATTTGGGAACGAAATCAACAAGAGTTTCCTTATGCCATCATGTCACCGGCAGGTCGTGGTATTCCGGGAATTATTGATGTTTGGCGAAACAAGTATCCCCGTCTTTTCAAGCCCTTCAGCGATCCTCATGATCTTGTTGCTATCGTGAACAGCATTACTTCCAGTCATTACCAAGCCGGTTCTCTGGGAGAAGTGTTACTCAGTATTGCTGTAAAACACTACTTGTCCCCAACTCAAGCCAATCTTCTCATAAACGTCGTCACTTCCATTTCTCTTTTGCAAACCTTTCCATTATCCGATGTTATGGAAAAAAGTGCTCTATCCACCTTTTTGAATGAAGATACACGCTTCCACTTTTTAAACACACGGTTAGAGGGACCTTTCTGGGGAGCAGGCGGTATGCTAGCAAGTCGACATCCGTTATTGAAAGATGAAACAGAATTTGCTCGTCATCCTGTAGTGGCCGATTTGGAACATTTCACCCAAAAGGGCGTGTTGAAAACAGTCGCTCGTCTTCCGGACGGTAGAAAAATAACCATTATTGTCACCCATTTTCAGGAAGGCATTTCTCCGCAAGCAAACCAAGCCCGCGAGGCTCAGGCTCAACAAGTAAAACAAATGGCCGACAGATCACCTTATCCTGTCCTCATTATTGTGGATCAGAATGATGAGGAAGGATCCGCGGCTCACAAAATTTTGACTCGTCCCATTTCGCCTGACACAATCTCCTACAAAGATATTTATCGAGCCCTTCACAGTGATGCAGGATATACCTATGATCCTACTGATAACAGAAATGAAATCGCAAAAAGGAAGATCGGCAACTCTCGCGTAGCATCGGAAAAACCAACACGTATTGATTTTGGATTCACAGATCTGGATCCTTTGAAAGCCATTGTGCGAGATTATTACGACACCACAGATCATCGAGGACTTCACTTTGTCATGGGACTTGAACACTATTCGCAAATCTTAGCCGAAAGACAGAGAAAAACACACACACCCTTTTTCCGAATTTGACTTTTTTAAATTCAGCCGCTACATTCCCGCCCCATTATGGAAAACGGACACATACTACAAATTCTCTGGGGCTCCGACCCTGTTGTCAAACTGACACTTGTTATTCTTTTAGGATTCTCTATCAGTTCCTGGGCTATTGTTTTTTACAAGTATAAGGAACTGAAAAGATGGAAAGTGGCCTCTTCACGATTCTTTGATTCTTTTTGCAGAACTCCCAGCCTGGAAGAACTCCTCACCAAATATGCCGGACAAGAAAATCCACTCTTCAATATTTTTCGAACAACAGCCGCAGAACTTTTAAGAAAAGCAAAATCAGGGGAAAAGAGAATACCACCTTCCGCTCATGGAATGCGTCGACGCATTGAAGGTGCGGTGGAAGAAGAAGTGGAGCGCATCGAGCGCTATATTCCTTTTTTAGCTACAACCGGAAGCACCACTCCTTTCATTGGTCTTTTTGGAACGGTCTGGGGAATTTTAGCAGCCTTCTGGCAAATTGGCCGTGCGGGTTCTTCCAGCCTTGCGGTTGTCGGTCCATTCATTGCCGAAGCTCTGATCACAACAGCCGTTGGTCTGGCAGCAGCCATTCCGGCCGTTATCTTCTATAACTTCTTCGTCACCAGAATCCGTACCTTTGTTCGCGACATTAATGCTTTTAGTGAAGAGCTCGCCCAAAGAATCGAACACGATTATTTTAACTCATGAAAATTCACAGTTCTTCCCATAACCAAGCTTTGTCCGAGATTAACGTCACACCACTGGTAGACGTCATGCTCGTGTTATTAATCATCTTCATGGTCACAGCCCCCTTGCTCTCCCAAGGTTTGGATATCAAATTACCCGAAGCGTCCGCACCAGCCATGGAAAGATCCGATCAGGATGTCACCATGACGATCGACAAGAGTGGAGAAATTTTCCTACAAAACGACAAAACGCCTTATCGTCTTGAAGATTTGGAATCTAAAATCAATGCGATTTTTGAACGTCGTGAAAAAAAGGAAATTTTAATCCGTGCCGATCGTGATTCTATTTATGGAACGGTCGCCAAGGCCATTGCTTTGGTGAAAAAAGCTGGCATTGAGCGTGTGGGTTTAGTCACCGGAGAAGAACAAAAAGTCGACTCTTCGTCCAAAAAGAAGTAAAAAATCTGCGTGCGTGATCCCCTCAAGAAATTAGGTCCCCTTAGAAAATACATCTACTGGTCTCTTGGATTTCATTTTGGTTTTTTCCTTTTATTTTTTGGAACCTCTTTCTTTGGTTTCCATCCTTTCAAATTTCATCAAGATAAAATTGTTTGGGTGAGTCTCCCTAAGGGAGTGAATAATCAAATGGGCTCTCCCCTCAAAAAATCAGAAGGGCTTCCCAAAACAACCATTCAACAACAAAAACAGGCTCAAGAATCACCACCCGTAGGTACCAAGAAACCTGAGATGACTTATCACGCACCCAAACCTGCTCAAAAGATACCTCCTAAAAAGGAAGGTCAGTCTAACTCTCAAATCAGTGATGCTTTAGCCAAAATGCAGCGATTGAAAAATACTCCCAAACCTGCTCCTCCCGAAGCCGCTCAAATTCCGAACGCAACACCCGGTGGCTTTGCTTACGGCAATTCCAAAGGACCCTACGTGTCTCCTACTGATCCTGAATACGTCATGTATCAGGCAAAAATTCGTCAGAGAATCATGACCGAATGGATTCCTCCCATGAAATTTACCGGACCTGACGCTATCAATTTAGGATTGCTTTGCAAGATTGTTGTCCATATGAATGACAAAGGGGAAGTCATACAAACAGAGTGGGAACAAAAGTCGGGAAATCCTTCTTTTGATCTCTCCGCTCTGAGGGCCATTGAAAAAGCCGCTCCCCTGGATATTCCACCCGATCGTTTAAAATATGAGGTTTATAATGAAGGATTTATTATTGAGTTTAACCCCCAAGCCGCTCATTAGGGCATTGATACTCCTATCCTTGTTTTGTGCACAAATTGCCGAGGCACGAATCTATGTTCAAATCGACCAGGCGTCGGAGAAAAAATTTCCTGTGGCCATTGCTCCTCTTGTTCCTGACAATCATAGAAATTCTGGTGACTGGAACACACACATTCCGGACAAGATAAAAAAAGACTTGGAACTTACGGGACTTTTCGAAATTATTTCTGCAAGCCAGTATCCTAAATCCCCCGGGGCTCTCTCTGTAGATCCTGCTATGATTCAATTTCCTCCGTGGGCCTTGATGGGAGCTCAAGCTTTGGTCAATGGCAGTTATTCTAATGCCAAAGGAGGTGTGCAAGTTACGTTATCTCTCTACGATCCTGTGATTGGACAAAGACTTCTGAATAGAACTTATGTGACGCGCGACGATGATATGTCCGTAGTGGCCCATCACTTTGCTGACGAAATTATGAAGGAACTCACCGGGGAACGTGGAGTTTTCTCTACAAAAATTGCCTATGTCCAGGCGGTCAAAAAAGGAAAAGAAATTGGTGTGATGGATGTGGATGGAGATCATGCTCGACTGATCACAAAAGACAGATCCATTAATCTTTCTCCCTCCTGGTCTCCGGATGGGTCCAAGATTGCTTACACCACTTTTAGTGGAAGAGGAGGAACACCGGAAGTTGCCATTATCGGGGCTACAGGAGGAGGAGCTACAAAACGAATTACCGCCAACGGAACCGTCAATGTTTCTCCTACATGGACTCCCAATGGACAACTCACAATTTCTTCCGCCATGCACGGAGACACCGATATTTACTTGATGAGTCTTACAGGAGATGTTGTCAAAAAAATTACAGGAAGTTTTGGGATTGATGTGAATCCTTCCTGGTCTCCGGACGGTTCTCATCTGGTATTTGCTTCGGAACGTGCCGGTCGGCTGCATTTGTTCAAAGCGGATGCCAATGGAGGGAGTGTGGAACGTCTGACTTTTGTGGGTGTGCAAAACGACAACCCTGCCTGGTCACCCAAAGGTGACAAGATTGTTTTTCAAAGTCTGGAAGGTAACTGGGATTTGTTCGTCATGAATACGGATGGTTCGATGTTGCAAAGACTCACATCGGGTCAAGGCAATAACGAAAGTCCATCCTGGGCTCCGAATGGACGTTTTATCGTTTTTAGTTCTACACAGACAGGCTCCACAAAAGTCACTCTGATGCGCGAAGATGGAAGTAACGTCACTCCCATTGGCGAATCAGGAACCCTCCAACCCTCCTGGGGTCCATGGGTCAAGTAATTGCCAGCATTGATTTAGGCACCAATACAGCCCTCCTTTTGATTGCTCAACGGGACGGTAAAAATTTAAAAATCCTTCATGACGAAGCCCGTATCACGCGCCTGGGAGAAAAACTTCACGACAAAAAGAAATTTATTCCTGCCGCCCAAAAACGCGTGCTTCAGGCCCTGAAAGATTATCAAAAAGAATGTAACTCATTGGGAGTTAAAAAAATCTTGGCCGTGGGTACAGCCGCTTTTCGTAAAGCCAAAAACGCTTCGAATTTTGTAGCACGTGTTAAAAAAGAAACAGGGATTGAAATAAAAATTATTTCTGGAGACGAAGAAGCACGACTCTCCTATTTGTCTGCCAAAAATGATTTCGGGAGCCAATACGATAACCTCTACGTCCTCGACATCGGCGGAGGATCGACAGAACTGATTTCCAAAGAAGGCGGTGTCAGCTTTGATCTCGGGGCTATTCTTCTGACCGAATCCATTGTGAAGCATGATCCGGTGACAAAGGGGGAATTTCGGGGGATGGAGGAGAAAATTGATAATGTTCTCTCCTCCCCCTTGAGGGGGGAGGATAAAGGTGGGGGTGATCATGGTCACCCTCCCCTCAATCCCCTCCCCTCAAGGGAGGGAAAGAAAGTTTTAATCGGCCTTGCTGGATCGGTCACCACCCTCTCTGCCATCAAACAAAAACTAAAAGTTTGGGACGGTACCAAAGTGCAAGGATCCAAACTATCTCTCGGGGATTTGGAACCCATGATTCAAGATTTCCAAAGAATGACTCTTGTTGAAAAATCAAAAATCCCCGGCATGGTGAAAGGACGTGAAGATAGCATTCTAGCAGGGACACTGATTTTAAAAGCCGTTATGAAAAAACTCGGTGTCCGTGAAGTGATCGTGAGTGATCGCGGGTTGAGGTATGGGGTGATTTATTGAAAAAGTGTCTTGGCTCCAGAAAGTTTTTTCTTCCAGGCTGACCTGCGATCAAATTCTTCTTTGAGGCGTTGTATTTCGATGGAAATAGCCGACGGATCTTGTCCCATTTCTTCACCCCAAACCCTTGCCAGACACTCTATCCAGGGGGTCCCATGATCTACCCGTGAGCTATATAAAGGTAGGCGCCGCAGAAAAAAGTCCTCAAGATGCAGAACCATCCCTTGACGCAAGGCATAACGAAACTGGGCCTCCAGCAAAGGAAAGCCTTCTGGATCTGCCATCGTAGAGGGAAAAGCCCGGGCAATCTCCATAATTTTCAAAGCCCCGGCCCCATAGTGATCCCAAAGCTCATCGGGAATCTTCCAATTTTTCTGAACCGCTTCGGCTTTGCCTGCCTCCACGGCAGCAGCCACAGCTTCAGGATTCACAACATTTTCCGTTCGAGAAGGACCCGTTTCAGGCACGGGAACCGTTATCCCTTTTTGAGCATCCCTATTCCATTTTTCCAAAGTGACATCCACAATCTCCTTGGCCATGGTTCGATGCGTAGTGTATTTACCTCCAGCCACCAGCACAACACCACCCGGACCCTCCCCAATATAATGTTCCCGACTTATCTTTTGTAAATCCATCGCTGTCGCAGCCGTCTGACCTTCACTTCCTGCCGTACTGGAATGAGTACCCATCAGTGGTCTCACGCCCACATAGGCACTGATAATATCTTCCGTCGTCAAATTGAGTTTGGGAAAATATTTTTGAAGTAGCCTCATCAAATAATCCACATCCGCAAAATCAATGTCTGCTTTTTCCGGATCTTGAGGAGTGGCACCATCTGTGGTTCCCACAATCACCACACCAGCTCCAAAATCAGGCCGGGGAATAACAAATGAAATTCTTTTATCTTCTTGATGTGCAAGAACAAGAGCACCCGGCACAGGAATTCTTTTGAGATCAAAAATGAGATGAACACCCTTGCTGGGATTTAACCACGGACGCCAGTTGGGAGAAAGCGTGGCCCCCACTTGATCCGTCCAAGGCCCCGCACACACCACAACTCTTTGGGCTCTAAGAGAAATGAGATTGTCCTGAGAGCCCTCTTCTTTATCCCTCACCTGAAAACCAACGATACGATCAGATTCTCCCCTCTCCCAAAGAGGAGTCATGGCTTCTACATAGTTAGCAACCACCGCACCACGAGATTGGGCATCTCTCAGAGTTTCCACGGCAAGAACATCATCCCACATACTGGCATCATAATAATGAAATCCTCCTTGAAGACCTTCAGGTTTTAAAAAAGGAATTTTTTCAAGAAAATATTTTTTGGACAAACGACGATGAAAGCCAGGAGTGCGAAACAAAGACAAAAGATCATAGAGCCAAAGTCCTATCGACAATAATGTTTTGCCGGGATAATCCCCCCGATAGACGGGCATATAAAAAGGCAAGGGTCGAACAACATTCGGAACAACCTTGAGGAGATGGGAACGCTCTGACAAGGCTTCAAAAACAAGTCTCAACTCCATGTTTTGAAGATAACGAAGGCCTCCATGGATGAGCTTGGAACTTCGTGAGGAAGTTCCCCACGCAAAATCGCGAGCCTCCACCAAAGCCACCTTCAAACCTCGTGTCACTGCATCACGAGCCGTCGCTGCTCCCGTGATACCACCTCCTATGATAAGAAGATCAAAGGTTTCTTCGCGAAACCGCTTCAAGGCAATCTGACGAGTTCGAAATGAAAATTCTTGTGTCATACTGAAGACATGTATAGAAAAAAACACTTGGGGAAAGCCAATCAAAAAATGACCTCGGCACAAAAATCCTTAATTACCCTTCTGGGTGCTAAGTGGGTTTCCGTACACCCCAACAATCGTTTGCTTTATTCCCGTGACATGATGTCGGGCAACGTTTTGGACTTAAAAGCCAAAATCTCCGCCTATCTTCCGGATATCGTTTGCTGGCCTGAAACTACCGAGGAAATTTCAAAAATCATTCGTTTAGCCAACCAACATCGCATGCCTGTTGTCCCTTTTGGTGCCGGTTCCGGAGTTTCAGGAGGAACAATCCCTGTGGAAGGGGGTATTCTTCTGGATCTCAAACGAATGAATCAGATTGAAAAGATAGAAGAAAAAGATGGACGCTTTTTAATTACCACCCAATTAGGAATCATCGGACAAGATTTTGAGCAGAAACTTAACACCCATAAAATCACACTCGGGCATTTCCCATCTTCTATTTTTTGTGCCACACTTGGTGGTTATCTGGCTTGTCGGTCTGCCGGACAACTCTCTTCCAAATACGGAAAAATCGAGGACATGGTGGAAGATATTGAAGCGGTTCTTCCCACCGGAGAGATCATTCGCTTTGGTGGAAAAATAAACCGGTTTCCTAAAACAAAACCTAAAGATATTTTGGTGGGCACGGAAGGTTGTTTGGGAATAATCACTCGAGCAAAACTCAAAGCCCATCCCCTTCCCACAGAGACACTGTATTGTGGAATCAAGTTCGCTCATCTTTCTGAAGGTTTGGCATCCATGCGCCACATCATGCAATCAGGCTTACGCCCTTCTGTCGTGCGTCTTTATGATCCTCTCGATAGCCTTTTATTTGAACATGCATTCGGGGGAAGATCCCTCTCTCCCCCCGAACCCCTCATCTGTGACATAAAGACTTCATCGTTCGCTGCGTTTTTCCGGACGGAGTCAATCCGATCCGTCAAATCCTCGCTCACTTTGAAGACTTTTCTTAAAAAGAATCTCTACCAGTTTCTTTGCGAATATCCTACCCACATTCAAAAAATGATCGAGTTCTTCTCCTCTCATGTGGTTTTCATTCTTGGGTTTGAAGGGGAAAAAAGTTTGGTCAAAGTACAACAAAAAATGGCTTTAGAAATTTCAAAACGTTTCCACGGCAAGGATCTTGGCGAGAAGCCCGGAAACCACTGGCTCAAACATCGTTATAGTGTGTCTTCCAAGTTGACCGAAATTTTTGGAGTTGATGCTTTTGTAGACACCATCGAAGTCGCCACAACCTGGGACAAATTGATGTCTCTCTACAAAGCTATAAAAAAAGTGCTCACACCGAATGCCCTTCTTTTGGCTCATTTTTCACATGCCTATCCGGAAGGATGCTCCATTTATTTCACCATGCTCGGCCGCACAGGACATCCCGATAAAGATCGTGAACTCTATCGAGCCCTCTGGCAAAAAGCCATGGATGCCTGTTTAAGAGTCGGTGGAACGATCAGCCATCATCATGGCATTGGACTTCTGAAAGCAAAATTTTTACCAAAGGAATTAGGAACCGGAATGTCTTTTTTTAGAAAAATGAAAACGGAGTTGGATCCGAACAACATTATGAATCCCGGAAAGATGGGGCTATGAGACTTGATCAAGAATCTCTCTTGCTAACGGTCCCTGTTGCGACAACTCTCCAAGAGATAGAAAAATTTCTTAAAAAATATCGATTGAGTTTGCGATTTTCACCAGAAACAAGTTTTCGAAATCCAAAAAATCTAACGATCAAAAAAATTCTTTCGGAAAATATTCCAAATCTCTATGCCCTCCGTTATGGAGACATCGAAGACATTTGTCTTTCCGTCACCATGAAAACTCCTTTTGGAAAAATTCACACCAAACCCGTGCCTCGTAGTGCGACAGGACCCGATCTTAAAAAAATCTTTATTGGTTCTCATGGGAAATATGGAGAGATCGTGGAAACCACATTACGCGTCGTCTCTCTTCCCGAAAAAACGAAGAAATTATCTTTGAAATTTGAATCAAAGAAGAAACAAGAAAACTTCCTTCGTACTCTTTGGGCCCATGGATTAAGACCACTCAGATTTAAAAAATTAAAAAATATTTTAATGCTCGAGTTAGAAGGATTATCCAAAGTGGTGGATGCAGAATGTCAGGTTATCAACGAGGCTATTAAATGAGCGTAGCATATTGTCATCGCGAGGAACGTAGTGACGCGGCGATCTCCCGATTGGACCCGGGAGATGGCCACGCTTCGCTCGCCATGACAAAATTGATGAGGGTAAAATGAGAGGTTACGGTGTTCCTTTTGTCATCATCAACCCAACCTCAGGAGGCGGACGAGCAGGTCGCCTCTGGCCCAAAGTGTCCAAAGAACTTAAAAAACACATCGGAGCTTTTCATTATGAAAAAACTTCGGAGGTGGGACATGCACGTTTGCTGGCCCAACACGCCACCTCCGCAGGTCATTCTCCGATCATTGCTTATGGAGGCGATGGAACCATCCACGAAGTGGTCAACGGAATGATTGATGCTGAAAAAAAACCTTGTCCAAAGTTGGGGATTTTGAATGTGGGAACCGGTGGTGATTTTGTAAAATCACTGGGTTTTCCAAAGAGCTTGAAGGAACAAATTCAAATTTTGGAGGAAGGAAAATCTACAAACGTTGATCTGGGACAAGTCGACTACACCAATGGCCATGGGAAAACGGAACGTCGGGTTTTTGTCAATATCACCGATGCCGGTGTGGGAGGCCTCGTGGTTCGGCATGTTCAAGGGATCCATAAAATCTTTGGAAGAAAACTTGCCTACCTTGTATCAACCGTTCGGTCTTATTTATCCTGGAAGGCCTGTGATATTGAAATCGAGACAGAAAGCACAGAAATTCTTGAGAAAACCATTGCTGTGGTAATCGCTAATGGAAAATTTTTTGGAGGCGGTATGCCGATTGCTCCCAAAGCAGATTTATCCGATGGTTATTTTGAAATCATTAAAATCCAGTCGATGAATCCTTTTTATATTCCCTTTTTCCTGGCTTTTCTTTATGCGGGACAACTCATCCGACTGCCTCATGTTCAATCAGATCGAGTTAAAAAAATGACACTGCGTTCAAAAAATTCTGTGCCTCTAGATATCGATGGAGAACCTATAGGATTTCTACCTGCTACATTTACAATTCTCCCTCAACAACTCCAAGTGATCTCAAAATGAAAACAAAACAACTTTGGCTGCCTCCCATCCTTGTTATTTTTTACTGGATTCTTGTGCAAAAAACTTTTGGATTACGTTGGGAACATCTTCTTGTCATGGTGATTATTCTACTGGCCTACTATCTCCACCCCCGTACACGACAGCTTGCTCTGGATCTACTCCCTCTTACCACTTTTGGAATCATTTATGATTTCCTACGTCTTTATCCCAAAGAATGGACGGGCCCTATTCAAGTGGAACTCCCCTATCACATTGAATCTTTTTTATTTCATTTTCCTTACGAATTTTTAAGACACCACCAACATCCGGCCTTCGACGTCATTTCTGGAATCGCCTACTCCCTCCACTTGGTCATTCCCATCGGTTTTGCATTTCTTGTGTGGTTTAAAGATCATGAACTCATTCGTCGTTTCTGCTGGACGATTCTTCTTACCAATCTCTTTGCCTTCGTGACTTTTATTCTGATCCCGACAGCACCTCCCTGGTACATCATCAAATATGGTTTCCTACCCGCTCACTGGGGCATACCTCCCGATGCCGCAGGATTATTACGTTGTGATCAACTCCTGGGTTTCCCCTATTTTGAAAAAATGTATCAAAAAAATGCCTGGGTATTCGGAGCTATTCCCTCTATGCACGCGGCCTTTCCGTTTCTCGTTTTACTTTTTTCGCGCCGTCTTTTTGGAAAATTTATTTTTCTCGTGTATCTTTACATGTTTCTTGTTTGGTTTGCGGCCGTTTACCTGGGGCATCATTACGTCATTGATCTTGCAGCCGGTGTTTTGTATGTCCTTCTGGCTTTCTGGTGTGTGGAGTATTTCACCCAGAAAAAGCCAACATGAAAAAAACATCTTTAATCACCCGTTGCGTCGGGTTGACACTTCGCTTTCCCAAAATGGTTCTTTGTCTTGCAGGGCTTCTGACCCTTCTTTCGCTTCATTACTCAAAAAAAATAAACATCCGCAGCAATTTTAGTGATCTCCTCCCGGACACCACTCCTTCGGTTGTACAAGCCCGTGCTTTAGAAAAAATTGTGGGAGGAGCCAGCTTTGTTGTCGTAACCGTTGAGACAAAAAACCAGAACGCTGCTGAAAATTTTTTGACCGATTTAAAAACAAAAGTTTTGGAACAAACACAGGACATCCTTTATGTGGATGACCATCCCCCGGACCGCTTTCTGAAAAAAGAAGGCTTGATGTTTCTCTCTCTGAAAGACCTCGACAAACTCAGGAAGGAAATCAACCAACGCCTGGAACAAGGAAAATTAAAAAAAACTCGCCTCTATGTTGATTTTTCCAACGACTCAGCAGAGACACAACCAGCCTCAAAAGAAACTCTCCTTTCACCTCTCCTGCTTCAATCTCATCCTCTTTATCAAAATGCTGAAGGGACACTTTTTGTTTCTTTGATTAAAACCAGCTGGCGTACCACGGATGTGGCAAGAACTCAGGTATTTGTTGATAAACTACAAACCATCATCGCACATCTTGTCCCTTCTCATTATGATCCTGAACTTCAAGTGCGTTTGACAGGACCTTATCTCAAAACACTTTCACAAAAAAAAATCCTGATTCACGATGCTTCCCTTGTTTCTTTGGTGTCCTTCATCCTGGCCATTACTTATCTCATGTTTCATTTCCGACGAAAACGCTCCGTCTTTCTTATCACGGTTCCACTCACCGTAAGCGTCCTCTGGTCTCTGGCTATTGGCTACCTCTTTTTTGGTTCTCTCAATTTATTCAGCTCCGCTGCGTGTGCTATTCTTCTTGGATTAGCGGCTGATTATGGAATCCATATCTATTCCGAATATATCCGTTTTCGAAAGCGAGGCATTTCTCCGGAAGAATCTCTTCTGATGGCTTCTGACCACCTCGCAAAAGCTTTTCTGGCTGCTTCTTCTACAACAGCAGGGGCTTTCTTTGCCCTCATGTTCAGTCGGTTTAAGGCCTTCTATGAGCTGGGACTCATGACCGGGGTTGGCGTCATTCTTTGTGGCATTGCTTTTGTACTTCTTTTCCCTCCCCTCACTCTTTTGATGGAACGCTGGAAACCTGAGAAAATTGACGTCACCGAATGGACCGGTGTCACCGCCCGACTTTCAGATACCTGGACAAAATGGATTTTTTCCCGACAAAATCTTATTTTCTCAATCATCGTTCTTTTACTTCCAGTCATTACAATCGCTTTTGGAAACCTTAAATTTGATTACAACATCAGCCACATCATGGGCCGTCAGGAGAGCCGTGAACTCGATAAACGCGTGGATGGAATTTTTGGTCATTCTGTGAATCCAGAAGTCTTGCTGGTAGACAAAACAGAAGATGCCGGGAAATTGGTATCTGCCATTCGTGATATTCAACAGAAAAACAAGAATTCAGCTCGTGGCACCACAATTAAAGGAGCTTTGGCTTTGAGCGATTTTGTTCCTGAACATCAAGAGGAAAAAATAAAAAAAATTAGAGGAATCAAGTCTCTTTTTACGGATCTGGTCATTCGCAGTTTGTCATCAGAAGAAAGAAAATCTTACGAACAATTAAAAAAAATGCTCGATCCCCATAAAATAACTTTGCAATCTCTCCCTCTACAAATCATTAACAAATTTCAAGATCGTGAAGGAAAACTGGGACGCACGGTCTTTGTTTTTCCTAATTTTGAAATGTCACAGGGCAACAAGTTTATGAATTACGTGGAAGAAATCCGCAGCGTTCAATGTCCCACGTGTGCAGGGTCTTTTTATGCTTCGGGAGAATCGAGTGTTTTTTATGACATTGTCCAAATGCTTTTTAAAGAAGGCAAGTATGTCGTCGGGTTTGCTGTGATGATGATCGTCATAGCCTTGCTGATTAATTTTAGATCTTTTAAATCTACACTGCTCATCTGCCTTCCTCTGACTATTGGGCTTTGTGCCACACTTGGATTTATGGGACTTTTCAAGATTCCTTTTAATATTATTAACCTCGCTGCCATTCCTATTATTTTAGGCACAGCGGATGATTATGCCATCCATTTTTATCAAAGATTCGTGGAACATCCTTTTGAATCTATGAAAGAAGCTTATCAGATCACCTTTCGACCTATCTTAGGTTCTCTCTCAACAACCCTGATTGGCTTTGCGTCTCTCCTGTTGGCAGATATGGGTGGTATTCGTTCTTTTGGAACTGTGTGTACACTGGGCATTTTATTGTGTGCCATCACAACTCTTGTATGGTTTCCCGCCCTTTTAATCCGCCTCGCGCGGGCGACCGCAGGAAGTCCCTGTGGGACAAAGCCGAAGGTGCTCAATTGAAATTATTAAAAAAAATCTTTATGGGATCATTGCTTTGTTTTTTCTCTCTGTCTCTGCAGGCTGGCTACAGTACCACCAATGTGCCTGTGGATGATCCCGTTTATCGTGACATTGACAAACTCGTTACTGCCGGTCTGGTGAAGGATGTGATCTACGGCCAACGACCATGGAGTCGTAGAGAGATTGCAAGAATCATTTCTGTATCCCTCAAAAAGTTTGAAGAAATAAGAAACCCTACAACTGCTGATGATGGAGAACTTTCTTTCGTGATCTCTTTGGAAGAAATCTTAGAAAGACTGAAGAAAGAATACAAAGAAGATCTTACTGATCAAAATTTTCAATTTCATCCTCTTGAGCAAGCCCGTTTTGATTATACTTTTCTGAAGAGCCCTAGCCGTGTTGTACCTGTTACTAATGGATTAGGAAACATCGATGCTTTTGTAAATCCTCTTGTCAGTTATCAAGAGGGCAGGCACTATTCCGACGGAAATACATTAGGTCTGGAGACAACCCATCGTGCCACTCTTGGCCCTTATATTTCTTTTTACGCTCGACCACGATTTGAAATGTTAGTCCCTCGAAGTGGTGCTAACGAAGTCAATCCTATTGTTCAGCAACTCTATGGGAAATTTGCCTACAAAAATTTTGAGGTAGAAGCAGGACGTGATTCTTTAATTTGGGGGCAGGGAGAATTCGGAGGATTACTTCTTTCCAACAACGCAAGACCTCTTGATATGATCAAAATAAGCACCTCGGCTCCTTTTTATCACCCTTGGATCCTAAAATATTTAGGCCCTTCCAAATATACTT
>Ga0209515_10000941_pt1 | contig 50222 bp, 51 predicted proteins | sample Subgroupgradi54m_FD_187454 | JGI IMG/M metagenome (GOLD analysis project Ga0209515, IMG submission 187454) | Subsurface groundwater microbial communities from S. Glens Falls, New York, USA - GMW60B uncontaminated upgradient, 5.4 m (SPAdes)... ... | reverse complement strand
AACGAAGAACCTTACCAGGGTTAGAAATCCTAGTGAAAGCCTGTGGAAACATAGGGCCTCGCAAGACTCTAGGACAGGTGATGCATGGCCGTCGTCAGTTCGTGGTTTGAATTGTACCCTTAAGTGGGCTAACGAACGCAACCCTCGTTGTGTGTTACAAGTGTCACACGAGACCGCCCCCACCAAAGTGAATTTTCGGACGATTTTCGGACGTCCAACGTCCGAAGGAAAGTTCTTTTTGGTGGGGGAGGAAGGAGAGGATGACGCCAGGTCAGCATGTCCCTTTGATACCCTGGGCTGCACACATAATACAATCGCCGTTACAACGCGGAGCGACGGGGCGACCCTGAGCTAATCGTCTAAAAGCGGCGTCAGTTCGGATTGGAGTCTGCAACTCGACTCCATGAAGCTGGAATTGCTAGTAATCGCAGGTCAGCTAAACTGCGGTGAATACGTTCTCAAGTCTTGTACTCGGGTCGCCATGCGATCCAGTACGCTAGTGGGTGAAAGTCCCGCCTCACTAATTCATAATGGTGAGAAGCGAAATACCAGTCCATTTTGCGTGAGCAGTTTGGATGAAGGGGTAAAGTAGTGTTTTATAGCTTGAATGTCAATTTAAAGGCATATATCAAAGGTTATCCTGCGAGTACATGGAGAAACCTTTTATGAAAAACAAATTTGATATATGTATCGTGGCATCGAGATGTAAGAAAAATGTGTATTGGGTTACCGTGGGAGATCTTGCATTATCCTCGTTGTGTTACACACACCGAGAAATTGTATTAGTAATGATATAATTATGGTATGCAAGAAGTCAGCAGAGTTCGTAGTACCAAAAGGAAAGATGCTCGGTTTAACCCCAAGCTACAACTTCCTATTGGGAAGGAACAAATTCAAAGGAAAAAGTTAGATCCTCTCTGGATTTAACAAAATTGTAAAACTTCGCGACGAGCTTCGTGCTCTAGGGAAGAAAGCTAAAACTTACTATGGCATGGTAAGTGAATTCGACAAAAAAATCGAATAAGCAACCTTTGGAAAACGCGAGGGTGTGGGAAAACCGCTTGCCCCGTGTTGAAGAGAATTATAATAGTAATATTATAACACATCAAATACCGCCCGTCAAGTCAAGGGAGCCGGGAGTACCCGAAGTATCCGCATAAGCGGGTCCTAAGGTAAGCTCGGTGACAGGGACTAAGTCGTAACAAGGCACGGCTAGCGGAAGCTGGTCGTGGAATAATTCAATTTGAAAATCGTCCCCTCCGACCTAGGTCGGAGGAGGTCCCCCTTTAAAGGGGGACCTAGCCAAGGTTTTGGCCGGACTTATTGAAGTCGATATTGTGTAGCTCAATTGATTACACAATGGACCATGATTGATCGTCCTAAAAGCAATCTGACACGTCCCGACCAAAATCGGGATCCCGCATAGCGTAAGCTGATCGGGAAGGCAAAGACCCGAAGTTTACCCGGTTAGTAGAGCTTTGCGAAGTGCGAAAGCACGCTCCGATTTATCGGAGCATCGCAAAGTCTCACTACCGGGTTATAGAACGAAACAAAACAAAGCACAGCATAAAAAACACCTCGCGCAAGCGGGGTGTTTTTGGTATAATTTTCAGATGCAAACTAGTGAAAAAAAACGAGTAGGCATAATCCGGGGCGGGAGTGGTAGTCACTATGAAACGTCGCTCAAAAAGGGCGGGGATATTATTACATACATTTTTGAGAACCTGTCGGACAAATACAAGCCCGTTGATATTTTAGTTGATAAAGATTATATTTGGCATTCTAATGGCTTGCCGATTAGTCCTAGCGACTTGGCGCACAAGATCGACGTGGCTTGGAATGTCTCGCATCCGAGCTTCTCGAGTATATTAGAAAGCTTGTCAATACCCACCATCGGCGCTGGTTCTTTTGCTTCTACTTTAGAAAATAGTGGAGAGATATTAAGGGAGCATTTAAAGAGTCTAGAGATAAAAATGCCGAGGCAGATAATTTTGCCCCAAAATGCACGAGCAGTTTTGGAAAAGTTTCCAGCGCCGTGGAAGGTGGGGGATAAATTAGTTAAAACTTTTCTCGAGTTAACAGAGTTAATTGGGAGTAATACAAGTATTTTGGTTGAAGAATTTATTTCAGGTAAAGTTGCTTCAGTTCACTCGGTTGCTGGCTTTCGCGGAGAAGATGTCTATACTTTTCCACCTGGAAATGTTTTTGGTAATTTTTCTCACGACGAGAGAGAACAATTGATAAAGATTGCACAAGATCTACATAGCCACATCGGCGCCAAGCATTATTTGCGGTCAAGTTTTGTCGTAAACAAGCGAGGCAAGGTTTACCTTTTAGATATTCAATCAATCCCAAACTTAAAGTCCGGGTCGCACTTTACGGAAGCCTGCGAATCCGTCGGCGCTAAAATGCACAATGTAGTGGAGCATATATTAGAAAGAGCTTTAGTGATATAATATTCACGAAGTTTATTTAGGAAATTGTTTTTATCTGTGGCGGGTGGTCGCACTCACATAGGCACATATGTTGGAGTTTCGCCATCACCCGCTTCAAATGAAAATAACTAAAAAATCCTGCAAAATTTTTTGCAGGATTTTTTAGTTTAGGGAATAAAAAAGTTATCCACAGTTTTGCCGGAAAACTATTGTATTTAGTTTTGATATGCGAGATAATTAAAGTAGTTCGAAGCAATAAATAATCATGGGTCGTTTTATTGCAAACTAATTTAATAATTTAATTAAAAATATTATGGCAAAGAAAAGAAAAGCAAAGAAAGCAAAAAAGGGAAAGAAGCGAGCGTAGTTTTTTCCTCTTAAAAAACTTCTCCGACCTAGGTCGGAGAAGTTTTTTTGTTTGCGCCTCATCGGCGCATCCGCCGTAGAGACGGATTTAGAATAAATAGAAATTCATGATAATATAGAGAATATGTCTATTTTTAGTAAAATATTTGGAGACGAAAGCTCTAAATTCATTAAAAATACCGAAGAAATAATGGCTAAAATAAATGCTCTTGAGGCAGATATTTCGACCTTGAAGGATGAGGATTTTCCGAAGAAAACGCAGGAATTTAAAGGTAGATTAGCTAAGGCCAATGATAACGACGAGCATAAGCAGGAAACTTTAGACGATATAATGCCTGAGGCTTTTGCCTTAGTTAGAGAAGCGATGAGGCGCACGGATAAATTGCGACTTTTTGATGTTCAGATGATAGGAGGACTCGCACTACACGCAGGCAAAATTGCGGAAATGAAAACTGGTGAAGGAAAAACTTTTGTAGCAGTTTTACCGGCGTATTTAAATGCGCTAACAGGTGAGGGAGTGCATATCGTAACGGTGAATGATTATCTTTCTCGCATCGGCGCGGTACTTATGGGGCAAGTTTATAATTTCTTAGGGCTCTTTGTCGGTGTGATTAATTCCAACAACATTTCTTATCTGTATGATGCAAAGCACACAGAAGAAGATGCGGAGCGTGACCAAATGGGAGAATTTAAAATAGTTTATGATTTTTTGAAACCAGTTTCGAGAAGGGAAGCTTACAGCGCAGATGTGACTTATGGCACGAACCATGAATATGGATTTGATTATTTGCGAGACAACTTAGCAACATCTGTGGGCGACCTCGTGCAGAGAGGCCACCACTATGCCATTGTGGACGAAGTGGATTCTATTTTAATAGACGAGGCGCGCACTCCGCTTATCATCTCTTCAGCGGCGGGCGATTCGGAAGATTTTTATGTTAAATTTTATCAAATTGCCAAAGTCTTGAAAAAGGAAATAGATTATGAGGTGGATGAGAAACTAAAAGCGATAACTTTGACGGATGCAGGCATAAACAAAGCAGAACAGCTTCTCGGAGTGGACAATATTTATACCGAAAAAGGCATAAAATATGTGCATCATTTAGAAACGGCGGTCAAAGCGCAGGCTATTTTTGAAAAAGACAAAGATTATGTAGTGAAGGAAGGTGAAGTCATCATTGTGGACCCTTTTACTGGGCGACTTCAGCCGGGCAGACGTTGGAGCGAGGGGATTCACCAGGCGATAGAAGCCAAAGAGGGGGTGAAAATTGAAAAAGAAACTCGCTCGAGTGGCTCGATCACTTTTCAGAATTATTTTAGATTTTATAAAAAGCTCTCCGGCATGACTGGTACCGCCGCGACTTCGGCGGAAGAGTTTTTAAAAGTTTATGGATTAGACGTAATAGTAATTCCGACAAATAGGCCGATAGTTCGCATGGACCACAATGATTTAATTTTTCAAACAGAGAAAGGAAAATTCCAAGCAATTGCAAAAAAAGTAAAAGAATTAAACATGAGAGGCGAACCCGTATTGATCGGGACTATTTCGATTGAGAAAAATGAACTTCTCTCCGCTTACTTGAAAGAGATGGGTGTGCCGCATGTGATTTTAAACGCGAAGAATCATGAAAAAGAAGGTGAGATAATTGCGCAAGCGGGAAAACGTGGAGCAGTAACTATCGCGACCAACATGGCTGGACGTGGAATCGATATCAAGCTCGGGGGCAATCCTATAATCAAGCCTGAGTATGAAGCGGTCAAAAGTGTCGGAGGACTTTTTGTTTTAGGAACGGAGAGACATGAGGCGCGGAGAATAGACAACCAACTCCGAGGCCGCTCGGGCAGGCAAGGAGACCCAGGGGAGACACAGTTCTATGTTTCGCTCGAAGATGACTTGATGAGAGTATTCGGTTCGGAGAAAATAAAGAATATGATGGGGCGCTTTGGTATACCAGAGGACCAACCGATTGAAAATAGTTTTATTGGGAAAACTTTAGAAGGGGCACAAGCGAAGATAGAAGGTTTTCATTTTGATGCTCGCAAGAATACTCTGGAATATGACGATGTGATGAACCATCAGCGCAAAATTATTTATGAAAGAAGGCAGAAAATGTTGCTCGCGGACAAGGAAGGTATAGAAGAATTATTGCAAAGGATTATGACCGACCGCGAAAGTGCGGATAAGATTATAGAAGAGAAAAGAACCAAGTTGGGCGAGGGCGCATTTTTAGAAACCGTTCGCCGCATTGCGCTTTATACGAACGACGCTCTCTGGATGGAGCATTTGGAAGCGATGGATTATCTGCGAAGCTCGGTAAACTTGCGAGCTTATGGCCAGCGCGAGCCGATAGTAGAATACAAGAAAGATGGGCTTGCGATGTTTAAAGAGATGGAAATGGCCTTCGAAGAGCAAGTATTTTCACTCATTAGTAATATAAATGCTGAACAAGCAAAAAATATTAAACAGGAAGAACATACAAAGCAAACATTAGTTACAAGCCATACAGAACCGTCCGAACTTGGCGGTCCAAAAGATAAACCAGCGCAAGTGAGTGGGACTAAAGAACCGGGACGCAATGACCCTTGCCCTTGTGGCGCTATCAATCCGGCCACCGGCGAAGTCTACAAATGGAAAAAGTGCGGGATGATAAATGCTCCGCAGCATCGAAAAAGTTTAGTGAATTAAAATGTTATGGGAAATAAAAAAGCAAATATTCTTTGGTTGACTGCAGGAATTATAATAGTAGTAATTTTTCTTTCACCTTTCATTTTTCCAGATTATAAGAAATTTATCACGGATCTTATTCAGCGATCTCCTTATTTTGCACCTGTTATTATAATTATTTTTAGATTTCTGGGTGTAGTATTGGCTCCACTGCCTGGAGCACCTGTTTCATTTGCTTCAATGGCAGTTCTACCTTGGCAGGAAGCCTTCATTTGGAATCTCATCGGAGCGGAGTCAGGATCCATTGCTGCATTTTTTATTGCTCGAAAATTCCGCGAACCGGTAGTAGCGCATTTTGCGCCACTTGCAAAAATTCATCAATGGCAAGATAAAATTTCGGAGAGAAAGCAATTCTGGAGTTTTGCTGGATTTCGTATTGCAACTCTTGTGGCCTTTGACTTTGTAAGTTATGCCGCCGGACTAACAAAGTTGCCCTTCCGGACTTTTCTAGTCGCTACCTTACTAGTAGATATCCCTGCTAACCTTATATTCTTCTACTTCGGCGGCTTAGCTGTTAGATATGGTATATTTATTGTTGCGGTATTTGTGGTTATTTTTATGGTTACAGTGTTTATTCTAAACCACTTGCGTAGTGAAAAAGACTAAAAGGTGTCATGGGAAATAAAAAGACAGGGCTGTGAGATCGTTAGAGCTCAGCAGCCCGATGGAAAGACTCCCGCGCGGCCACGATAAGGCACAATTCGAGGTCCCAGTCAGCAAGAATAGGCTATTACGTGGCGATCGATTGGGAACTATTTCTTATTCCCGCTTTTTCGTGGGTAGTCGCTGGGTGGTCCCACAGGCTCTCAGAGGAGCAATCTGGCCAGTAGTAAACCAGCTGCTCAGTCACTTTCGCGGGTTTGCGCCACTTGGAGTATACTAAAGTGCATGTTATAAAGTCAAAAAGTATAAAAATGCAATGCGAAACCTGATTAAAAAATTGAAATTAAAACGGCGGGTGATTACAGCTTTGGCAGCAATGCATTTCTATGGCAATCCTTCGAGTAAATTAAAGATCGTCGGGGTGACGGGGACAAATGGCAAAACCACGACAGCGACGCTTTTGTATAAAATTGCGACAGCTTTGGGGTATAAGGTTGGGCTTATCGGAACAGTGGAGAATCTGATTATGGGGCAGATATTACCAGCGACCCATACTACTCCGGACCCAATTTCTTTGAATAAACTGCTCTCCTTGATGGTCACTAGGGGTTGCGAATATGTTTTTATGGAAGTAAGTTCGCACGCGCTCGACCAGAGGCGCGTGGCAGGCGTGACTTTTGCCGGAGGAATTTTTACCAATCTGACGCACGACCACTTGGATTATCATAAAAGTGTGGAAAATTATTTTCTGGCAAAAAAGAAATTTTTCAATATGCTTCCTGCGAGCGCCTTTGCACTTTCCAACATGGATGACGAGCATGGGGAGCTGATGCTCGAAGGTATTAAAGCAAAGAAATTCTTGTATGGATTTAACGGGTGTGAGAGGTGTCAGGGCGGTCATTTAACATGTTTTCATGGGAAAATTTCAAAGCTTGATTTTTCGGGCTTGAGTCTGGAGGTCAACGGAGAAAATATAAAATCAAGACTTCTTGGCAAGTTCAATGCTTACAACCTGCTTGCTGTCTGGAGCGCATCTAATTTACTCGGCTTTGATGTAGAAAAAGTGAAAAAAATTCTAGAAAACATCGAACCACCTAAAGGCAGATTTGACCATTTCATGTCAGGCAGTGGCGTCTTGGTGGTTGTGGATTATGCGCATACTCCCGATGCATTAGAGAAAATATTTTCGGCGGTGAAAGAAATTAAGTCCGCGAACGGGAAACTCATATCTGTTTTTGGTTGTGGGGGAGATAGAGATCCGCTCAAGCGGAGAATAATGGGGAAAATCGGGGCGAAAAATTCTGACATTGCAATTTTTACGTCAGACAATCCTAGGAGCGAGAATCCGGATAGTATTATCGCAGAGATGAAGATTGATTTATCAATGATGGATTCTAAAAAAGTAAAAACAATTGCTAATAGGCGGGAGGCGATTTTGGAATCAGTGAAACTTGCAGGTAGTGGGGATATCATTCTCTGCGCCGGAAAAGGACATGAGGACTATCAGGAAATCAAAGGTGTGAAGCACCATTTTGATGATATGGAGGAGTTTCAAAAAGCATATGAATAACTTTAAAGATTTTTTTAAGAATAAAAAAATAACTGTGATGGGACTCGGCTTACTTGGCCGTGGAGTTGGTGATGCTCTCTTTTTGGCGGAATGTGGGGCAAAGCTTACTATCACAGATCTTAAGCCTTCGACTGCGCTCAGGCCGTCTCTTAGAAAGCTTCGAAAGTATAAAAACATAAAATACGTCCTTGGCAAACACAAGTTAGAAGATTTCAGAAACGCTGACATGATTTTAAAATCTGCCGGTGTTCCTCTCGATTCTCCTTACATTAAAGAAGCTTGGAAAAATAAAATTCCTATTGAAATGAGCGCCACTCTTTTTGCTAAGAACTCTGGTATTCCCATGCTTGGAGTGACAGGCTCTAGAGGCAAATCCACCGTTACTCATTTAATTGCCCATATTTTAAAATCTACTGGCAAGAAAGTAGTTTTAGGTGGGAATGTGCGCGGTATTTCTAATTTACAACTTTTGAAAGAGGTGAAGGCGGCCGATATGTCTGTGTTTGAGCTTGATTCTTGGCAACTCCAAGGATTTGGCGAGGCAGGAATCTCTCCACACGTGGCCGTATTTGCTACTTTCTATCAAGACCACCTTGGCTACTATGATAAAGATTTAAAAAAATATTTTTCTGATAAAGGTAATATTTTTAAATATCAAAAAAGTACTGATACATTGATAGCTGGCAAGCAACCATTTCAATTTATTAAAAAGTGGGGAGGGGATACGAAAGGAAAAGTAATTATTGCTCCGGATAAATTGCCAAAGGGGTGGAAGTTTAATTTACCGGGCTCTCATAACGAATACAATGCCTCTATCGCAGTAGAGGCAGCTCGGGTGTACCATGTCCCCGATACGAAAATCAAAAAAGCCTTGGCTACTTTCACAGGTGTGCCTGGAAGGCTAGAGTTAATTCGGGAATTGAAAGGAGTAAAATATTATAATGACACTACCGCTACCACCCCCGAGGCTACACTGGCTGCTCTGCAAGCACTTGGACATCCGATGTCCAAGTTTAAAAATATAATTCTTATCGCTGGAGGATCGGACAAGGGCCTCAATATGGACTCAATAGTAAAAGAGATAAATAAAAATTGTAAAAAAGTAATTTTACTTTCTGGTACAGGTACGAACAGAATTAAAAGTAAGATAAAAAACAATATAGAAGCAAAAAGTATGAAAGAAGCTGTAGCAAAAGCAAAAGCACAAGCAACTCAGGGAGACGTAGTGCTTCTTTCCCCAGCGTTCGCATCATTTGGAATGTTTGATAATGAATTTGACCGAGGAGATCAGTTTACAAAGATAGTAAAAAGCTTGAAATAGTATGGCAAAAAAAACTATCAACGATTTATCAAAAATTAAGAAAGTTTTTTTTATCGGGATTGGCGGGATAGGTATTTCCGCCGGAGCAAAGCTCACGCTTTCGCGTGGGATGAAAGTCTCGGGGGTGAATGACGAAGAAAGTCCGAAAACTTTAGACTCGCTTCGTGAGGCGGGCGTAAAAATTATTTATCTAAAAGATTTTAAAGAATTACCAGACGCGGACTTATATGTGTATAGTGATGCTTGGATTTACCGCGGACCGGAAATAATCGAGAACGCGAGAGCTACTGGTAAACCGGTCTTAAGCTATTTCGAATTTCTCGGGCTCGTTGCCAGCGAATACAAAGTAATCGCCGTTTCCGGCACCCATGGCAAGACGACCACGACTGCAATGATAGCAGGAATAATGATAGATGCGGGACTAGATCCGACTGTCGTTGTCGGTTCTTTTATGAAGAAGCTCAATACTAATTTCCGAGCGGGCAAGAGCGAGTATATGGTTGTAGAAGCCGACGAATACAACCGACATTTTTTAAACTTTCATCCTTATATCGGAGTTGTGACTAATATTGAGGCAGATCACCTAGACTATTTCAAAGACTTTCCAGATATAAAAAATGCTTTTGATAAATTTCTTGCTCAAAGTGAAAATAAAATTGTAGATTATAAAAAGTATTTGACAAAAGTTCCAAAACTTTTTATCCCCGGAGAACACAACAGACAAAATGCAGCCGCAGCCTTGGCGGTGGTAGATATTTTGAAGATAAAAGAAGCGAATGCTCAAAAATCTCTCGCTGAATTTTCTGGCACTTGGCGAAGGCTCGAGAAAAGGGGAGTAACAAAGGAGGGCACAATTATTTATGATGATTATGCTCATCATCCGACAGAAATTCGAGCCAGTATCGAGGCTCTAAGGGAATTGTATAGAGAGAAGAAGATCGTAATACTTTTCCAACCGCACTTATACAGCAGGACCAAAGCGCTCTTTGATGATTTTACTAAGTGTTTCAAGGGCGCAGATAAGGTTTTGCTTCTTCCCATTTACTTTGCTCGAGAAAAAAAAGATGAAAGTGTCTCGAGCGAGAAGTTGGCGGAAGCAATTACTGCATCAGGAGAAGACGCACAGGCATTTTCAGACTTCAAATCAGCTGAAGAATTTGTGAAAACTTTAAATTTAGGCCCAGAAGACGTCTTTGTGACCATGGGTGCTGGAGAGGCGTACAAAGTAGCTGACCGTATTTTTAGGCTGGACTTTTAGTTAAAATATGCTAGTATATAGAGGCATCCTTATTTGGTAGGCACTTGTCTTATATGCCTTATCAGATAAGGGTTTTTTAGTTGGTACTGAAATAGAGCGGACATGGCGTTGGCGGAGCAAATACCGCTTTAATATGAAAAAGAAAAATCTAATACGTTTTGCGCAGTCTCTTGTTTTCGTACCTGTTATGACTATGCCCATCTTGTTGGGGGGCGTTCAAAATAACCAGGACTCACAAAATGTATTGGCTTAAAAACAAAATATCGGAGCTTCATTCTTTTTGGCATTTAACCAGCCAGAAGACTCATTAGCTCCACAAAAAGCCAAAGCAGAAGCCATCGATGCTTATTTTTTAGCGCACGATATGCCACTTGCCGGGACAGGAATGAAAATGGTTATTGAATCGGAAAATCAAAACATCGACTGGCGTTTGCTTCCAGCTATCGCGGTCAGAGAGTCCACAGGTGGCAAGAACTCGTGCAATAGAGTAAAAAATAATCCTTTCGGCTGGGGTTCTTGTAAGATTGGTTTCAAGACTATGGAAGAAGCGATAGAGACTGTGGCGAAAAATCTCGGAGGCAATAATCCTAATACCGAGCATCATTATTCTGGCAAAACCACCAAGGAAATATTAAGAAAATACAATCCACCTTCTATCGTGCCTCGTTATGCCGAGCAAGTGATAGCAATAATGAATGTAATTGGGGAAGAGGAGACAGTGACAAGTAAGGCTACATAGAAAAATCAAAAAACCGAAATTTTTATCGGTACGGATTTTTTGAAGCATAAAAAATCCTGAAGTTGGCTCGTCGTCACTCGCCAAACCCCTTAAAAATTTGTTTTTCGACTTTTCTATTCCAGATGCACTAACGTCATCTTCTGATCTTTTGGCTCAAAAAGTGTAATTTGGAAATTGTAGTTTTTTCCGAGTTCTAATTTTTCTCGAAGTTTTGCCTCGGTTGGGAATGTGGAATTGTGCACTAGCCCAGCCACGCCTTCACGGATAGAGACGAGTGCGCCGTGTTTGTTGTACTTGATAACTACTCCTTTGATGATGTCTCCTTTTTTGAGCTTACCTTCGAATTCCTTCCAAGGATTCTCCTTCAGAGCCTTGATGGAAAGCGAAATTTTGCCGTCCTTTATTTCTATTACTTTCGCGCGAACTTGGTCTCCGACTTTATACAAGTTACGAGGGTCTTCCACCAGCCCCCAGTCTAGTTCAGAGATATGCACCAAGCCTTCGAGTCCGTCTTCTAGCTTTAGAAATACTCCGAAGTCTACTATTCCAGCAACTGTGCATTCGAGTTCTTCCCCGACGGTGTACTTGCTCAAAATTTCTTTCTTCTCTTCGGGGTTGTTGTCTTTTTCGGAGAATATTAATTTACCTTCTTTCGGAAGGGTGGAAATAATCATCACCGAGATCTGCTGTCCGACGAGCTTTTTTAATTCTTTTAATATCTTATCTTTATCAGAGTCAAGCACTCGAGGGTAATGGTCGGCCTTGAGCTGAGACGCTGGCAAGAAACCTTGGATGCCTTGCCAGTCGAGGATGAGTCCGCCTTTATTGGCATCTTTTATTTCCAAACTCATCACCGTCTTTTCCTTGATGGCTTTCTCGGCTTCACTCCAAGTGAGCGCTTGTTTAGCTTCTTTCAGAGAAAGTTCCACATAACCATCTTCATTTTCTGTTTCAACGACTTTTGCTTTAATAATGTCTCCGACACTTATTTTTTTTATTATGTCTTTGGCATTAATAAATTCGCGACCGTAAATAATACCTGCCCCAAAAGGTGAGAGGTCTACATAAACAGATGATTTCTCTACGCTGATTACTGGGCCTTCTACCAGAGAATCAACTTCCGGCTTGCTTTGACTCCGACTCAAGATAGAACTCAGCACTAAGTTTTCTTCCACTAGTATTTCTTTTTTGATTTCGTCTTTAATCATAATTAACTAAAAAATCCGCCATAAAGCGGACATAAGGTTTAGGTTTCCCCGCCAGAGGCGAGAAGGTTACCCCAAATCCTGCTTTTAATGTTAATTCAATTGTATAGCCATACTACCATAAATCCCTAAAAGTGCAAGATTTTAGTGAAAACTTGGTAGAAACTTGGCGGTCCAGCCGCCAAGTGATACAATTAAGATATGAGAAAAATTAAATTTGCTAATGGTGAGTTTTATCATATTTTCAATAGAGGCGTAGAAAAAAGAAATGTTTTTAGTAATAAAAAAGATCTGGATCGATTTTTTGAAAGTATGAGAGCTTTTAATTCAATATCACCAATTGGAAGCTTATACGAACAAAGTTTTCAAAAAGAAAAGATAAAAAAACCTCTTGTAAATTTTATTGCCTACAATCTTTTACCCAATCATTTTCATTTTATTTTAGAACAAGCTACTGAGGGAGGAGTGAGCGAATTCATGAAACGTTTACTTGGAGGCTACACCTGGTATTTCAATCAAAAGAATAAAAGATCTGGTGTGTTGTTTCAGGGTCGCTTTAAAGCAAATCACATAGATTCAAATGAATATTTATTACATTCTAGTGTATATGTAAATTTAAATCACAAACAACAACTTGGCGGCTGGACCGCCAAGTCTAAGGATTTGATAAAATCTAGTTGGGAAGAATATCTGGGTGAGAATAAAGAAAATTTTTGCAAGAAAGATATAATTTTAGACCAGTTTAGAAACATAGAAGAATATAAGAAGTTTTCTCTAGATTCTCTGGAAGATATAAGATTTAATAAGGAAAGATATAAGGATTTAGAAAAATAATCACTTGGCGGCTGGACCGCCAAGTTTCCGCCAAGTTTATGAGCTATTCCGAGAATATTGACAGAATAAGGTCGAAGTGATTAGTATGTTGCATGGGGGTGAAAGATGAGAATACCGTGGCGGTTTCGAAGGTGGGTTTTGGAAAAGATCTTTCAGGTCGAGGATTGGCTCGACCGGTTGTTCCCTGACTAATGCTCGGGTCGGCGAGAGAAGAAAAGAGGTGAATATGGAGTATAAAATAGCAACATTCCTTCGAGGGGTGCTCTGCTAGTTTTCACGTTTTTAGTGCTGGCATTTTCTTGATTTTTTTGCTATAATTAGGAGGATGATAATCACATATTTTGGTAAACAATTTTTCAAAATCCAAAAAGGGGATATGGTCCTCGCTTTTAACCCTGTTAACAAAAGCTCCAAAACTGGTATTTCGGCTCATTTTGGAGCCGACATTGCCCTTGTCACCACCAATCATCCTGACTATAATGGCTTAGAACAACTTTCTCATGGAGAGCGAGTGCCATTTGCCATAACGGGTCCAGGGGACTATGAAGTAAAAGAAATTTTTATTAAAGGAGTTTTGTCAGATGCGGTAATTGATGATAAAAAATATATCAATACTGTTTATGTGTTTTCGGTGGACAATATTAATATAGTATTTCTTGGGGCATTGTCGAATTCTGAAATTGGGAAAGAAGCGCGCGAGGCAATAAATACTCCGGACATACTTTTTGTTCCAGTCGGGGGAGGTGGAATACTCGACGCAAAGTCTGCAGCCAAGTTTGCATCATCTCTTGAACCTAAAATGATTATCCCGATGGATTACAATGAAGCATCCCTGAAAGCATTTCTAAAAGAAACTGGAGAAGAGAAAGCCGAAGTCATGGACAAGCTGACACTAAAATTAAAAGATTTAGAAGGGAAGGAAGGGGAAGTGGTCGTTTTATCAGCAAGTTAATTTTATAAAATTATGATAAGGATTATTCATCATATAAGAAGACAACCAGAAAATGTGAAGAGACATATTCTCCATTTGATCACGGGAATTTTCGCAGTTGTTCTTTTGTTTTTCTGGGTTTATTCTCTTGGAACTAATATAAATGACAAGAGCATACAGACAAAAATAAGCAACGACCTTAAACCCTTTTCAGCTTTAAAGAACAATTTAGTAGGCGGATATATTAATATTGCAAATCCTACCGGGGATGCACAATGATAATTTTGAAATAGAATGGCGAAGAAATCCTTAGAGTTAAACAAAGAGGAAAGCCGAGACACGATTCTGCCGGTGGATGTGGTGGCAGAGATGAAGGAATCCTATTTGGCTTATGCCATGTCAGTTATTACTTCGCGCGCCCTACCGGATGTTCGGGATGGACTGAAGCCTGTGCATCGGAGGATTCTGTATGCCATGCACGAAATGGGGCTCACAGCGTCCGCGCGCTTCAGAAAGTCCGCTGCAGTCGTCGGAGACGTGCTCGGGAAATATCACCCGCACGGAGATGTAGCAGTTTATGACTCGATGGTGGGTATGGCGCAGGAATTTTCTTATCGTTATCCGTTTATTTTAGGACAGGGAAATTTCGGTTCGATTGACGGAGACAATGCTGCGGCGATGCGTTACACCGAAGCCAAGATGTCTAAAATTTCCGGTGAGCTTTTGCGGGACCTCGAAAAAGAGACAGTGGATTTTCGTCCGAACTATGACCAGACGCGCAAAGAGCCGATAGTTTTTCCATCGAGCGTGCCAGCCCTTCTTTTAAACGGCACCTTAGGCATTGCTGTCGGAATGGCAACAAATATTCCCCCGCATAATTTAGGCGAAGTGCTCGACGCAACCCTAGCTTTGATTGACAATGAAGATGCTACGACCGAAGACTTGATGCAATTTATTAAAGGGCCAGATTTTCCGACCGGAGGAATTGCTTACGGATACAAAGATATGCTTCATGCCTATTCAGGGGGACGGGGAGGAGTCGTCTGCCGAGGGGAGGCAGAAATCACAGAAGATAAAAATGGCAATCCACAAATCATCATCACCTCTATTCCTTTTCGGGTAAATAAATCAAATTTAATAATGGCTATCGCTGAGCTAGTGCAAGAGAAAAAACTCGAAGGTATCAAGGGGCTTCGAGATGAGTCCACCAAGGACATAAGGATAGTCGTCGATTTAAAGCCGAGCGCACATCCGGAAAAAGTTTTAAATTATATTTATAAAAATACCCAGCTCGAATCGAATTTTAATTTTAACATTGTAGCGCTGGTTGACGGTGTGCCGCAAACTCTTTCACTCAAGTCAATCCTCGAGCAATTTATTTTACATAGAAGGGAAGTGGTCAAAAGGAGAAGTGCTTATGACTTGCGCCGGGCACAGGAGCGAGAGCATATATTGCTAGGCTTAAAAAAAGCGCTGGACAAGATAGACCGAGTGATCACTGTGATTCGTGGCTCAAAGAATTCGCAAATTGCGAAAGTTAATTTGATGAAGGAATTTAAATTCTCTGACCTACAAGCGACCGCAATTTTAGAGATGAAACTCTCTAAACTCGCAGGTCTAGAAAGACAAGCAGTGGAAGATGAGCTCAAAGATAAACAAAATTTTATAGCGGAGATGAAAGACCTTTTAGCTAGTCCCAAAAAGATACTGAAAACTATTGCCGAAGAATTAAAAGAAATCCATGCCAAATATCAAGATGAAAGAAGAACTAAAATAGTGAAAGGCGGAGTTAAGGAAATTTCCGACGAAGACTTGGTTCCAGAAAAAGAAACAATGCTGGTCTTGACGGCTGGCGGATATGTAAAATGCACCGACCCCTCGGAATATCACGCCCAGAAACGAGGAGGAGTCGGCGTGATTGATCTCGAGACCAAGGAAGAAGATTTCGTGACGATGCTGGTTTCCGGTTCTACCCATAGTAACTTGCTCTTCTTTACCAATCTAGGCAAAGTTTATCAAATGAAAATGTATGAAATTCCAGAAGCTCGTCGCGCCACACGCGGGAAATCCATTATGAATTTTCTAGCGCTTTCGGCAGAAGAAAAAGTCACTTCTATTCTAGCTATGCCTAAAGGACGTGAAGAAGCCCTTTCTTCACTGATGCTTGTGACTAAAAATGGCACAGCTAAGAAAATGGCTTCTGCTTCCTTCAAAGATGTGCGTCGAAGCGGAATCATTGCTATTCGACTAGACAAAGATGATCAACTTATCTCGGCTCTAATGACCGAGAAAGGCAATGAAGTTATGATTGCTACTGGAAATGGACAGTCTATAAGATTCAAAGAATCTGATGTGCGTGAAATGGGTAGAACGGCCGGCGGAGTAACCGGTATAAAATTAAGCAAGGACGATGAAGTTATCGGTGTGGATGTCGTGTCCGCCAAAGGTGGATCCGCCTCGGGCGGAAAAAATGGAGGCGCATTCTTGACTATGAGCGCGAATGGCTTTGGTAAAAAAACTGACTTGAAAGAATACAAAGTGCAGAAACGCGGTGGCTCCGGCGTGAAGACGGCGAAAGTCACAAACAAAACCGGCAAACTCATCGTGGCGAAAGTTTTGACAGGAGAAGAAGCAGAATTAATTGCAATGTCCAAAAAAGGTCAAGTCATTCGCACTGCCCTCAAAGATATCTCCTCTCTTGGCCGTCAGACTCAAGGCGTGACCATCATGCGTCTACGCGCCGGTGACGGCATCGCGTCATTGGCTTGCATATAATTTTTATGGAACAAAAACCTAAACAATTTCCACGAGAAAACGCAGAAGGTTGGATGAAGAACTGGGATAATCGTACCAACTTAGATGCTGCTGAAAGTTTTTACGAAATAATTCAAAGGTTTCTGAAGGAACATGGGATAGACTTAACAAAAAATGTAAAAGTTTTAGAACTTGGGAGTGGCAATGCGGTATTTCTTGGTTATCTTAGAAAACAAGGAGTGAATGTAATGGGGATTGATGCCAATCCTCGAGGAAGTAAAGAACCTTCTCAAGTCCGTGCGCGCATAGAACGTCTCCCTTTTATAAAAGAATCGTTTGACGTGATTTTAGCTTCTAACGTATTTGATAAAAAAGTTTACAAAAACCAAGATCACAATCTTATGATGCAAGAAATTGCCAGGGTTTTAAAACACGGAGGAATTTTTATTGGATTAACTGAAAAAATTGAAGCACAGCCAATAAAAGGGCTTAGTCTAATTCCCGGCAATTCTATTTTTAAGGAAACTATCTACCAAAAATCGTAAATGTCAAAGGCCGCCTTTGACATCGTAAATAAGTGTTTGCTCTATGAAATTTTTTTGATTATCAAACGTACTAAGTAGTAATTCTTTAGTAACTATCTGAAGATTTCTATTCGAAGCATAATCATTATAACTGCTCCATTTGTAAGCGCCAGGATGTTTTGCTAGCCCATCTTTTACTGCATTCATGTGAATATAAGATGATGCCCACATCAGTTGAGGATTGTTTTCAATGAGTACTGCTTTAAATTTATCTTGAACTACATGCCCGACTCTTTTATATTTTTTATTTATATATTTAGAATAACTCGTGCAAACTTTTAACATTAAACTCGAAATTGGAATATCTCCAATTTGTTCAATCAATAGGTGAAAATGATTTGGCATTAGACAAAAAGCATGCAATTTGAAATTATTTTTACTTATCTCTGTAATCCTAATTCTAGAGTAGGGCATAGAAATTAACTTTTCTTTATTTAATTCTTTTTCAGTAAATCCGAAAGCGAGCCCGATTCTAAAAAGAAAAGCCTTGCAATCTTGCTCATTAAAAAATATTTTCTCTTTATTGTTTCCTCTATTGTAAATATGAAAAACTCCAGGAGCAAATTTTTTATAGTCTCTATTATTCATTTATATATTATGTCAAAGGCCGCCTTTGACATCAAGTGTTTTTGTTGATAACCAACGAGGAGTTTATGGTTTTTTATACTATAATGTAAAGATGTTTTCCGACCCAACAAAAAATCTAAAAGCTTTGGGACTTCATGAGAATAGCATTGTGGCGGATTTGGGCGCGGGGACGGGCTTTTATTCCATTGCTGCTGGACATATGGTGCCTAGGGGGAAAGTCTATGCAGTTGAGATTGCTAAGGATTTTTTAGAAACCATCAGAAATAAAGTGAAAGAAGCGCATTTAAATAATGTAGAAATTCTTTGGGGAGATATTGAAAATCTCGGTGGCAGCTCCATAGGAGACAATATCGCAGACGTGGCTATTGTTTCGAATGTTCTTTTTCAAGTTGAAAATAAAGATAGGTTTACTGATGAAATAAAAAGAATATTAAAACCGAAGGGTAGAGTACTTCTCGTTGATTGGTCTACAGACTCTCTTGTTATGGGTTCCAAGCATGCTATACCAAAAAACAAGGCACGGGAGATGTTTGAGAAAAAAGGTTTTGTTTTCGAGCGGGACATTGACGCCGGCGCGCATCATTATGGTATGATACTTACTAAGTTATAAAGTAAAAAGTTATAAAGTTCATAAAGTAAAAAAAGAAAATACATGAAGGGTAACTTTCAAATTATAATCATGGTAGTGTTTATAGCTCTAGCCGTTTTCGGTATTTTGGTTTTTTCCGGCGCGATACCAATCGGGGGTAATACTACGCCAGGAAGTCTCGGCACTGTCGTCTTATGGGGGACAATCAGAGAACAGACAATAGCAACGCCTCTAGAAGAATTTAATAATGATAATCCGACTTTTGTAGTGAAGTATGTAGAAAAAAGAGTGGGGAGTTTTGATCAAGATTTGCTTGAAGCTCTGGCGGGTGGCGCGGGACCCGATATGTTTTTCTTGCCTGAGAGTCTAGCCTTTCATTATGCGAATAAAATTTTTGCTATTCCATATCAGAGTTATCCGCTCGCCTCGTTTAAGAATAATTTTGCCGGCGCGGGGGAAGTTTTTCTAACTTCAAAGGGTATTTTAGCTATTCCGATTTCAATTGACCCCTTGATGATGTATTATAATAGAAGTATCCTCGACGCCAATTCTGTCGTTGCTTCTCCGGTATTTTGGGATGAATTTGTAAAGCTTGTTCCACTTATTACCAAAAAAGACGATTCAAATAAAATAATAAAGAGCGCTGTCGCATTGGGACACTTTTCCAATATTACCCATGCCAAAGACATCGTCTCTGCTCTTTTTATGCAGGGGGGTAACCCAATTATTAGTGAGAAAGATGGGATTTTTAGTTCCAGTTTAAATACACCTAATTCACAATACAGTCTCGGTTCAATCTTGAAGTTTTACACAGATTTTGCGGATCCAAATAGCGCGATGTATTCTTGGAATAAGTCGTTTCCGAATTCTAGCGACGCTTTTTCGAGAGAGGATTTGGCGTTTTATTTCGGCTATGCGAGCGAGCTTCGGTCTTTAATAAACAAAAATCCAAATCAAAACTTTGGCATTGCCTCGTTCCCTCAAATCAGAAATGCAAATTTCAAAATCACCAGTGCTCATGCGACCGGCATAGCTCTTTCATCTTCCTCCAAGAATTTTAATACTGCTTTTTTAGCAGCAGGGCTTCTCTCTACGGGAAACTTTGCTTCTAAATTAAATATCGCTTTAGGGCTTGCTCCAGCGCGACGAGATTTACTTAAAATAAAACCAACCGATGCGTATTCTCCTATTTTTTATGATTCTGCGCTATATGCTCGAGGTTGGCTGGATCCTTCACCTCTTGATACGGACGACATTTTTAGAAGAATGATCGAAGGAGTGCTCTCCAATAGTATGACCGTCCAGAATGCCATATCTGACGCAAGTAGCAAGCTGAACCTTTTATTAACCAGATAGTTTTATTTTAAATTCAATGAATAGAATAAAATTTTTTTTAATTTCTCTTATATTATTTTTAATGCTTATTTTACCTGTTGTTTCTTTTGCGGCTAGTTTAGTGCCTTGTAATAATAACAGTGTAGTAGTTACTAATAATGGAACATCAATAAACCCTACCCCTTGCGACTTTAATGCTTTTATGACCCTTATTAATACTGTAATTCGTTTTATTCTTTTTGACCTAGCCATACCGATTGCCGCGATAATGATGGCATACGCAGGGTTTCTTTTAGTCAAAGCGCAGGGCGGGGAAGCGAAGACTAAAGCCAAAAGTATTTTTACCAATGCAGTCTTTGGGCTTATTTTTGCCGTTGCCGCTTGGCTTATTATTAGGACGATACTATCGATTTTAGGCTATGATGGAGGTTGGATTGGATTTTAAAATGTTATATAATATAAACATGAATTTTATAAAGAAAAGCTGGCAAAAAATTGTTTGGGTATCTTTTTTATCTATGTTGCCAGTTGTTTCTTTGGCCGTTTGTGATCCAACTAAAGGAATGATTTGCAACCCAATAACCACTAACACCATCAACGAATTCATTAAAATTTTTTTAGAAGGTATACTTAAAATTGGCATGCCACTTATTGCGCTTGCTATTATTTACTGCGGTTTTCTTTTTGTAGCAGCTCGGGGAAATTCGGAAAAAATAACCAAAGCCAAAGACGCATTACTTTATACATTGATCGGCGCGGCGGTGCTCCTAGGGTCGTGGGCAATAGCCGAGCTTATATCGAACACAGTGCTTGCATTATAAATTATTTCAGCCATAGGCTGATCCGCCTTGGGCGGAAAAATTATGAAAAAAAAATTGGTTAAATTTACTTCCCTTATTACTTTAGTAGCTTCTTATCCTGTTATAGCTTTTGCTCAAGGGGTGCCTGGTCCATGCGGTGTGTTTCCTGGCTTAAATGGTATTATGTGTAAGATAAGTGAAATTCTTGGCTATGTTCTTCCGGTTTTGGTTGCATTAGGAGTTGTTTACTTCGTTTGGGGAGTAGTGCAGTATGTTATTAACGATAGCGATGAAGCCAAAAAGAAAGGCAAAGATAGGATGATTTTTGGTATTATCGGCCTGGCTGTGATTATTTCTTTGTGGGGACTCGTATTTATTCTTGTTGATACTTTTGGCACCGAAGGAGGTGCTCCTGCTCCAGGTTATTTTAACGGTTTTTTGCCCACCAGGTAACATGAAAAAACAAATAAAAAAATTAAGATTTTCCATTCCAGTATTTTCTATGATAAGTTTTACTCCACTTATAGCTTTAGCTCAAAATGCCACTAATGCAAATGGTGTGTTGGACAACATTAGCAACTTCTTAAGTGCGCTTCTTCCATTACTGGTCTCCATCGGAGTCATTTATTTTGTCTGGGGGGTAGTGCAATATGTTATCAACGATAGCGATGAAGCCAAAAAGAAAGGCAAGGACAGAATAATTTATGGCATCATTGGTTTAGCGGTGATTTTATCTATCTGGGGGCTTGTGAATATTCTGATTGCTACTTTTGGGGTGGGTGGAGGGAATGTTCCCAATGTTAGTAACTTAGCGCCTGCAGTCAACACCACAAACTCAGGTTTTGGTTGCCAGACTCCACTCCCAGGTACTGCTAAAGTTCAAAACCTTTTAGGCTATGTCACCTGTCTGATTAATGATTCTGTCATTCCATTTATTTTTGCTTTGGCTGTGGTTATGTTTATTTGGGGCGCGATAAAGTTTTTTATCATTGGCGCCGGCGAAGAGAAAAAAAGAGACCAAGGTAAGCAGTTTATGATCTGGGGGATTGTCGCCTTAGCAGTAATGCTTTCTGTTTGGGGCTTAGTCGGTATTCTCCGCAATACTTTCGGTGTTGATATAGGTTCTGGTCTTCCGCAGGTTCAGCCATAGTTGCTTTTGTTTTAACTGTACTATGCTATAATTAAAGGGTCGGTTCTTTGTTTAAATTTCAGCCTCATCGGCTGATTCGCCGAAGAGGCGAAATTATTATTAAGTCGGTTTATTTTATCAATTATGAAAAAGAAATTAATAGTGTTGTCAGGTTTTGTTTTGGGTTTGGCGCCGGTGTTGGCTCTTGCGCAAGTTACGGGAGGTAATCCTACTTCCTGTACTGGGGGTCAAATCAATACCATTCAAGGGATATTATGTAAGATAAGTGAGCTTTTGAATGCTATTCTTCCGGTCTTAATTGCTTTAGGTGTGGTTTACTTTGTATGGGGTGTAGTTCAGTATGTGATAGCTTCCGATGAAGAAGCAAAAAAGACAGGCCGAAACAGAATAATCGCTGGCATCATCGGTTTAGCTGTGATTATATCTGTCTGGGGACTTGTGAAAATTCTAGCGAATACCTTCGTGCCTTCAGGGAACAATGCAAATATTCAATTTCCAACTGTACCCTATTAATTAATTCTTTAATAGTTTAAAATATGGATTTTTTTCTCAACCTTTTTTCTACTAAAGTGGCTTATGCTTCGCTCAATTCCTTCTTGACGAATGTAAACAGAGAAATTACAACTCCGCTCATAAAACTACTTTTCGCCCTTGCGGTGGTTTATTTTCTCTGGGGAATGTTTGAGTTTATTATGAGTCAGCAAAACGAAGAGAAAAAAACATCTGGGAAAGAGCATATGATGTGGGGAGTTATCGGTATTACCATAATGATGGCAGTTTGGGGTATTTTGAGTCTTATAATAAATACTTTCGGCATAGAAGGAATAGATCCTAAGCAGGGAACGGTAAATCTGCCTAACTACACTCCACCGACCCCGAATAATCTAAATCAATAACATACAATGTTATTTTCTGCTCTAATCACCATCATCGGTCTTTCGCTTTTTGAAGCAGTTTCGTCGGTAGATAACGCCATTATCAATGCCGAAGTGCTGACGACGATGAGCCAAAAGGCCCGCCGATGGTTCTTGACCTGGGGGATGTTTGTTGCAGTCTTTCTGGTTCGCGGAGTTTTACCTTTTATAATAATTTGGGTTTTTAATACAAAACTAACTGCCCTACAAATCTTCTCAGCTGCTTGGTCTTCCGACCCCTTGGTTTTGGAGTCTATTCATAAATCAGCGCCGATCCTACTCGTCGCTGGCGGGGTATTTCTTTTATTTTTATTTTTGCACTGGCTTTTTTTAGAAGATAAAAATCTAGGATTGCCCAGAACGGAGAAATTTTTTATGTCGAAAGGAGTTTGGTTTTATGCCACGGTTTCTATTTTGCTTTCAGTCATTGCGTGGTTTGCGCTTAAGGAAAGCAACTTGATGGGTTTCGGCGCTGTCGTCGGGTCCAGCTTGTTTTTTTATTACTCATGGTTTCAAACAGAATGCCGAGGAACAAGAAAATAAATTACTCGGGAGCGGGAGTTCAGACTTAAGCAAACTTTTCTTTTTGGAAATAATTGATAGCACATTTTCTATTGACGGAGTGCTGGGAGCTTTTGCTTTCACTCTTTCGGTTCCGCTTATTTTGTTGGGGAATGGCTTAGGCGCGCTTCTAGTGCGACAGCTAACGATAAAAAACATTGAGCATATAAAAAAATATGTTTATCTGAAAAATGGCGCGATGTATTCCATCCTGGTACTCGGTATCATTATGCTCTTGCACAGTTTCGGATTTAATATATCAGAATACATGTCTCCGCTTGCAACCTTCATCATTATCGGCTTCTTTTTTTGGAAATCAAAAAACTCGTTGAGAAATAACTTTTCTTAGGGGTTTCGAGGCTGACGAGCCGAGAACTTCAGAATTTTTTAAGCTTCAAAAAATTCGTACCGTGGAAAAGTTTTTTCAACGAGTTTTTTTTATTACTTTTAACTTACGCTTGTTTCATTGGTGTCGAATGATATTTTTCCTCAAAGCCAAAGATTTTTCTCACCAAGATGACTATGAGTAGAACCAATATTGCAAAGAAGATCCATTGGATTATACCAGAAGGGTAGATACCACTTGATCCGAAGGTAACATTCGAAGCGAGGTTACTTAAGCCCTCGGATGATGTGTTTTCCGTGGTGTCTAGGTTTTCAGTAGTGGTATTTGATGTATTCGTGTTTTCCGTGGTTGAAGTAGCGTTGGTGGTGCTATTTGTTTGGTTAGCACTTGTAGTTGTGTTTGGATTACTTGAGTAAGTACTGTTGTAGGCAGGGTAAAAGTCTTGTGACACATAGCTGTTGCTTGGCGCTCTAGTATTGTAGCCGGTAACGCCATAAGGTGTAACATAACCGGGCATATCAGCGCTTGCTGTTAGAGGCATGATTATTACCCCAAAAGCCAAAATAGCCAATATTCCTAAGGTGTAGATAACATTATATGTAGTTTTTATACTGTTTTTCTTATTCATATGCTGGTAGTATAGCATATTAAAAAATAAAAGTCAAGTGCCGGGAGGGAGACTCGAACTCCCAAGGGTTGCCCCACTAGTTCCTAAGACTAGCGCGTATACCAATTCCGCCATCCCGGCAAAACACAAAGCACAAAAAATCATTAATGATTTTTTGTGCGCCCTGAAGGGATCGAACCTTCGACCTTATCCTTAAGAGGGATCTGCTCTACCAGCTGAGCTAAGGGCGCAAAAACAAAAATTAATTTTTCAAAAAACTCCCAAGTGCCCGAGGTGGGGGTCGAACCCACATCCCTTGCGAGACACGATTTTAAGTCGTGCGCGTATACCAATTCCGCCACTCGGGCAATGATATGAATTATATATTTTTATTTTCAAAATTACAATTGAGTCTTTATTGTACCAAGCCCGCACCTATTTTCAAAATAAATGATGTAATGAATTCCGTCACGGAATTCTTAGTGCCAATTCGATGGACGAAGTTTTTGCAAAACCGAGACTGATTTCCTGCCCGCAGAAAGATCCGCTATGAATGCGGGCGGGTCTTGGTTTTCTTTTTCGGCAGAAAAGATTATCTATGAAACGTTATTTTTTCATTTGAATAACATCTAAAATAAAAAACCACCAGAGAAGCGGGGCTTCGTCTGGCAGATTGATTCACGTTTTTGTACTTATCGCGGGCGGGGATTCGTGACAGCCCCCGCCCGCGATCGCTTTCCTAGAACCCCATTTCAGTTACTAGGAAAGCGGCGCTCGCCGTAAGAGTGGCCAATGCAGCCACCGCTACGGCGATCTCGACTGCCTCGGCGGGGGCGTAAATCACCCCCACCCCCGCCACCAGCGCCACGATGGCGCAAGTGGCGGCCACCTTCCACGTCTTTATCATTTTCCCTACCTCCGTTCAGACATTATAACATACTACAAAGCTATTTGTCAAATTCAAGGTCAGTAGATTCAATGAACTAACGCAACACTTTCATTAAAAGTTTATAATGGTATCGGCGCATTTAACACAGCGATTTTCCCCGGAATTACAAATAATTGAAAAAATTTAAAATAAAGAGTAGAATGAAAATATATGAAAATGCCACAAGGGCCTGCGAGTCCTCCAGACCCCAATGAATTAAGAAAAGCCGTTTACCAAAGAGAGAATGCTGATTTTAAGCAGCGATTCAGGGATACACCCGAGCGGATAAAAGATCGAGAGGAACTTTCCAATGCCATCGAGGCTCTAAAAGTAGAAGGTAGAGAAGATATTATAAATTTGGTTACCAAAGGTCATTCTAGAGATACCTTGTGGGAAGAGAATTATCAAATTGCGCTTGATCGTATCAGTGGAATGCGAGAGAGATATGATGTGACAGAAGAGGCGGATAGAAAAAAAATTTGGGAAGAAATATATAATCTATTTTTTGTGGACCCTTATGATGACCTTCATGATGGTCTTCAACAAGTTTCCCGTCTCGCATATCTTTTGAATGGTTATTTTCCGGATAGTCGAAATCCAAGTCCAGCAATTGTAAAAATCCGAGAAGTTATGACGCGTCGCGAAAAAGAATTCGTACATTTACTTGAAGAAGTCGGTATTGAATACGAACGAACCCCCAAACTTCTTTCCGTACCCTCGGAGCGTGTAAGAGAGTTCTCTAGACAGCACTTCAATACACTCTTTAATGATGACGGTATACCAAAATTGCACGCTGTACCGGAAATAAAAACCCAGGCGTGGGAAGCATTTCGACGTCACAATCCATCGGACATACCGAACAGACCTATTGTAGATGCTCCAAAAGGTATGAGTATCAGGATATCGCAAAGTCGCAACGGAGAATTCTTCGATATTCCACCTGCAGTAACTGTTTTTGATGTGGCTGCTTGGGCTAGATAAATTTCTAAAAAGAGGTTCAGAAAATAGCTTCCGCAAAAACCGAGTCCACCGAATTGGCATTTGAGTTCTGTCTTGGAGGCGTGGGCGGGAATCGAACCCGCGCATGTCGGTTTTGCAGACCGAAGCGTTACCATTTCGCCACCACGCCATTAATGTGTAAATCGATTATTTTTCTAATGGTATTATCAACAGCTTTTGGCTGTAATTCAAAATAATTATTGAATATCCTGAATTTTCGCATAAAAAAGGAATTAACGCCAGTTTTCTTATACATCAATTTAAATAATCGGATCGAGTTTTTTGTATTATATATTGCTTGATAAGATCTTTTACTCGAATATATTTTACCTTCTTCGACTCCAACGATCTTCAAAACCTCGTTCATATTTTCAAGAAATATTTTACTGCCACTTGTAAATATTACACGAACTCTTTTTATTATGAGTTTATCTCTTTTGCCCTTAATTCTTGCAAAGTGTACACATCCATCACCATCGAAATATCCTCTTATAAAATGACCTAAATATTTTTGTGGAACTTTGGGAAAATTTACAGTAAGAGATTTGTTGGGGTATAAACCTAATTTAAAAAGATCGTTATATATCTTATGACTGCCTATCCTTAATACGAAGCAAATTTTACTTCCAATAAAATTTGACTTCTTTTCAGTTATTTTATGTTCAGAGTTCAAGAAGTTTTTTATTCTTTCGATAGAATCTTTGTCTATGCTTGCTATTTGTATATATTTACCTCGCATGTAAGGTGAATCATCTAGACTTCCGTCAGCATAAATATATCCCAATACATACGCCATATTTGGGGACCATTTCTCAAAGAAACTTTCGTTGATTTTATATTTTATTCCCACACTTACATTATAGGTGGTAATTACTTATACTGCAAATTATTTATTAACATCCGATCGAAGCAGTTCGTCAATTTTTTGGCGGTTCTTTTCTCCGAGGTCAATGGCTATATCCAAAAAGGGGATTGTCTTAATGGGCATATTCTTTTTCAAAAATTCTCGTAATTCCGATCTTTTACGTTTGGCGAATTCTAATGCGTTTTTTTCTTTTGCGTTAGGAAGAACGGTGATGAAGATGGTAGCGCGTTTTAGATCGGGCGAGCAAGTCGCAGAGGTGACAGTGATAAGCGAAGTCCGGTTATTTTCTCGTCCCAAGAACTGCGCCGAGAGTTCTTTGATGTGGTTTGCCACTTTTTCATTTCGCTTATTTTCACTTTTCATCCCAGTACTAAAATTTTAAGTTTTTACTAATAATGGTCATTGTTTTTAATCAAAAATTAGGCGAAGCCGTTACGGGACAGGTTTTATTTTTGGGTAACACTAAACAATTCTATCATGTCACCCTGCACGATTTCTATTTTCGATTCGATCATCATGCCGAATTCAGAGCCTTCTTCAACCATACTCACCTTTACCTTACTTTTTTCTAAGTTGACAATCTTTCCACGTCCGATTTCAAATTCTCGACGGATGATTTTCACTATTCCATTTAAAACTAGGCGTCCTTCGATAACTTTTCCTCCGACGATTTGACGCTCGCGAGTTCGGCTGAAAGCTCTAATGATTTTCGCTTTTCCGGTGGTCTCTATTGTCTCAATTCTTGGGCGCCTCTTTTCCATTTCAGTTTCCAGCCACTCAGTCATTTTGTAGATAATATCAAAAAAAGAAATAGCGATACCTCTTTTCTCCGCGATTTCAATAGCGCTCTTGTTAGCTTTGACATTAAATCCAATAACGATTACATCTCCGCCCGTAGAAACACTCTTGATATCCGATTCGGAAATAGGTCCCACGCCCTTTGCCACAATCTTAAATTCCGCTTCCTGGATTTCTGTTTTGCTATCTATTCCGTTTACTGTCTTACTTTTTATTTTATTTATTTCTTTTTCTATTGCTTCTAAAGAACCGGACACATCTGCTTTCAATATTATCGGAATTATTTTTTTGCCTGTTTCTTCCGGCGGGAAAAGGTCGGACCTTTTTGAATTCCCAAGGTCCGACCTTGAGGAGCCGGAATGATTTTTCCAATCCTTCGCATATTTTTCAGCATCTGATTTGTTTTTGAAAGATTTAAACTCTGCTCCTACTGTGGGTATTTTATCAAAGCCAAAAATGCGCACTGGTGAAGAGAGGGAAGCAGTATCTATCATTTCTCCCTTGTAATTTTCTATTATTCGAGTCGAACAAACGGAATTTTCTACCGCTACAGTCATTCCTTTTTCAAGATGACCATTCTTGATGATTAAGGTTGCCTGTATTCCGCGTTTTGAATCAAGGTTTGCTTCGATCACATACCCGCTGGCATCTTCTTCCGGATTACCCTCCAAGCTCTCCATTTCAGAAATAAGTAAAATTAGGGATAATAAATTTTCTATGCCCACGCCGGTTTTGGCAGAAATTTCGACGCAGGGAACTTTGCCGCCATAATTTTCCAGATATATTTCATTCTCTGCTAGTTCTTTTTTGGTTTTTTCAACATTACTTTCCGGTTTGTCTATTTTATTTATCGCGACGATTGAATGTAATTTATTTTCGTTAATTGTTTTCCATGCTTCAATTGTTTGTGTTTTGACTCCTTCCGTTGCCGAAACAACTAAAATAGCGATATCGGCAATAATTGCACCACGCTCTCTCATTTTTGAAAAAGCTTCGTGCCCCGGTGTATCCAGAAAAGTTATCTTTTTTTCTTTACCATTTTCGTCTTTATGCAAAACTTCGTAAGCACTCAGGCTTTGAGTTATTCCACCGGCTTCGTTTTCGGTCACACTTGTTTTTCGAATATAGTCCAAAAGGGTGGATTTACCATGGTCAATGTGACCCATCACCACCACAACTGGTGGCCTCGCGGTATTATTCTTTTGTTCATTTTTTTTACCCATAAAGTTTTCATAACACTTCAGCTTTTTTCAAGACCTCTTTTTCTTCCGTCGAAAGTTCGTACTCTGATTTATTATTTTTTATCGGCTTAGCAAAAATGCTCATTCGCTCACGAGAATACAAACTTGAAAGTACTACTCCGTCCCCCTCTTCATTCAACATTCCGATGGCGAAACTTTGGTTGCTACCTTGGTCAGTGAAGGGATTGAAACGCACCGTCTCCAGTCCGCGGATGCTTTTCTTCAGTTTCGTATTGATGAGAGTAATGTCTTTTTGCATGTTATCCTTGGCTTTGTTTAATTTTAAAATCTCATTTTCCAGAATAACAATCGTGTCCTCTAAGTCTTTTGCTTTTTTCCCTAGGAAAAATCTTTTTAAGCGTTTTTCAGTAGTGATTACCCAGAAAATCCCGACTAGAATAGAGATGCCGGTGAAAATAAAAAAAGCCAAAAAGACTATGCTGTCAAGCTTTGTATTCATCAGTTTTCAATATATACTATTTTTGTGCCAAAATCAACCAAAAAGATAAGAAAAATAAAGGAAATACCCCCCCGAACGACTGTTCAGTCGGGCAGGTACTTGGATTACTCGGCTTCCGTGATGCCTAACCCGAGCTCAATCCACGCTCTCGGGGTAGAAGCTAAAGCCAAACTTGAAAATGCGCGCAGTAAAGTCGCAGGTGTTTTAAGCGCTCGGCCTTCGGAGATAATTTTTACCAGTGGCGGAACGGAAAGTAACAATCTGGCAATTCAGGGCGCTGTGTTGGCTTGGCAGGGAAGCGGAGTGCCTCATATTATCACAACCAACATTGAGCATCCCTCAGTACTTGAAACTTTTAAATTATTAGCAAAAAGAAAACTCGCGCAAATATCAATAGTTCCGGTCGAGAAGAACGGAATCGTGGATCCAAAAAAAATAAAAAAAGAAATTAAAAAAAATACAGTGCTTGTATCGGTGATGTATGCGAACAACGAAATCGGCACTATTCAGCCCATCAGGGAAATTGCGAAAGAAATAAGGCATTACAGAAATAATCAGAAAGGCAGAAGTGCTTTTTCGGAGCACGGATATTTTTCTGCTGAAAAATTCCTCGTGCTCGCGCCGTCGCGCTCCCAAGTCTCCCAAAAAGCACTTCTGCCTTTCTTTCATACTGACGCTGTGCAGGTGGTAAATTATCTGGACCTCAATGTAGATAAACTTGGCGTGGATCTACTTTCTCTTTCGGGTTCAAAAGTAGAAGGAGCAGGGAGAGTAGGAGTGCTTTACAAGAAAAAATCTGTGCCACTTGAGAATATATTTGGTGGAGGAGACCAAGAGATGGGTCTGCGGCCCGGAACGGAAAATTTACCAGCAATTATGGATTTTGCAGACGCCCTAGAGTCAGCACAGAAAATAAAAAATAAAGAAGTAGCTAAATTGAGTAAACTACGCGATTATTTTATGGCGGAGCTTCTTCGAATTTTTTATCCCCGAGGGTCCCACGCCGAAGGTGAAGGGCGCAGGGGGAAAAAATTTGAAGAAGCGAAGCTAATAATAAACGGTGATTTGAAAAACAGATTGCCGAGTAATATAAATGTTACTTTTCCGAAAATACCCAGCGATCTTCTGGTGATTGAGCTTTCTGCTCGGGGAGTAATGGCCTCTTCTAAAAGCGCTTGTAAAAGTTCTCGCAAAGAAGGTTCTTATGTTATTAAGGCCGTCAATCCAGACATAGATCCGGAGATTGGCGGGGTGCGCTTTTCGTTTGGCAGACAAACAAAAAAAAGTGATATTGATTATACTCTCAAAATTCTATCTCTCATTTTGACAAAACTAAAAAAATGGTATAATTAACATATATGCTTACAGATCAAGATATAAAAAAATTAAGTTCCGTTGTGGCAACAAAATCCGACATAAAAGAGGTTAGGAAAGAGGTAGACACTAAGTTTAAAAGTTTACAAGCCGAGATGGATAGAGGTTTTGGTTTGATGGCAAAAAAATCTGACGTTGACGAACTCAAAAAAGACGTAGACGGTCTGCGCGAGTCAGTACAAAATCTCGTGGTTGCAGTGGATGCGTTGACAAAAGTGATATTTGATTTGCGTTTAGAATATGTTGCTATGAAACTTCAGCTTAATAGACACGAAGAATGGATAAAGCAGATAGCTAAAAAAGCCAAGGTTTCATTAAAGATATGACACCCGAAGAAAAAGCAAAAAAGATAGAAGAAAAAATTAAGACATTTTTGTAACCCCTTGACTTCTGTGATACAATGTACGAATGGATATCAAGGATTTAAATAAATCACAGCTAATCTTACTCGCAGTGTTACTTTCTTTTGTCACTTCTATCGCGACAGGCATCACCACTGTGACTTTAATGCAACAAGCGCCAGCGTCTTTTACCGTGCCAGTTAACCGTGTTATCAAACAGACGATTGAAAAGATAGAGCAGGTGGAAGGCAAGACCACCGTCCAGACAGTGATTGTCAAAGAAGAAGATTTGGTGGTGGACGCTATCGCAAAAAATAAATCAGCGGTATTTAATGTCAGCAAGGAGACACTTGACCTAGATGGGAAGACTATTGAAGTCTCGGCAGGTAGAGGATTTGCCGTTTCGAAAGATGGCACAATTGTAGTCGATGGCACTCTAGTCCCGGATAAAGGAGTATATTATCTGAAGAATGACAGTGGGAAGTTCAAAGCGGATTTTGTTTCATTGGATAAAGCCGGATTTTCATTTTTGAAAATAGGAGCTCCGCTGGATGAGAAAAATAAAATTGCTTTCACTGTGCCTCTCTTTGGAGATTTAGAGAAAATGAAAACGGGACAAAAGATTTTAGTCTTAGGTAGTGGCATAACTTCTTTTATTTTTGAGGGGAATAAAAATATTTATATCAGTGTTAATAAATCAAATGCCGGAGGACTAGTGCTAAACTTAGATGGAGAAGCGCTCGGTACCGCCCTTGCGAGTGATACGGGGAGCTTTGCTTCGATAAAAACGATTACTGACGCTCTGAAACCAGCCGACACCACAACACCAAAAACACCATAAATATACCTGTCCCGTACTAAATTTTTGATTACGGGACACAACGATAAATATTATAAATTAAAATTTTAGTACTGGAATGCCACCATTAAATAAATTTACAACTAAAGCCAAAGATGCCATTAAAAAAGCCCACGAGCTTGCAATTGAGCGTGGGGTCAATCACGTTTCTTCGCTTCACCTGCTCGCCGCCCTACTGCTCCAAGAAGAGAGCATGGTGAATTCTATTTTAGATAAACTGGAAATTGATACGATGCTTCTGACTGACTCTATTTTGGAGTTAATTGAATTGCCGGAATCACACAGCACCCTTTCTCCTTCTTATCAGATATATCTCAATCCTGATCTCGCGCAGGTGATAGAACAGTCAGCCAAGCTCGCGGAGGTCATGAAAGACGACTTTGTTTCGACCGAGCATCTCTTTATTGCGATCCTGGATGTTACAAGTGAGGCGAGGGAGACACTTTCGCGATTTAGAATTCATAAAGATGCTGTAATGAAAGTTTTGGAAGAACTGCGCAGTCAAAATATTACTGATGTGACCGAGCCAAAGAAATTTAAATTACTTCTGAAATATACCCGCAACTTAACGAAACTTGCGAAAGAAGACAAACTCGATCCGGTCATCGGGCGGGACAATGAAATAATGCGTATTATGCAGATACTTTCTCGCCGGACTAAAAATAATCCTATTTTAATAGGTGAAGCCGGCACCGGAAAAACAGCCGTGGTGGAAGGCTTGGCTCAAATGATTGTAAAAAATAATGTTCCCGAATCGCTCAAAGACAAGGAGCTCGTTTCTCTCGATTTGGGGATGCTTGTGGCTGGCACAAAATATCGTGGAGAATTTGAGGAGAGGTTAAAGGGTATTATGAAAGAAATTGAACGTTCCGACGGGAAGATAATTCTTTTTATTGACGAAATTCACACGATTGTGGGTGCAGGGGGTGCAGAAGGCACAATGGATGCTTCGAATATGTTGAAGCCGGCGCTTTCTCGCGGGGAACTACGGGCTATCGGCGCGACTACGCTTCGAGAATATCAAAAACATATTGAGAAAGACCCGGCGCTAGCTCGTCGTTTTCAGCCGGTTTATATTGATGAGCCCGGAGTGGAAGATGCTATTGCGATACTGCGAGGACTCAAAGAAAAATACGAACTTTTCCATGGTGTGCGAATTACAGACGACGCTATCGTGTCTGCGGTCAACCTTTCTACTCGCTACATCACCAATAGATTCCTGCCAGACAAAGCGGTGGATTTGATTGATGAAGCTTCTTCGTCGCTCAAAATAATGCTGGAAAATAAACCGCCGGTCTTGGAAGATGCGCACAGGAAAACAATGCGTCTCGAAATTGAGAAAGAAGCGCTGAAGAAAGAACTCTCTAACTTGATTGAAGAAAAAGAGCTAGGGAAAACAAAAGAAAAAGGAAGTGTTATAAAAAATAGAGTAAAAGATATAGACAAAGAGATAGGGAACTTGTCTGAGAAAACCAAGGAACTTGAATTAAAATGGACTAATGAGAAATCAATCGTGATTGAAATTCGTGCAATTAAAAAAGATCTAGAAACACTTCGGCTCGATGCGGAGGATGCGGAGATGAAGTCAGACTTGTCTCGCGCAGCTGAAATACGTTATGGTAAAATTCCGGCGCTCAAGAAAGAACTTGAAATAAAACTCTCTCGGCTGAAGAAACTCCAAAAATCGCGCAGAATTTTGAAAGAAGAAATCACGGCAGAAGATATTGCCGAGGTAGTGGCCCGTTGGACCGGCATACCACTCACCAAAATGCTGGAGGAAGAGCGGGTGAAGCTGGAGAAAATGGAAGCAGAATTGAAGAAGCGAGTAATCGGCCAAGAAGAAGCTATCAAACGGGTAGCGGACGTCATCCGACGTTCACGCGCGGGCATTTCAGATCCGAACAGGCCCATCGGCTCATTTATCTTTTTGGGTCCGACCGGAGTGGGCAAGACAGAGCTGACGAAGGCACTCGGGCAATTTATGTTTAACGACGATAAAGCAATCATTCGGGTGGATATGTCCGAATATATGGAGCGCCATTCTGTCTCAAAGCTCATCGGTTCACCTCCGGGATATGTCGGCTATGACGAAGCGGGACAGCTGACTGAGTCTGTCCGGCATAGACCTTATGCGGTAATACTTTTTGACGAAATTGAGAAAGCTCATCCGGAAGTTTTTAATATGCTTCTATCCGTGATTGATGAAGGAAGATTGACGGACGGCAAGGGCCGAGTCGTGAACTTTAAGAATACTATTATTATTCTGACCAGCAATATCGGTTCACAGTTTGTGGAGAAAATGGAGTCAATCGGATTTTCTAATAATTCCAAAAAGGCTGATTATAGCAATATGAAAGAAAAGGTGATGGAAGCGTTAAAAGATAATTTCCGTCCTGAATTTCTCAACCGCTTGGATGAGATTATTGTTTTTGATGTTTTATCACCGGAGGCTATCAAAGAAATAGTGAACTTAAGAATAAAAGTGGTCAAAGATCGTCTGACCAGTAAAGGCATTAATTTTGAAATTAGCGAAGAAGCTTTGTCTTACCTTGCATCCGAGGGTTACAATCCGCATTATGGCGCTCGCCCTTTAAACCGCTTGATTCAAAATAAAATTTTGAATCCGGTTGCTTCATATATTATTTCCAACGGCGTTTCGAGGGGGGATACTGTAAATGTTACCGTCAAAAACAAAGAACTTCTCATTGAGACTAAAAAACAAAGTAAAATAAAAAGTTCGATCCGTATGCGTTCTCGCTCGGAGGCTTAGTGTCTTTCAAAGATGCAAAAAATCATTTTTTGTGTTATTTTATATGGATGCGTCGGTGGTAGAGTGGTCAATTACAACAGACTGTAAATCTGTCGCCTTCGGGCTACGAAGGTTCGAATCCTTCCCGACGCACCAAGGTCTTGCCTTTTTCGGAAAAGTATGTTATTATTTTTTTGTATCCGAAGAAAGCCTAAAGGCTTTTTTATTTTAATTAATTTATGGAAATCAGAAACATCGCAATTATAGCTCATGTGGACCACGGCAAGACTACCTTGACTGATGCTTTAATGAAGCAAAACGGTGCAGTCCAAGATGAAGGAGTTTCAATGGATTCCAACGATCTTGAAAAAGAGCGGGGTATTACTATCTACTCCAAAAATACTTCAATTTACTATAAGGACACTAAAATAAACATTGTAGATACGCCCGGCCATGCGGACTTTGGTTCGGAAGTAGAGAGAATTTTACGCGCTGTCGACTGCGTTCTTCTTCTCGTAGACGCGGTTGAGGGGCCGATGCCCCAGACCAGATTTGTTTTAAAAAAGTCTCTGGAGCTCGGCCTGAAGCCTATTGTTGTCATAAATAAAATAGATAAGCCCGCGGCTGAAGTGCACCGAGTGCATGATGAGATTTTAGAGTTATTTTTTGAATTAGGCGCAAACGAAGAACAAGCGAATTTTGAAACAGTTTATGCAACCTCTCGGCAAGGCAAAGCATATAAAAATTTAGGGGATGCTTCGGAGGATCTATCTCCGCTTTTAGATGTCATTTTAGAAAAAGTCCAACCGGCAGGAACTAATGAAAACGGTACGATGTCTGCGCAAGTTTTTAATTTAGGTTATGATAATTTTTTAGGCAGGCTTGCTGTCGCTCGAATTTATTCAGGTAAAATTTCTGCTCCCAGTGTTGTTTTTGTAAAAGGAGAAAATGGGACTCGAAATGGGAAAATAACAAAACTTTTTTCTTTTGAAGGAATAGCGCGAAAAGAAGTTTCTTCCGCTACTTGTGGCGATATTGTGCTTCTTGCCGGAATTCCGGACATCTATATTGGGGAAACTTTATGCGAAGACGAAAACTTAGAGCCACTGCCTCATATTGCGATAGACGAACCGACATTGTCTCTTAATTTTTTAGTGAATGATTCGCCATTCGCAGGACGGGAAGGAAAGTTCGTAACTTCTAGGCAAATCAAAGAGAGGCTAGAAAAAGAACTTGAAATAAATGTCGGACTTAGGGTTGATTTTTCCGCCGAAGGCGGACCAGCCTCTGGCTGGAAAGTATACGGCCGAGGAGAACTGCATATAGCGATACTCTTGGAGAATATGCGCAGGGAAGGATTTGAAATGCAGGTTTCCGAGCCGGAAGTTATTATTAAGGAAATAAATGGGGTTAAAACAGAACCTTACGAAGAGCTGGTGATTGACGTTCCGATGGAGTCAAGCGGTAGCGTGATAGAGAAAATCAGTAAAAGGCGCGGAATAATGAAGGATATGGTAGAAAAGCACAATGTTGCGAGGATTATTTTTGACATACCGACCCGCGGACTCTTAGGTTATCGCAGCGAATTTATCATAGACACAAAAGGCGAGGGAATAATGTCTTCTCGAGTCACCGGTTTCAAAGAATACGCGGGAGAAATAAAAAAAAGGGAATATGGTACGATGACTTCGATGGTTAAGGGCATTGCGGTTGCTTTTTCTCTTGCAAATCTACAGGAACGTGGTATATTGTACATAGAGCACGGCACCGAAGTATATGAAGGGATGGTGATTGGAAATGTTTTGAAGGGAGATGATATGTCCGTGAACCCGACCAAGGGAAAGCAGCTTACCAATATGCGGGCAAGTGGCACCGATGAAGCCATTACTCTCAACCCTCCATTTATTTTGAGCATTGAACGAGCCTTGGAAGTTATGAATGGAGATGAATATCTGGAAATTACTCCAAAATCCGTCAGACTGCGCAAAAAATATTTTCAGCCATAGGCTGATCCGCCTTTGGCGGAAACAAAAATTATGACAACAATATCTTTCAAACCAAAAAAAATAACCAAAAGAATAACCTCACAACTCCAAAACAGAGCATCAGATGTGATTATGAACCGTTTTGGTTTGACAGCTGATGGGGAAAGGAAAACCTTAGAAGAAATCGGCAAGAAATATAATATTACTCGCGAGCGTGTTCGTCAGATTGAGGACGCAGCTCTTACCTTTATTAAAAAGTCCAGCGCTTATCGGGCAGAGCAGGCAATTTTTGATGAACTTAAGCAACTTTTGAAAAGGTTGGGTTCCATCGTGGCTGAGCACGAGCTTTTGCCTTATATCGCCAAAGACAAAGCGACCCAGAATCATATTCACTTTTTCCTGACCCTAGGAGACGCCTTCAAAAAACATCGCGAAGATGAACATTTTCATACGCGTTGGAGTGTAGACGATGCAATGACAGAAAAAGTTCACGATTCTCTTAAGAAACTTTATGCTAGCTTAAATGATGAAGACCTCGTGCCAGAAACAGAAATGATTAAAAAGTTTCTTGATCACATGAAAGATGTTGCCGAGGAGCATAGAGATGCAGAAATGGTTCGAAGATGGCTTTCCATGTCTAAAAAGGTGGCGAAAAATCATCTCGGTGAGTGGGGTAAGGCTACATCTCCCAATATCCGCACTCGCGGAGTGAAAGATTACGCATATCTTATTATGAGACGTCACGGAACGCCCTTGCACTTTAAGGAAGTGGCTGATTCTATCGGTAGGACTTTTAACAAAAAAATCCACTATGCTACTTGCCACAACGAACTGATCAAAGACCCTCGCTTTGTGCTGGTGGGTCGGGGAATGTATGCTCTCGCTGAATGGGGCTATAAAGCAGGGATTGCTCGGGAAGTAATTCGAGATATCTTGAAACGTGACGGGCCACTTTCCAAAGAAGAGGTGATAAAAAAAGTAAATAAAGAAAGATATTTTAAAAATAATACTATTTTGGTGAATCTAGTGAATCCCAAGTATTTCAAGAAGAACAAGAGTGGACTTTACACTCTGATTTAGAGTAAAATATATGCATGACTGAGTTTTTAGATGCCATCGAGGAGGGGATAAAAGAAAATTGGCCTTGGCTTTTACTTGTCTTTCTTGGCTATACTTTTTGGCAGTATAATATACTGGATAACATCATAAAAGAAATACTCGCTTTGGCTGGGGTAATTTTACTTGGCCGGATAGCCTGGAAGTGGTGGGTGCAATATGTCCAACAGGATTTTATTTCCGGCATAGACTTTGTTCTGCTTGAAATCATACCGCCTCGAGATGTTCTGCGGTCTCCTAAGGCTATGGAACTTTTCTTTACCAACGCTCTTTATCATTGGAGTTTAAAAGGAGGAAAAGAAGAATACTGGCAGGGAGCAGTTTGGTTTTGGTTTTCTTTAGAGATTGTTTCTTTGGAAGGACAGGTGCATTTCTATATTCGTACACCGACGCGTATTCGAAGTTTGATTGAGACCCAAATGTATGCGCAGTATCCTCAGGCGAAAATTTTGGCAGTGGAAGATTATACTTTAGCAGTTGATGAGATAACTCCAAAGAGCGCTTGGAACGGTTGGGGGTGTGAATTTAAGCTTTTAAAACCAGAATTTTATCCCCTTAAAACTTATGTTGACTATGGCTTAGACAAAGATCCCAAGGAAGAATATAAAGTGGACCCTATTTCTCCGGTGGTAGAATTTTTCGGCTCACTTCAAAAAGGAGAACAGGCGTGGTCGCAGATCATTATTACCCCTTCCAAGAAAACATGGCATACCAAAGGTACTTGGTTTGGGACACACGACTGGGTGACAGAATCTAGGCAACACATAGAAAAAATTCTAGAACCATATACCAACGTTCGGGCGAAAGAAAATGCTCCCGGTCAATTCGGAAGAGATATAAGAACTCCACGATTTTTGGAAGATGCCATAAAAGCAATGAGTGCCAAGACTACGAAGCTTGGTTTTGATACCGGCATCAGAATAATGTATGTGGCTAAAAAGGAATCGTTTCAAATGAACAATCGAAGAAATATTCGTTTGATTTGGCGACAATACGCCAAGCCCGATTCAAATCAGCTTTGGCGTATTAATTCGACCCAAGCGGATGCTTATAGTAGTCAATGGTTTTCGCTTTCCCCTAAAAAAGTAATGGTTTTAGCTAATAGAATGCTGCACGAATACCGCGAGCGGGCCTTTTTTCATTTACCGCTTCGACATCATATAATTTCTGATCATAATATTAAAGGACCCTTTATGCTCATTGTCAAACAATTTTTCTTGCCTTATTTTCATCCTTCGACCTATGTCTTAAATACAGAGGAACTTGCAACCCTGTGGCATTTCCCAGGCCAAATACTCAAAGTTCCAACTTTGGCGCGTATTGAATCAAAAGAAGCTTCTCCGCCTACGAATTTGCCGATATAGCATATGGAAAACTCTTTTTTTTCGGAGTATTCAAAATACCATTCCTCTTTAGTAAATAAAAAGTTCGCTTATTTTTTCCCTCCTCTCCTTTTATTTTTTATTTTTTTATTTCTCTTAGTGAGTCCGCCGGCAGATTTTCCAGTGGGAACGATTTTTAAAGTACCTGAAGGAATGAGTTTAAGAGGTGTTTCACTTAAACTCAAAGAGGAGCATGTAATTTATTCCAGACTGGCTTTTGAAGCCTTTGTCATAATTTTTGACAGCAAAAAAAGAGTTATTGCCACAGATTATTATTTTGAAAATAAATTACCGGTTTATGAAGTTGCCTGGCGTATATCGAAAGGTGAGCATCACATCGCGCCAATTGCGGTTACTATTCCGGAAGGGTTTAATACAACCCAAATCGCCGACACTTTTGCCTTGAAGTTATTAAATTTTGACAAAACTAAATTTCTCCTCTTAGCAAAGGATCTAGAAGGGTATCTTTTTCCAGATACTTATTTTTTTCTGACCACTGACGATGAGGGGGAAGTGATAAAATCCATGAGTGAAAATTTTAACAAAAAAATTAAACCAATTCTTCCTGACATTCTTGCTTCCGGTCAAGCTACAGGAAGGACCAAACAAGAAATTATTATTATGGCGTCCATCGTGGAAGGAGAAGCGAAGGGAGATAGCGACCGAGCCTTGATTTCCGGAATTTTATGGAAAAGGCTTGTAATTGGAATGTCCCTCCAAGCGGATGCTGCACCTCTGACTTATAAGGCAAAAGGCTTGCCAAAGAGTCCGATTGGGAATCCGGGACTAGAGGCCATCGAAGCCGCGATACATCCAAAGCTTTCAAATTATCTTTATTACTTGCATGACCAGGACGGCAATATCCATTTTGCCCCGACCTTTAGCGAACATCGAGCTAACATATTAAAATATTTAGAAAATTAACGACTATGGAGTATAATTTTCTTAACCCTGTTAAATAACTTTTGCAAAGCAAAAGTTGCCCGAAGGGCATTTAACAGGGTGATGATTTTAATACTCATTTCATTCGTTAAAAATCAATCATGAAAAAACATAATTTTGCTTTTCTAGACATAGAAACTACCGGACTTAACTTAATCAAAAATGAGATTATTGAAATCGGTTGTGTTGTCACGACGCCGGAATTGAAAGTGATTGAAGAATTTGAGTTAAAAATAAAACCGGAGAGGATAGAAGATGCTGACCCAGTGTCTTTAAAAATTAGTCATTACGACTCACTGAGTTGGGCGGATTCGATTAGTTTAAAAAAGGGTATGAAAATTCTGGCAGATAAAGTAAAGGACTGCATTATGGTGGGCCAAAATGTGGCTTTTGATTCTGGATTTTTAGAATATGCTTTTTCAAAAACAGGCGTTCTAAATAGTATGCATTATCACAAACTTGATACCATTTCTATCGCTTGGGCGAAACTGCATAATAGTCCCGATATCGATCATTTTTCTCTGCGGGAACTATGTTTACATTTTGGGATAAAAAATGAAAATGCGCATACAGCGCTTTCTGATGCCCGGGCGACTTTCGAGCTTTACAAAAAGTTGATGAGTCTGTAAAATCAAGAAACTCTAAAACATACTTTTAAAGGGGTTTCGAGGCTGACGAGCCGAGAATTTCAGGATTTTTTAAGCTTAAAAAAATCCGTACCGGTAAAAGTTATGTTTTTGAGTTTCTAAATATTTATGAAAAAAAAGACTGTATTTGTGGGGCTTTCTGGAGGAGTGGACTCCGCAGTTAGCGCGGCAATCCTCAAAAAGCAGGATTATGAAGTGGTGGGAGTTTTTATCAAAACTTGGCACCCGGATTTTTTACAATGCAATGAAGAAGAAGAGCGCCGTGATGCTATGCGTGTGGCTGCCGTTTTAGATATTCCGTTTCTCACTTTTAACTTAGAAGATATTTATAAAAAAGAAGTTGCGGATTATATGATTCGTGAATATAAAATGGGGCGCACGCCGAATCCAGATGTGATGTGTAACCGGGAAGTAAAATTTGGCGCATTTCTAAAAAAAGCTATTTCTATGGGGGCAGACTATGTCGCGACAGGGCATTATGCGCAAAAGAAAAGTTTGAAAAATTTTGGCGCCTTCGCCCTCGGAGGAAAAGAAGAACAGGGAACCCACGACGCTAAAAATCTTTCAAACTTTTCTTTACAAAAAGGCAAAGACCCCGCTAAAGACCAAAGTTATTTTCTCTGGACTTTAAATCAAAAACAATTAAGTAGAATTTTATTTCCCATCGGGCATCTGAAGAAAACAGAAGTCAGGAAACTTGCTTTGAGATTCAATCTACCGGTGGCAGAAAAAAAAGACAGTCAAGGAATATGTTTTTTGGGCGCAGTGGACTTAAAAGATTTCTTGAAGCATTACATCAAATCAAAACGAGGTAAGGTAGTAAATGAGAAAGAAGAGGAAATCGGATATCACGAAGGAGTTGTTTTTCATACTCTTGGAGAAAGGCATGGTTTTACGATTACCAAGAAAAGTGCGAGCGACCGGCGTTATTATGTAGTGGGGAAGGATTTAAAGAAAAATATATTAGTAGTTTCTCAAAATCAAGTACTTTCTCATTCTAACATTCTAACGAACATTAGAATAGAAAATACAAACTGGATAAACCAAGCTCCAAGTCCCGATAAAAATTACACAGCGCAGATTCGCTATCACGGAGAATTTTTATCTTGCAATGTTAAAATAATTACCAAAGTAAAAGCTAAAATAATTTTTACTGAACCGGTTTTAGTTGCTTCCGGCCAGTCTTGCGTAATTTATGACAAAGATGTTTGCCTAGGCGGAGGAGTTGTTGTATGATTATCTTATATGACTCAATTCTTTACACAAAATAGTGAAATTATTTTTAGGTTATTAACTGCGGTAGCATTAGGATTATTAATAGGAGGAGAAAGATTGTTCGTGCACAAAGAGGCCGGAATGAAGACACATGCGCTGGTATCTCTCGGTTCAGCTTTGTTTATAATTGTGTCTGAAATGATAGCTCTCAAATATTCGGGGGTTGCAAGTTTTGACCCATCCAGAATAGCTTCGCAAGTGATTGTTGGCATCGGGTTTCTGACTGCGGGTTCGATCATTCTGCAAGGCTCTCGGCTGAAGGGGCTCACTACGGCCGGTGGTCTCTGGGTGACGGCCGGTGTAGGTATGGCTGCCGGATTTGGATTTTATAGTTTAGCTTTGATTACTACTGTGCTCGCGCTGTTCGTGTTGATTGTAGTGAATCAATTTGAAAAGCCGATTAGGAAAATTTCTGATGATATTGACGAACCGAATAATATGATTAATTAATAAATAAAATTTCAGTATTAGAATGCAATCAAATGAAATTCGGGAGGGATTCTTAAAATTTTTTGAGCAAAAGTCACATGGAGGGCATAAAATGGTTCCTTCATCTTCCTTGGTGCCGGAAAACGACCAATCCGTTCTTTTCACGACTGCCGGAATGCAGCAGTTTAAACAATATTTCACAGAAGAAAAAAATCCCGAAAATGATTTTGGAACAAAAAATATTGTAACGATACAAAAATGCATAAGGACGGGGGATATTGATGAAGTTGGTGATGATACGCATCTTACATTTTTCGAGATGCTCGGTAATTTTTCTTTTGGCGGTTACTGGAAGAAAGAAGCTATAGAGTATGCCCATGAATTTATCACAAAAGAGATGGGTTTGAAAATTGATTATATTTCTGTTTTCAGAGATGACGAAAGTGGAATTCTTGCAGACGAAGAGTCAGAGAAAATTTGGAAAGCAATCGATTCTAAATTAATAATCAAGGAACATAAAAAGGAAGACAATTTCTGGGGGCCGACGGGGTCCGAGGGTCCGTGCGGACCGACGACTGAAATATATGTGAATGGCGTTGAGATATGGAATATCGTTTTTAACGAATTTTTCAAAACAAAAGAAGGAAAATATGAACCTTTAAAAATTAAAGGAATTGACACGGGAATGGGGCTAGAGAGATTATTGGTTCAAGTGCAAAAGAAAAATAATGTTTATGAGACAGATTTATTTAATAGTGAAAAAACAAAAGAAGAACGTGTCGTCGCAGATCATGTCAAGGCCTCTCTTTTTATTATTTCTGATGGTGTAATTCCGAAAAATACTGGAGTTGGATATATTCTCCGCAGATTAATTAGGAGGGCGGTAAGGTTTTCAAAAAATCCTCTAATGCAAGAAACTGAAAAAATTAAAAAAATTTATCAGAGTGCCTATGTTCTTGACGATAAAGGAGAAATTGAAAAAGAGGAAAACAAATTCAGAAAAACGCTGAAAGATGGCCTAAAGGAATTTGAGAAGGGCACGGACCCGTTTATTTTGGCTACTTCTTACGGGTTTCCAATTGAGTTAACCGTAGAGCTTGCGAAAGAGAAAGGCAGAACGGTTAATCTAGAAGATTTTCACAAAAAAATGGCAGAGCACCAGAAACTTTCACAAAAGTCTTCCGCCAGAATGTTTAAAGGAGATATCACAAATTAGAGAGTTTTTTATCTTCCATTTTGTGATACACCCTGTAGTAGAGCTTTGAAAAAGCTTCACTACGGGGTACAATTAACTGGATGAAAGTTTTTCCTAAGGTTAAAGAAAAAGACGAACTGATAGTGGTTTTTGACATTGGATCTTCTTCGGTGGGGGGAGCGCTTTTTAGAGTGGAGGAGTCTGGAACTCCAAAAATAATTATAACTGTCCGTGAGCCGATAGCCCTAGGAAAGAGTTTTGATGTGGACCGGTTTTTGTCTTTAACTATCAAGTCTCTAGAGGTTGTTGCCGAGAAAATCTACAAGGCGGGTCTGGGCGCGCCTTCGAGGATTTTTTGCGTTCTTTCATCGCCTTGGCATGTTTCTCAAACTAGAATTATTAGACTTGAAAAGAATGTGCCTTTTATCTTCAGTTCAAAGCTAGCCGATGATTTAATTAAAAAAGAGATAACCCTTTTTGAAGAAGAATATTTAGCAAAATATCCAAACACTGAGAGTAAAGTCCGTTCGATTGAATTTAAAAATATTAAAATAATGTTAAATGGTTACGAAACGCGGAGTCCATTAGATCAAAAAGCGAAAGAACTGGAAATGACTATTTTTATTTCAATAAGCCCCGAGCAAGTTCTAAGTAAAATAGAGGAAACGATCAGAGAGCACTTCCAGTTCAAAGATATAAAATTCTCTTCTTTTGCCATGTCTTCTTTTATGGTAGTGCGTGATATGTATATAAACCAAGGAGATTTTCTCTTAGCTGAAATTGGCGGGGAAGTAACGGATATTTCTATGATAAAGAAGAACGCACTACATGGGTCAATTTCTTTTCCATTGGGCCGTAATTTTATTATACGTAGAGTTGCCTCTACTCTTCACTCTTCACTAGATGAAGCTAAATCATTTATTTCTCTTTTTGAAGATCGGCATGCAGAAGAGTCTGTAGCAAAAAAACTCGGTTCTGTTATAGATAAATTAAAAGTAGAGTGGTTACAAAAATTTCAAGAGTCCTTAGCTAATCTTTCCAATGACATTTCCATCCCTTCAACTATTTATATGATTGTAGATAAGGATTTAGCAGATTTTTTTTGTACAATTATAAAAAATGAACAATTTAATCAATATACTTTCACAGAATCAAAATTCAAAGTTATTTTTTTAGGTGCGGAGGTTTTCCATGGTATGGCGTTGTTCGACGAGAATACTATTCGTGACCCAGGCCTCATTATTGATTCTGTTTTTATCAATCGTTTTTTAGTTAAAACATAACTATGTCAAAACATTTCCTGGAAGACATGGTAAAAATAAAAAACGCAAGTAAAGGACAAAATAGTTCCGATAATGAGTGGGCGCAGAATACCCCCGTAAAAAAAGTCCGCGTTGACCCGCCGAAGCAGGTTATAAAAGAAGACGCGAATAAATCTCGTTATCCGCTCTGGATTGTGGCAATTATATCTCTTCTGTTTTTTTTGTTCGCCCTTTCTTATCTTTTTTCAAAAGCGACGGTCACGGTTAATCCAAAAATAGAAGAATCTGTTTTAGATGAAAATTTATCCGCTAGTCTCGACGGAAATGCGGAGACATTACCCTTTGATTTAGTGGTTATTTCCGGAGAAGAAAATAAAACAGTGCAAACTACCGAAGAAAAAGATGTGTCTCTCCGAGCGGAAGGTGTCGTTATGATCTACAATGCTTTTAGCTCGTCTTCTCAAGCATTAGATATAGACACCAGACTGGAAGGTTCAAACGGAAAAATGTATAAGACAAAGAAAAGAATTGTTGTGCCGGGAATGACAAAAGGAAGTGTACCCGGGTCGTCCGAGGTGGGGATTTATGCGAGTGCTTCCGGCGAGGAATACAATAGCGCCCCGCTCGACTTTAAAATTTTTGGTTTTAAAGGAACACCTAAATATTCCAAGTTCTATGCTAGGAGCAAAGGTCCGATTGCGGGCGGATTTCAAGGGAAATTTTCTACCATCGGGGAGAGTGAGAAAACAAAAGTGGTCAACGAGATGAAAACTGCTCTTCAAGTAAAACTTCTCAAAAAAGCAACAGACCAGATTCCAGATGGATTTATCTTGTTTAAAGACGGAGTATTCCTAAATACAGATGATAAGAATATTGATTTCACTATATCCTCTGATAAGATGTTGCCCGTCAAACTGAGAGGCACACTCTACGGCATCATTTTTGACGAGCAAAAAATCTCAAAAAAGATTGCCGAAGACAAGGTTCTAAATTATGATGGGGGCGATATATATATACCGAAAATCAGAGACTTGACCTTTTTCCTTTTCAGTAAAGACAGTGATTCATTTGGAAGCGTAAAAAATATAGAATTTAATTTATCCGGTCCAGCGAAAATTGTTTGGAAATTTGACCAAGCTAAGCTTGCGGGAGAGTTACTCGGGAAGTCCAAGAAAGATTTCAATCAAATCTTATCTCTGTATCCAAATGTTTTATCTGCAGAATTGAAGCTTAGTCCTTTTTGGAAAATGTCTTTTCCTAAAAAAACTGAGCAAATCGAAATAATAGTGAATTACCCTAATTAATCTAACTCTTTGCGCTTGACACTACTTCATTATTTTGCTATAGTTATATTCTATACAAATGAGCGATCTAAAAAATGATAAATTACTGACTGTCCGGGGAGTTGTCACTGAAGCATTACCCTCTACTTTATTTAGAGTTCAGATAGAAGATAAGAAAGAAGACACAGTAGAAGAAAAAAAAGAAATCTTGGCTTACCTTGGAGGCAAGATGCGGATGCATCGGATAAAGGTTTTAATTGGAGATGGGGTCGAAGTCGTACTCGATCCTTATGGAGGAAAGGGGAGGATAATTAAGAGGTTGTAATGGGGTTGTAATTTTTTGCGACATGGTGTATCATATTAGTTACGGTTTTTAAAAAGCAAAAGCGTTGAAAAATAAGGGTTTTTTCCTTGTTTTTTGTTTTTTTGCGTCAAATATATGAAAGTTAAATCAGCAGTAAAAAAGATTTGTGATAATTGTAAAATGGTTAGACGAGCCAGGCATTTAAGAATAATTTGTTCGAACCCTAAACACAAACAAAAACAATAATTTATGAGAATCAAATGAGAATACTGGGAATTACAGTGCCAAACGAAAAAAGACTAGAGATAGGCCTAACTTGCCTTTACGGTATTGGTATTTCGAAAGCCCGAAAAATTTTAGATCAAGTAAGCATCGACCGAGGTCGTCGCGCAAAGGATTTGACGCCGGATGAAGAGAATAAAATCCGTCTCGTTATTGAAAAAATTTTAATAGAAGGAAATTTGAAAAGAGAAATCGGAGCGAATATTAAAAGGCTTAAAGATATTAAAAGTTACCGAGGAATTCGACACATCAAAAGGTTGCCGGTTCGTGGACAGCGAACAAAAACAAACTCCAGAACTATCCGGGGCAATGTGAGAAAGACAATGGCTTCCGGCAAGAGGAAGGAAAGCAAAACATAAACCCATGGGAAAGACAAAAATTACAACCGAAGCAAAGGATGAGGCAAAAAAAGAAGTTACAGAAGAAGTAAAAAAAGCCCCATCTAAAACTCCCAAAAGAAAAATAACTTCCGGAGTTTTACATGTTGATGCCACCTTCAATAATACAAAAGTTCTTTTTGCGGACAAATTAGGCAATACAGTTTTTTGGTCAAGCTCAGGGAGTTTGGGTTTCAGGGGTGCAAAAAAGGGGACACCCTTCGCAGCGAGTAAAGTAGGTGATGTGATTGGAAGCCGTGCTGCAATCCTGGGAGTGAAAGATGCGGATGTGGTCGTGCTTGGAGTTGGGTCAGGAAGAGAACCCGCCATCCGGGCATTTATGGCTCATGGGATCGAAATTACTTCTGTTGCGGATGCCACACCCGTGCCTCACAACGGACCGAAAGCTAAAAAACCCAGAAGAGTTTAAAAAAAATTTATGATATCAAAACCAAAATTTAAAATTTGCAGAAGGCTCGGTCCGGGAGTGTATGACAAGTGTCAAACCGTAAAGTTCTCTACTTCTTCCGGTAAGTTTGCAATGCCCGGAGCGCGCCGCCCAAAAGCGCCTTCTGAATATGGAGCACAACTCATTGAAAAACAGAAAATACGTTTTTCTTACGGCATTACTGAGCGCCAACTTTCAAACTACGTCAAGAAGGCTTCTCTTGTAAGGGGCTCAGGGACTGCCGAAAAACTTTATGAAGGGCTTGAATCTCGTCTAGACAATGCAGTCTATCGAATGGGGCTAGCAGCCTCGAGGCGGGGGGCTCGGCAAATGGTTTCCCACGGACACTTTATTGTGAACGATAAAAAGGTAACCATTCCATCCTATGAATTAAAGTCTGGAGATGTAATAAAAATTCGCGAAGGCTCAAAGGCCAAGAAAATTTTTGATAATATAGCCGAAAAAATTAAAGATTATAATCCTCCAGTTTGGATAATGTTCGATGCAGGTACGATGCAGGGACGTATCTTAGATAAACCAAAAAACACGGAGAGTTTTCTTGATTTAAATGCTGTGCTGGAGTTTTATAGTCGTTAAATTATTAATATTATTCAGCCTCATCGGCTGATTCGCCGAAGAGGCGAAAAAAAATTATGCCCGATAATAAATTTGAGACTAAAATAGTTATGCCCAGCAAGCCTCGTATTGTGACCGAAGACGGCAATAAAGGAGTGTTTGAAATAGACGGCCTTTATCCGGGGTATGGCCATACTTTAGGGAATAGCTTGCGGAGAATTATTCTCTCTTCGCTACCGGGTGCGAGCATTACATCTATCAAGATTGATGGTGTCAGTCACGAATTTCAAACGATGGATGGAATAAAAGAAGATGTCATTGTGATGATTCTTAATCTAAAAAAGGCTCGTTTCAAGATGCTCTCAGACGAACCTCAAACAATAACCCTTTCAGTCAAAGGCCCGAAAGAAATTACTGCAGCTGATATAAAAACCGGTGGGCAGGTGGAGATTTTAAATGGGGATTTACATATCGCGGAAGTTACCGGCAAGATAAATTTAAATATTGAAATGAAAATTGAAAAGGGACTTGGATTTATTTCTAAAGAAGCTTTTCAAAAAGAAAAAGTGGAAGTTGGAACAATTGCGGTGGACGCTATCTTTACTCCGATTCGTCGCGTCTCTTACGAAGTTGAAAATATGCGTGTGGGTGACAAGACAAATCACAACCGTCTGCGTATTGCGATCGAAACAGATGGCACGCTTTCTCCGCGCGAGGCGCTTTCGCAGTCTATTGAGATTATGATAAATCAATTAAAAGCGATTATTGATTTCAAAGAGCCGGAAGAAGAGATAAAAGTTAGCAAAAAAGCATCTAAAGAAGATGACAAGAAATCTGGAAATGCAGACGAGGATGCAGAAAAAGGGCCAGATTTTGCTGATGTTTTAAAAACAAGAACAGACAGTTTGGATCTTTCTACTAGAACGCTCAATGCCTTGACTGGTGCAAACATCCGTACCCTGGGGGGACTCGCTAGAAAGAAGAGGGAAGACTTACTGGAAGTTGAGGGCATCGGCGAGAAAGGAATTTCTGAAATTAAAAAAGTACTCGGTAAATTTGGTTTAAATTTAAAAGAATAAAATGAGACATCACAACACCAAAAGAAGATTCGGGCGAGAAAGAAAAGTCAGAAATGCTCTGATGAATTCTTTGGCGTTAAATTTAATCGTACGTGAAAAAATAAAAACTACCGTTCCAAAGGCTAAAGAGTTGCGACCTTTCATCGAAAAATTTGTAACTTTGGCAAAAAAAGGTGACTTGGCTACTAGAAAAGTAGTGATCGGAAGGCTCTCTGGTCGCGCCAAAGAGGTCAAGAAACTTTTTGAAGTTTTAGCGCCGAGATACAAAGACAAAAAAGGAGGTTATACCAGAGTTTTGAAATTAGGAGCCAGAAAGTCTGACGGCGCTCCTATGGCCATTATTGAATTTATATAAAAATATGAAAAAAGCAGATAAAAAAATCGCAGATACTAAAACGATAGATGCAAGTGGACGAACCTTGGGTAGGGTCGCTAGTGAAGTGGCGATGTTTTTAATGGGTAAAAATCGTCCGAGCTTTGAGAGGAATAAATATTCTGGTATGAAAGTAACTGTTGTAAATGCCTCAAAACTTCGTATCACACCAAAAAAGTTGGCGGAGATTTATCATACTAGATACTCCGGTATTCCGGGCGGGCTTCGTATTATAAGTGGCACGGAAACGGCTTCCAAGTTAGGCTTGAAAGAACTGTTGAAGCTCGCCACTTATCAAATGTTACCAGGAAATAAATTGCGCAGAGAGATGATGAAGAATTTAAAAGTTCAAGATTAATAACTTTAATAAAAAGATGGTAACAGAAAAATCAAAAGAGAAATATATCGAAGCTGTAGGGAGACGTAAAACTTCCACTG